>Ga0315331_10003022_pt1 | contig 12636 bp, 13 predicted proteins | sample M160m34915metaG_FD_203456 | JGI IMG/M metagenome (GOLD analysis project Ga0315331, IMG submission 203456) | Ammonia-oxidizing marine archaeal communities from Monterey Bay, California, United States - M1 60m 34915 | ecosystem: Environmental > Aquatic > Marine > Intertidal zone | place: USA...
TTAGGTGAGGGACGAATGGGAATCTTGGAACCGCACGTGTGCGAGACAGGCGGAGCGGCAGATTTGGCTGCGCGCTTGTTGGGCGCGCTACCCGCTGCGAAAAAGACGAAAGCGTCCATCGGGATCACCGCTGCACCGGAAGACGGCAGTCATTGGGAAAGCCTTCTGGCGGCTGTGGTGCGTGCGGTGGGCCGGGTAGAAAATTATACCGAAGGCCGATTCGCCTTTGCTAATGACGCGCGTAATCGTCGTTGACGTGTCGGTCCATTGCTACCCGGTCCGATCCCTGAAGCGCTTGCACATGATGAATTTTCACTGCGGCCGAACTTATCCCAGATCTGGTGACAGGCAAGTTAAGAGGTGCCAAAACGCTGCTACGGTGGCGACGGACAAGTGGCGAAGACTGGCCGCCAGCGAATTTCATTCCGGGAGTTGAGCGGTGCGGATTGATGGAGCCAATTACGATCTGGACATTTGGCGTTGCCGCCCGTGCTGCTGTTAAACTATCGGTTGTCGGGCAAATCGGTATCAATCTCTCTGCGGCAATGATCGGCCAAGGTGCGGCAGATATTTTTGCTTGCATCTTAAAAAGGCGTCTGTTGCACCAGAGGCGTTCAATAGCGAGATTACTGAAACAGCATTTTTGTTGAACTAAGCGGACGCAATTGGGGATGTTGAGTCGATTGCCCCGCTTGACTGCGGAATTGCAATTGATGACTTCGGTGCTTGCCAGGCCTCATTCGGTTATGCCGGGAAACTCCCCGTACCACGGATCAAGCTAGACGCTAACTTGGTTTATGCTGCTGAAGATAATCCACGGGCGCGGGCAGCAATTCGGGTTAAAGCCGCGCTAGCTGCGGAAGTGGTTGCTGATGTGTTGGCGGAGGGTGTTCTTAAGCAAGCAATGGCGGATCAGTGTTGAGATTGGGGGTATCGAAGGGCCAGGGGCGGCATTTCGGCGCTCCAATGCGGTTGGATGCCTTCAAACAGCATGCTGGGCTTGACTAGACGCGTTCAACTTCGTACCACCCGCGCACTCCCGACAAAGCGGATTGCGCGCAAGCGCATGATCCCGGCTTCTTTTCAATGCGGCCTAATCGGGACAACAAAAATAACATGACTTGAGGATACAAGATTATGGCGAAACGCGAGCAAGCGAAATACAAGATTGACCGGCGCTTAGGCGTCAACCTTTGGGGTCGCCCAAAAAGTCCGTTCAACAAGCGTGAATACGGTCCAGGCCAGCACGGCCAGCGCCGTAAGAAGCTGTCCGACTTCGGCATTCAGCTTCGAATGAAGCAGCAGCTCAAGGGCTATTATGGCAATATCAGCGAAAAGCAGTTCCGCCGTTATTACGCTGAGGCTGTGCGCCGCAAGGGCGACACCGGCGAAAACCTGATCGAAATTCTCGAGCGGCGGCTGGACGCGGTGATCTATCGGATGAAATTCGTGCCGACCGTCTTTTCTGCACGGCAGGTCGTGAACCACGGCCATGTCAAAGTGAATGGCCAGCGTGTCAACATCCCCTCATATCAAGTGAAGGATGGGGATGTGGTTGAGCTTGGCGAAAAAGCGAAGAACATGGCGCTCATTCTTGAAGCCATCCAATCCAGCGAACGCGATACGCCCGACTATGTGGACGTTGACTACAATAGCCTCAAAGGCACGTTCACCCGGGGTCCTAAGCTTGCCGATGTGCCTTATGGCGCACAGATGCAGCCGAACCTAGTCATTGAATTTTACTCGCGCTAACCCGCGTTAATTTAAACGATAACAGCGGCCTGCCCCTCAGAGAAGGGCAGGCCGCTGTCTTATGAAGGAGCCAATACAATGGCAAAAGAACGCACACTTTCCATCATCAAGCCGGACGCTACCCGCCGGAACCTGACGGGCCAAATCAACGCTCGCTTTGAAGAAAAAGGCCTGCGCATCGTAGGCCAGAAGCGCCTGCAGTTGACCCAGGCCCAGGCTGAAGCGTTTTACGCTGTGCATAGCGAACGTCCATTTTTTAAAGATCTTTGTGGATTTATGATCTCTGGCCCGGTCGTGGTACAGGTACTTGAAGGCGAAAACGCCGTTCAAGCCAACCGCGATATTATGGGTGCAACCAACCCAGCCAATGCAGATGCTGGCACGATCCGTAAGGATTTTGGCGAGTCCATTGAAGCCAACTCGGCTCATGGCTCGGACAGCCAGGAAAATGCCGCGATAGAAATCGCATTCTTCTTCAGCGGACTTGAGGTTTTTAGCTAACTGCCAATGCACTTCATGGCTAAAAGAAACGGGGCGCATCCTGCAGTGGGTGCGCCCCATTTTCTATTCCATCAAATTTTTAGATACTTACAGCAGAAAAACCGCCATCAGTAACAGGATGCCGATGACCAAAATGGTGGACCACAGCATTAATTTAGAGAAATGCACCCAGCCAGCGTGACGGGTTTGAAATTCTTCTTCGAAGTCGACCATGGCGAACGCAATCCCCTCAGATATCAAATTATTTGCAAATGTTTATACGGCTGAATTCACCGTTGGCAAATAGAAAGACGCATCATCACCGGCGCCGTCAATCATAACCCGGCCTTCGTGCAGCGTGATGCGGCCCTCCGCAACCCAGCGGATCGCCCGCTGATAAATCTCATATTCCGCTTCAAGCACGCGCGCTGCAAGACTATCTGGCGTATCGCTGGCGCTAATTGGGGTGGCGGCTTGGGCAATGATCGGCCCGGCATCCATTTCGGCGCTGAGGAAGTGTACAGTACAGCCGGCGAAGCGCGCGCCATCATTGATCGCCCGGGCATGGGTGTTTAGGCCAGGGTAGGCTGGAAGGAGCGATGGATGGATGTTAATTGCCCTGCCGTTCCAATGATTGACGAATGTTGGCGTCAATAGCCGCATGAATCCAGCAAGGCAGATTAGCTCGACGCCTGCTTCATCGAGCCGTGCATTCATCGCCTGCTCGAAGCTTGGCCGGTCAGCGAAGTCCTTGTGATTGATGACAGATGAAGGAACGTTGGCCTTCTGGGCGCGGACTAAGCCTGGAGCATCGGGCTTGTTAGAGATTGCCAGAGCGATTTCCGCCGGGAAGGATGAATCCTGGCAAGCATCTAGAATGGCTTGCAGATTGGTTCCGCGTCCCGAAAATAGCACGCCAAGCTTTAGGCACCCCATCGACCGAGCCCCGTTAAACGCACAGGTTCGTCATCAGCACGCACAACAAGTGTACCAGCGATAACCGCGTCGCCCGCCCCATTTGCCGCCAAATGTTTAAGTGCATCTTCAGCTTTATCTTCAGCGACGTAGATCAACATGCCAATGCCGCAGTTAAAGGTGTGCACCATTTCGTTCGCCGCAATATTGCCAGTAGCCTGAAGCCAATCAAATACTGGCAGGGCAGGAACGGCGCTAACATCCAGATCCAATGCCAATTCCTTGTTGAATGCGCGCTGTGGGTTTTCAAGCAGTCCACCACCTGTGATGTGCGCGTATCCTTTTGCCAGCCCAGCCTTTGCCACAGCCATCATCGCAGGCACGTAAATCCGAGTCGGAGCGAGCAATGCTTGGCCTAGAGATTCGCCCTCTGCGAACGGGCAAGGCGAATCCCAGCCGAGTCCCACTTTCTGAACAACGCGGCGCACGAGCGAAAAGCCGTTGGAGTGAACACCGGCAGATGGAATAGCAATCGCTACATCTCCTGCCCGGGCTTCCGCCCCATCAATGAAACCACCTCGCTCTACTGCGCCGACTGCGAACCCAGCAACATCATATCTACCAACGGGGTATACGCCGGGCATTTCCGCTGTTTCACCGCCCACAAGTGCACATCCTGCAAGACGGCATCCTTCCGCAATTCCGGTGATGACTTCTGCTGCTTGGTCTACGTCCAGCTTGCCGGTCGCAAAATAATCCAAGAAGAACAATGGCTCAGCGCCCTGTGCTGCCAAATCATTCACGCACATCGCGACAAGATCGATGCCGATCTCGTCGTGCTTACCACTAGCTTCAGCGATGAGCAGCTTTGTGCCGACGCCGTCTGTCGCCGCGACGAGAATCGGGTCTACAAAGCCTGCTGCCTTCAAATCAAAGGCCGCAGCGAACCCGCCAAGACCGCCTAAAACACCAGCCCGCGCTGTCGAGTTGGCGGTTGGCGCGATCTTGCTGACCAGCGTTTCACCCGCGCCAATATCGACGCCAGCTGCTTTATATGTTGCGCCGCCATTCTCACTCATGCGCGTTCCGTCTATATATTGGTTGGTGTTGGTTACTTGCGGGATACCCGCTGGGCTGGCGACACGCAATGCCGGACTAGCAAGGAGAGGGCTAACAACGATGCTGATCAAACTTCTAGGCTTTGCGACCCGGGGCATGCTACGTGCACTGTCCATAACGGTTCTGAGTGCCATGCCAATCGGATATGCCTTTGCCAATCCTTATGTGGTTGCAGATATCAACGTCGATTTGACGCGGGAAACTTCAGCGATTGCCCGTCAAGATGGGCTTGAGCAAGCGCATGTTTCGGCGTTTAAGCACCTGCTGCAACGGCTGACGCCAGCCTCTGCCCATGATCGTTTACCGCTTGTTGATTATGCAACTGCCGCGGATCACGCTAGTGGGCTCAAGATTGAGGATGAGCAGACCACAGCCACCCGATATGCCGCAAAGATGGCGATCTCCTTTCGCCAGGACCTGGTAAGGAGTTATCTGAAAGAAAATGGTTTGGCTTTTGCTGAAACAGCAGCACCATCTGTTGTCGTGGCGCCTTTGTACCTTTGGGCTGGTGCGCAGTCACTCTGGGAACCTAATAATCCTTGGGCTGGGGCATGGAAATTCAGGGGGCCATCAGATGGCCTGGCCCCTGTAATGCTGCCACTTGGTGATCTGGCAGATCGTGGTGCGCTTTCTCCGGAGCAAGCTCTATCCCGCGACCGGTCACGCCTAAGCGCCTTCGCCGCCAGGTATGGGGCTGCTGGTGTGCTTGTCGCAGAGGCACGCTATGGCGTTGATGCAGTTAGTGGTCGTCCGCGGCTGGATGCAATTGCCGAAGTAGTTGGCGATGGCCCGAATATCGGCCGGTTTCGACATACCGAGCTTGGCTCTAACGGCGATAAGCCAGAAACGCTGGGCGTAAGGGCTGCGAATGCTATCGTTGCGGCATTAGAAGGCTCCTGGAAGCGCCAATCCTCTGCTCCAGATGCAGGCGGATTGAATAGCTTGATCGCTGACCTGCCAGTTGGGGGCGTTCTAGATTATGCCGATGCCCGCCGTCGCTTGGATGCGTCCCCTGGTGTGTCCCGCCATGAGTTGGTGATGCTGTCTCGGGATATTGTGCGGTTGCGCTTGTTCTATTCCGGCAGCCAAGACGATCTGCGGGCCGGTTTAGCTCGTCAAAGCATGGATCTGGCTCCAAACACGGTTGGCAGCGAGGCCGAATGGGTCTTGATCGCACCGCCGCGTGTAAGCCGCCGGTAGCGGGGGGTAGGTGCCTATAGCCATGACGGAAACTTCTGCCAAACCCGCTAGCCCTAATCCGCCAACCGTTTTGGTGCCCTATCACATGCCGCTATGGCGAAAGCTTATGGCGTGGCTGGCGATTGGCGCTGCTATCCTGGTTTTTCTAGCGCTGTTCGACGAAGTCTTGCTGCCTTTCGTTGTGGGATTAGCAGTCGCTTATTTTCTTGATCCTGTTGCGGATTGGCTGGAAAGCCACAAAGCACCGCGATGGCTCGCTGCTACATTGGCGCTTGGATTGTTTGCGCTTCTAGCGTTGGTGATCGTTATTCTGGCGTTCCCGCTGATTCAGTCGCAAGTGATAGCGGCGGGTGATACGCTGCCGAAGTACACCGCGAAGGTGCAAATGCTTTTTGCGGACATACTGAGCTACGCGTCTAACACGCTGGAGCCCGAAGACATCGCCCGCATGCGGGAAGCTATTGGGGCTCAAGTTGGGCGCGCGCTGACGCTTGCAGGCACGGTGCTGAAGCGTTTGTTCGATGGAGGCATGGCATTGGTCAATGTCACTACCTTCGTTCTGGTAACGCCGATCGTCGCTTTTTACCTTTTACGCGACTGGGATCGATTGATTGGTTGGGTGGACGCATTGATCCCGCGGCCTCACGTCGAGATTGTTCGTGATCAGGCGCGGCAAGTGGATTACACGCTCGCAGGCTTTGTGCGTGGGCAGGCGACCGTATGCGTTGTGCTGGGCCTTGGTTATGGTTTAGCGCTGTCGCTGGCGGGGCTGGAGTTTGGATTCGTTATTGGCATTCTTTCGGGAATTTTGGCCTTTATTCCTTATGTCGGGTCCATTTTTGGTCTTTTCGCCAGTGTCGGGCTCGCACTGTTGCAATTTGATGATCCGGTACGGATCGGTATCATCGCGGGCATCTTCATTGTGGGGCAAGTACTTGAGGGTAATGTGCTCACTCCGAAGCTTGTTGGCGAGCGTGTTGGGCTACATCCAGTTTGGGTCATCTTTTCGTTATTCGCTGGCGGTGCCGTTCTTGGTTTCATGGGTATGCTTTTAGCATTGCCTGTCGCAGCTTCTGTTGGTGTGTTGACGCGGTTTGCAGTCGCGCAATACCGGCAAAGCCCGATCTATTTGGGTGATGATAATGATAACGATGATCCGGGGGATGATGACCCGGGCGTCGGCTCAGGCAAACCACGGCCGGAGGCCGAAGGCGCGTCTCCCGCGTGACCCGTCAAATCCCACTCAAGCTTGAACCGCACCCGGATTATGCCGCCGCGGATCTCCTGCAATCAGAAGCCAACCGTGCTGCACTCGCGCTGGTGCGTTCATGGCCGGAATGGGCATTGCCTACTGCTGTGATTTGGGGGCCTGCTGGATCCGGCAAGACGCATCTGGCTCATATCTGGGCTGAGCGGGCAGGGGCGTCGCTGATTGACGCTGATGACTTGTCCAAACTCGACTTGAAGACCCTGCCTCAGAATCCGCATATCGCGCTGGATTTCGAAGCTGTGGATGTCCCCAGGCCAGATGAGCGCTTAATGTTTCATCTGCTTAATATGATCCGAGAGAAGAGGGGCGCGCTTTTAATCGTTGCGCGCACCGCGCCAAGTCGGTGGGGGATAGCTCTGCCAGACTTAGAATCACGGTTAAAGGCACTGCCTTCAGCGGAAGTCTCTCCGCCAGATGACGGACTGTTTGCGGCAGTATTGGCGAAGCAGTTCTCCGACCGACAGTTGGTGGTAGACCGGGAGACGGTTGAGTATATGGCCGCCCGGTCAGAGCGTTCATTTGCGGCCGCCCGCCGATTGGTTGCACGGATTGATCAGGCCGCGCTTGCAAGCAGGCGGCTCATTGGCAAGCGTCTCGCTGGCGAAGTGATAGAAGCGCTGGAGCGGGAGAGCGGGAACGCCGGTTCTGGGCCAGCTAGCTGAAATATAGGTGTAATCTTCATCTATTATGCCAATATGGTATCATGCATGCCCGCAATTTAAGGAAATCCAATGGCGAATGAGCCGTTGACCATTCCCGCAAATGATGTGCAGAACTTGGCCAATCCAAGTTTGGGTTTGCAGGAATTGACGCCAGAAACACGGCTCATCAACCGCGAGCTATCATGGTTGACGTTTAACGCACGTGTTTTGGAAGAGGCCTCCAACAAAAATCACCCGCTTTTTGAACAGCTTAGGTTTTTATCTATTTCTGCGGACAATCTGGACGAATTTTATATGGTCCGTGTGGCTGGCTTGAAGGGGCAAGTAGAGGCCGGTGTCACAACCCCAAGTGCAGATGGCATGAGCCCCCGCGAGCAGCTCACGGCGATAGACGCCCGCGCCAGGCAATTGCTTGATGATCAGCAAGCCCGCTGGCAGGAAATTGTTGTCGAATTGCGCGCGGCAGATGTTCATGTGCTCCAGCCGGAAAATGTTTCCGCGGAAGAAGCTGAATGGCTTGGTGCCCGTTTCGATGAGCAAATTTTCCCAGTGCTGACGCCGCTTGCGATTGATCCAGCGCACCCATTTCCGTTCATTCCAAACTTCGGCTACGGCTTAGCGCTCTCGTTGCATCGGCGAGGCGATGGCGAGGAGATAAGTGCGCTGGTGCCAATACCGCACCGGCTGGACCGTTTTGTAAGACTGCCAGGGGCCACCATAAGAGCGATTGCGGTCGAGCAGGTCGCCGGAATGTTCATGGATCGGCTTTTTCCAGGTTTTGACGTTTTGGGTAAAGGCTGCTTTCGCGTTATCCGGGATAGTGAGCTTGAGATTGACGAAGAAGCTGAAGACCTGGTTCGTTTGTTCGAAAGCGCACTAAAACGCCGTCGTCGCGGCAATGTCGTCAGGCTGGCCTGCGACGCCTCCATGCCGCCAGGCCTCCGCAAGGAGCTTGCGCGGGAAGCGGAAACAACTGTCAGCGATATGATTATCGTCAACGGGATTGTGGGACTAGGGGATGTTTCGGAGTTGATAGACGACGCCCGAAAAGACCTTGTGTTTGAGCCCTATCAGGCTCGGTTTCCTGAACGTATCCGCGATTTTGGCGGTGATTGCTTCGCCGCCATTCGCGCTAAGGACATTCTTGTCCATCACCCCTATGAGAGCTTTGATGTCGTTGTGCAATTCCTGCGGCAAGCGGCGCAGGACCCCAATGTTCTGGCGATCAAGCAAACTCTTTACCGCACCACCCCGAACTCACCCATCGTTCAGGCATTGATTGAGGCGGCAGAGGCCGGCAAATCCGTAACGGCGTTGGTTGAGTTAAAAGCCCGCTTTGACGAGGCCAACAACATTCTATTGGCGCGGAATTTGGAACGAGCTGGCGTTCAAGTGGTTTATGGGTTCATGAACTTAAAGACCCACGCAAAAGTATCGCTGGTCGTGCGCCAAGAGGGGACGGAGATCCAATCCTATGCGCATTATGGTACGGGCAATTATCACCCGATTACGGCGCGGATTTATACGGACCTGTCGTTTTTTACATCCGAACCCGCGCTGACCCATGATGCCAGCCTGCTGTTTAACTACATTACAGGATATGCCAAGCCGGATGGCATGGCTAAGCTGGTCTATTCCCCAGACATGATGCAGCCGAAGTTGCTGGCTCTAATTGGTGCTGAAATAGCCCATGCTGAAGCAGGCCGCCCAGCTGCTATATGGGCAAAGTTAAATTCGTTGGTTGATCCTAAGCTTATCGAAGCACTTTACCGCGCGTCCTGCGCTGGGGTTGAGATTGAGCTGATCATCCGCGGCATCTGTTGCCTTCGTCCGGGTGTACCGGGATTGTCGGAGCGGATCACGATTAAATCGATTGTCGGGCGATTCCTGGAGCATGCTCGAATCGTTTGCTTTGGCGCAGGCTTCGGTCTCCCGTCCGTTAAGGCCGAAGTGTTTATTTCGTCTGCAGATTGGATGCCACGAAACCTTTATCGGCGGGTTGAGACGCTAGTACCAATTGAGAATGAAACCGTGCGCAGGCAGATTATTGATCAGATCATGATCGCAAATCTTAAGGATAATGTCCAAAGCTGGCAGCTAAATGCTGACGGCAGCTACACAAAAGAAGCGACCTGCGGGGAGGTATTTTCCGCCCATGCCTATTTCATGCAGAATCCAAGCCTATCCGGTCGCGGCAGTGCCTTGAACGCATCGGAAACACCTGATCTAACGCTAGAAGATGCCGACCTTTAAGGATTTCCCCCGCGTTGATGACGCTCGCTGCACCAGGGTTAGCTGATTATGAAGGCCGTTCTGCGGTTATTGATATTGGCTCAAATTCCGTTCGAATGGTCGCGTATGACCGTGGTAGCCGCTCGTTGGAGCCTATCTTCAATGAGAAAGCCATGAGCGGTCTTGGCCAGGACATTTTTTCCACAGGAAAACTGCATCCTGAAGGCAAAGTATCCGCACTAAAAATTCTGCTCCGGTTCCGCGCGATTGCAGACAGCATGGGCATCGGCCATCTGCGGGCAGTGGCAACGGCAGCGGTGCGCGAAGCGAGTGACGGGCCTGAGTTCGTTAGAGAAGCTTCTGACGCGGCTGGCGTCGATATCCATGTGATTCCAGGTGAGGAAGAAGCGCGCCTGTCTGCGCTCGGCGTCCTTTGCGGCATTCCTGACGCAGATGGCGTTATAGCGGATTTGGGCGGCGGTAGCTTGGAGTTAGCGAACGTTCGGGATGGTGCCGTTCATGGCGGCATATCCTTGCCGCTTGGTCCTTTGGCCTTAGGCGACCTAATTGGGGGTAAAAAGGAAGCCGCCTACATCAAAGACCTGCTGGTGCAAGTGAAGTCTGGAGGCGCTACAGGGAGGACGCTGTATTTGGTTGGCGGAGCATGGCGTTCTCTGGCTAAACATGACCTGCTGACAAAAACCTACCCCATTAATATCATCCACCAATATGCGCTTTCTGCCGGAGAAGCATCCAAGACCGCTAAAGCTGTTGCAAGCTTGTCTGGTGTCGGCTTGGGTGTGCTCACAAGTGTGTCTCAACGCCGGCGCCAAACATTGCCATACGCCGCTAGAGTGCTGCTGGCCTTAATCGCTAAGCTAAAGCCGTCAGATGTTGTATTTTCAGCTTACGGACTTCGTGAGGGCGTTCAATTTGAAGCGATGGATGAACCCGTTCGTGCGCGTGACCCTCTTGTTGACTATTGCCGACGGCTCGGTCGTAGCGCCATGCGTGTACCGTTTGATGGGAACCGGCTGGCTGAGTGGCTGAGTGGCGCATTTGGTGATGCCCCAATGGGGCCAGAACGGCTTGTGCGCGCTGCCTGTTGGCTAAGCGACATATCTGGCCACGATCACCCGGATTATCGCGGGCACCACGCCGCTGCGCGTGCGCTCCATCTGCCAGCAGGTGGTCTCAAGCATTCAGAGCGCGTTATTTTGGCTGCTGCTGTGTACGCGCGTTATCATGGTTTTGGCATGGAGAAAGCGCTTGGGTTAGCCGTAGAAATGGTTGATGAAAGCACCCGAAAACGAGCTGTCGCCTTGGGGCTAGCCCTTCGCTTGGCGCATGCGATTGAACCTGGCGGCGGGCATGTGGATGCCGATGGGGCTGATGTACCGACAGGTGCAAGCTTGCGCCGCCGGTTCCGTTTGGTGCGCGGGCCTGGGGTTTTGCGATTATGGGCAGAAGCGGGTGCGGAAGATGCGCTCGGTGAAGTTGCGCTCAAGCGCTTTAACGCTCTGGCAAAAGCGCTTGGGCTTGAAGCCGTTGTTTCTGTGGATCAGTCTGCGATCGCCTGACCAGGTTCAATATCGAATATTCGAACTTTGCCGTCCTTGATGGTCATTGCCAGGCCGCCATTGATGAGTTGCAAGGCTTCTTCCCCGAATACCGTTCGCCGCCATCCGTTCAGGGCAGCCGAGTCGTCTCCGGCAGCAATTGCTTCCATGTCATCAGGTGCGGCAATCAGTCGTTGGGCGACGCCGTGACGTTCCGCAGCGCGTTTTAGTAGAACGCGCAGAAGTTCGACGGTTGGCTGCAATTCAGGGTCCTGCTGCCGACGCGGCTTTGGTTTTGGTGCTGCTGTATTTGGCAATTCTGCCGCTGCATTCAGCGCTTCCAGCATCTCTTTACCCCCCCGGCTTGTTGCAAAGCCTTTGGCAATTCCGCGGCATTTTGCCAATGCATTCTCGTTGCGCGGCGTCTGCGCTGCGATATTGAGTAGCGCGTCGTCCCGGATAATCCAGTTGCGAGGTTGATTGCGGCGCATTGCTTCCCGCTCGCGCCAAGCAGCGGCTGCTCGCAGCACATTGAGGAATTTAGCCTTCTCATTGCGTATTTTAAGCCGCCGCCAAGCTTCATTAGGCTCATTGGCATAGAGGGCGGGATCAACCAGCGCTCGCTGTTCCTCTTTGGCCCAGTCCAATCGCCCACGCGACTCCAGCGTCGCAACGAGTCGCTCATAGACGACGCATAGATGGGTTACATCCGATATCGCATAGCTCAATTGCTGCGCCGAGAGCGGGCGTTCTGCCCAATTGGTGAAGCGTGGGCCTTTGTCGATCTGCACCCGAGCGATAGCCGAAACCAGCTTGTCGTACCCAACAGAATCGCCGAAGCCGCAAACCATTGCTGCAATTTGCGTATCGAACACAGGCAGGGGTGGTTCACCCATCAACTGCACAAAGATTTCCAGATCCTGGCGCGCCGCATGGAAGACTTTGACGACCCGTTTGTCAGCCATAATCTTCAGAAACGGTGTCAGATCCAGCCCGTCACCGAGTGGATCGATTGCTGCTGCGAACTCTGGCGTCGCTGCCTGGATTAGGCAAAGCTGTGGCCAGAATGTCGAATCGCGCAGGAACTCGGTATCCACGGCAACATAGGTCGCGTCGGCGATCTCCGCACAAAAGGCGTCGAGATCAGTTTGTTCGGTGATTAGGCGTATAGAATCAGTCATGCGACAAGCATATACACCTAAATGTACCCGGTTGAGACAATTGTTCTTGGGGCTAATGTGGGACGAAGGTTGACACTTGTACGTTCCCCGTGGCCAATCCGGCCTTACACTTTTGCCTGACGCATCTGAAAGAGCCATAACGCCATGCATCCCTATCGATCGCACACCTGCGGCGCATTGCGCCAAGAGAACGTGGGCAAAACTGTCCGTCTGTCCGGCTGGGTTCACCGTAAACGTGACCATGGTGGTTTGTTGTTCATTGATCT
>Ga0315331_10003023_pt1 | contig 12636 bp, 27 predicted proteins | sample M160m34915metaG_FD_203456 | JGI IMG/M metagenome (GOLD analysis project Ga0315331, IMG submission 203456) | Ammonia-oxidizing marine archaeal communities from Monterey Bay, California, United States - M1 60m 34915 | ecosystem: Environmental > Aquatic > Marine > Intertidal zone | place: USA...
TCTAAGCAGTAACTCCAATAACGAGAATTTCTTCTGTTTTGAACCTTGTTCCAATACATTTCTCTTGCCACATTAGGAGCAACTCCATGCTTGTCGCATCGTGCAAGCCACTCGTTCTCCATGCGTTCGTACTCTTTGAGAGTGTTCGCATGACCTTTCTTGGTATCGTGACCCATGAAACGCAAGAGGTGAACATCGAGACAACAAAGTTGTGCTTCGGTAGGATAACTCAATGCAAGTGCATAAGTTGTCTTTGCATTACCTAATCCATAAATTGTTCCAATTAGACGATTGCGACATTCTTGCCATGTCTCGTCATCTTGCTTTTTGAACTGATCGGGATTCTCCCGAAACTTGGTTGCCAAGTCCCACAATCCACGCTCTCTACGCTCATACAAGCCCACTCTAGCCTTAACGATCATTTGCTTGAGCTTGTCTTTGGATATAGTCCAAGAAAGATCACTCATGGCAACCTCGTAGCCTCGCACATTACTTTCCCAAGTGGTATGCACACTCATAATGGCGAATACCCAACGAGCAAACATTTCGGAATCATCTTGAGGAATCAAGTTTGTCCAATACTCTTGCTCTGCATGAACTGCACCGAGTTTAAGGTTGTTAAAGAAACGATCCACATTCTTGAGAGGATCAACTTCGGGTTTAGTCTCTACTTGCTCGATACGCTCGTTGATTGGAGCGATAGAGTTGGTAAGAAGTAAGATAGAATTATTCAATGTGTTTTCTGCAATGTTCATAATAAGTAGTATGACAGATTAAGTGTTTATGTCAACGATTTTTTTTAAGAAAATTAATTTTGTTATAAATGTTTGATTATCAATGTTTTGTAAGATCATTTAGATTTGTGCGAAATCAAATACAACAGGCTTGCCTCTTAACATTCCACAATTTTGTTTGTAAATATCAAGATCAACACAACGCTCATCTCCTAGAATCGAATGAATTTTTCTATGCGATTGGTCAGAGAGTTTGGTATTTGCTCGCTCTTGTATGACTATTTGATTGTCGATATAATATGGTTTAATATAAAAATTTTGCAAATCACTTGGCAACTCCGCAAATTCATCGTTGAGGGAATCGGCAATTTTAATTACATAACCTAATTTATTTTTAGAGTAAACTGATTTGTAACTACCTTCACCGATTTTTAAAAACCCCCGAACGATAATTTGCTGAACGAATTTTTCGATGTGTTTATCGAGTTCCAAGTAAAGACTTAACATCTTCGACTTGGTTGCGTTCATTGCTATGAGATTGCAATAAGAGTATCGTGGATCATATGACGAGTTTTATAATCGAGAATTCGACCCTCTTCGTCTTGTGGTAGATCAAGTAACATCTCTTGCATATCTTGACTAAGAACCTCACAAATGCAAGCAATTTTGCGATAGATTCCGATTTCTTTGTACTTTAGAATTGCCCATATCGAATCAACTTGTGCATCATTAGCTTGAGCGATAAGATTGAGCAACTTTATATCTTGTGTTTGTATTTCCATAATTTTATTAAATTTATTGTGCAACTCGATATTGTGATCGTGGAGTATCATCATCTCCAACAAAATCATAACCAAGATTTTCTACTATATCATAAATCTCACCACAACTCAAGTCATATCCTTTCATGCGACTTTGAATTTGCTTGAGAGTTGGTTCTTCACCATTCTCATGCTTGTTCTCAATATAATTGCGAATTGCAATCGTTTCCATGTCAGAATCTTCTTCTTCATGGCAATCGCAAGATTCGCAATCACCATAACATTCTTCACTCTCACACTCGCCATCATACTCATCTTCGGTAGTTGACCCATAAATAGGCTTGTTTGCCTCGTAAACAGGTTTGAAGAGTTCGGTACGAGTATCAGTAATATCTGCCACTACCTCGTACTTGCTCACACGCAACTTTTGAAAATCACAATCAGTTGGAACACTAACTGCATCAGAAGGATCAAACTTGACAACAAGCAATCTGCCATCGGTACTCGCCCAATCATTTGCATAGTCGTAACTACCAACATGAAGACCGAAAGAACAATGATTATTTTTGTTGTCATCAACGCATCTGCGAGCAACCTCGATAGTTGCACCAACTTCATTCAAAATTTGATGTCGTTCGTTCGTTTCGCCTTGCACAACAATCGTATCTGCATTGCCTGTTTGTGACCAATAATCACCTTGAACACCCTTGTAACCAAGTACCATGCCGTCTTCATCATTCGGCAATGCTCGATAACTCAAAAAGGTGTACAATTCGTTCACACTATTAGCACTTGGATTGGCTTGCAATCGAGTGATAAAATTCACAAGCGGAGCAGAGTCCTTCATGCCACTACGAAGCATTTCAATGAGCTTGTCAACTACAACTCCATGTAGTCTATGACCTTTGTAATAAACAACTTCATCCTTAACTTCAATGTCTCCTTGGATAAAATTTTCAACTGATTTTTTGATGTCAATTAAATCTCCAAGATCATCATATCTTGCATCAAGAATAGCTTTCTTGGCAAGAGTATAGTTTACATGATCTTTTCTTATTGAGTAAGGTTTGCCTTCCCAAAAGATGGTGATTGAATTTTCGCTTAATATGTATGGTACTTTATTCATTCTATATAATATACTTGATTTTGTTTTGTTTGTCAATTACTTTTTGTCACAAAGATTGATATAATTGATAATGTCATCGAAAATTTGTTTGTCTACATTGCTATATCTTACACTATCTGCAACATGAGCGAGCATTGGATATGATGATTTAATTGCATCAATATCTTGCTTGAATTGCTTGGCAGAGAATCCATTGTCGAGATTAAATTCCAACCATTCACTCTTGCCTTGATCTTTCAAAAAAGAAATGTATGCACAAGAAGTAGAGCAATAATCTTCGTTTACAATAATATTAAAATTTTCTTTCGATTGGCGAAACAAATGATTTTGTGGCAACTTGGACAAATCGAGTTGTTTGTTGTTGAACAATTTGCCAATGTCGTATCTTGCAACACTAATTGCGGAATTGAGTTCTGCATCTTGTCGAGCCACAACATAATTGTATGCTTTTTTGGCTTGAGCTTTGTTGTCAAGCAGATACTTTTTGTAAGCATCAGACATGAAATCAAAGAAAGAAATCCATGAACTTTTGTCTAGTTTGCTGACATCTCCACTACGAACACCGAACAATCGAAAAGATTTTTCTTGCGAATTATCTTGTGCAAGTTTGCGAATTTTGTTTGCTCGACTGCATATACTTTTAAGATCATATTGTTCATCGTCAATCTTGTAACTTTTGATTGGAACATAAACAAACTTACCATCTATCAATCCAACTTGGTCATCGCTTTCTTGTAAGGATACAATGTCTTCTTTGACATTTGACCAATAGTCAATGTTTCGCCAATAAGAATTTGAGTCAAGTTTCATCTCAAACAATGCAATATTAGCACGACTACCTTGACCCTTGCGAACACCAATTTGTGGTTTTTCCTTGTCAACATCAGAAACAAACTTTTTGTGCTTGTCTGCGATGCGACCAAAATGCCACTCGTTGTCAATAGTAGATTGACCCATATCAGTTTTTGCGTGAATAAAATACACACTCTCCAATTCTTCATCTTCATTGAACAATGTTCTTGCACGAAGATTGTTTCCATGAGTAGATTCAATGTCTTGAATCAAGAAGATAGTGTTTGGTCTGCAACACGCACGATTTGTTTTGCTACTACGCACACGAAATCCATTGCGAGCATCACTATCAGATACTTTTTCAGTATGAGTGATAAGTAGGTCATCTACCATGCCATACGGACGATCAAATGCAAAAGAATTGATGCGAAGACCTTTCCAAGCGAATGAATTCTCAAATGCTCTGCGAAGAGTATCGGGTAATGAATTTACAATTCGTGCGTAATTCGCTTTTGCTTCAAACAAATCTTCTGAATCTGCCAACTTTTCTTGTGCGAGTTGCTGAATTTCTTTGACCACTTCGATCATCAGCTTCACAACAAATTTTTGTGTTGGTTTGTTGTACTCTAATGCCTCACGACTATGATGCAATTTCACACAACCAAGAGGAACACGCAAATAAAAGTTAGGTTCTTCCAAAAGATTTTCGATAACCTTTATCTGACTTTCATCGGTCACATAATTCTTAACATCAATAGCATTTGAGTCAAGCGGATACGCAACTCTACCCATGATAACATGAGACTTACCATTGTGACGATAATAATATGATGAATTTTCGCTTTCAATAAAGAACCAATCATCTTTCTTGCTTTCAAGAAGAATCTTATCTCGCTTGATAAATTTATCATCTGCACCAAGAAACTTGGGCATATCCTTGTCGGGGAAATGCTTGAAAAATTTCTTGCAACTATCTCGAAAGTTGTCAATGTCTTGTTCGCTAATTGCAACTTGAATTTCTAAGCCTGTTGGCTCATCGCTTGATTCGCTATGCAACTTGGAAATCTTGGTATCATCATGCTCGTTGACATAGATGTTATAGGAACTTTTTGTTCCACCATTGTAAGAAACACAAGTAAAGTTGTCACCATAACTTAATGGAGCAAATTTACCAATACCGAATGCACCGATATAGTTATTGGAGTTGCGTTTGGTACTCTTGCCATACTTGGAATACAAGCCAAATACATCCTCTTGTGATAGTCCACCTCCAAAGTCACGAACACAAAAGTTCGGGTTCATCTTGCTTGGCAAGGTGATCTCGACTGACCTCTTGGAATTGGCTTCCAAATTGGCATCAAGAGCGTTGGCACTAATCTCACGAATAACTGCGAGTTGAGTATTGGAATAATTGTTACGAAGCAAACTTGCGACATAACGCATATCTTCCGCATCAATCGTGCAATCTACTGAATCAAAGTCGTGTGAAGCGACTACTTTTTTACTTTTGTTTTCTGCAATAATCATAATTTTTTAGGTTTGTGTTTTTTAAGTAAGAATATAGTATCTCATATATTCGGATTTGTGTCAAGTGTTTTTTTTAAATTGGGCAATTTTCTTTGAGTTGCTCGCACAATCGCTGAAGTTTGTGAAGACAAGTGAGTTCGTAGATCATCATTGATTCCTCTTCTTGAGTGGTAATCGAGAAATTGTTAATGTCTGAAATTTTTTGTTCGATTAAGTCTATCAATTCGTTCATCGTGAACCCCCATTTATGTTGTCAAGCTCATTTTGTTTTGCTTGTTGTTTATAGCTGAATTTAATTTCTTGTTCAATTAGTTGATTGATTCGACTTACATCTTCAATATTAAAGTCAAAGTGTGCTTCTAATACTTGTGCAATTTCTTCGGTGCAATCATTTAATGCTTGATTGTGAGATTTATTGTTTCTTGGTTCTATACTCATAATTCTGTTGATTTAATGGGTTCGCAAATATGTGCGTTGAATACATTTGTTTGTTTAACTAATTGTTTATACTTTTTCTTGGCATCTTTCAACTCTACAAATGATTCCCAATGATGAGAAAGAATGTGCATTTGTGTGAGTCGTGTACTCCATGCTACTATATAAAATTTCATGTGTTATTGTAATCTTCCACCGCCATCAATAACATTACGCAAGCAACTAGATTGTCCCTTGCGAGAAGAAACTGCTTTCGCTTTATCAAAAGCATCTGAACTTGCGTACTGCACTAAAATTGGTGTGCTTTTATCTAAATAAACCATCATTCCCTTGCGAGGTTGCGAGGCTAACTTCTTTTCGTGCTTCGCAATCGAAGCGTTCATGTCTGCAATAAAATCAATCATGTCAATATACTAGATTAGTTGTTGGTTGTTGTCAAGCTTTTTTCTGCAAGTTCATCTTCTAGATCGTAAATGCCTCTAGGATAATACTTTAGGTTGCATTGTTCTGCAAATTGTTTTGCCAAAGATACAAAACTATCTGACCTATCAAAAGATTCGTATATATCTGAGTCTTCATACCAAGACTCATAAGTTGAAATCATCAACTCAAAAGTTCCATCGAATCGCAAATCTTTTTCCATCCATTTAGGAGTATCGTTTCCACCTTTTTCATAAAGATGAACTTGACCCACATGGTCGGGATAAAACTTCATGTGTTTTTTAACAGGTGAATTCATTATCCACCTCTCAAAAATTTTACAAAGTTCCCGATTCGACTCTTCTGTTTGCTTTGTTCTTCTAAAAAATACTGAATGTGCTTCTCCGCTCATTCAAACAATTATGACAGAGAATCAATCAATGTCAATACTTTTTTTTAAAATAGTTGTAACTCGTTGAGCTACTGCGATTTACATATCACCCAATGCGACTAAACAAAAATTCTAACACTTCTGCCTTGTTGGGTAAATCCGATTGTTCTATTAATTGAATTAATAATTTTGTTTGATTAGCGACTCCACGATTGTATCCTCGACTATAATATACTTCTTCTGTTGAAGTGTCATCCATATATTATATTATTTAATATTTCACTTTCGTCAATCCAACGATTTGACCAAGGACACATTTTCTCTATTTTGAGTATTTCGATATTCCAATGTCGATGTTCAATCATCTCAATTTGAAACTCAAGTGCTTGTTCGGCACTTTCTGCCATATAATAATGTTTATTTAATTGTACGCAATTCCTTCTTCGATAAGTTATTCGATACTCAAATTGTCTCTCCATGCTTTATTTTAATCTTTTTGATCGATCTTTATAGTCTTGTAGTAAAAATGATTCGCCATTGATTGATTGTTTGTTTATTTTGTCTTTATTTTCTCGTATTTCTTTTGGAGTATATCCCCAAAATGTAATGTCCCACAAGACCAATCCCGCAAGTCTACTATCACTAACTTTTTTGGGTGCATCTATTTCACAATCAATTAAGTCTTTCCATTCTACAAAATCTAAAACTGCACAATCATCTTCATTGCAAATATGTATACAATAAGAATCAGCAATATCTTCTATTTTTATTATGTTTTTACCTTCTTTTTTTTGTAAAGAAATTAGTTGATCATATGATCTTTGTAAATTAACAGAAAATAGTTGAATTTTATTCTTGGAATAGTCTTGAAGATATTCTTTGAATATTGCGTTGAAAATGTTTTTGTATGATGTTTTGGTAAGAAGTTTTCGTAAGGTCATACAAATATATACACCTTATTTAACTATGGTAATCGCTCGTCACTCCAATAAATATTATCAAATAACACAAGGTCAATACTGCTTGGATACTCGACTTCCACTCCAACAGGCTCATGTTCTTGCACAACTTCATCGTTATGTTTGTAAAAAAATTCTTCATGCTCACTTGCACAAACTACATCTACTATATTGTATTCTTTATTTGTCATCATTTCTGTCCCAATTTAAATATTTAAATAACCAAGTTGCGAAATCTTTCAAATCATAAATGTATCTACTTGAGTTATCTTGCTTCAACCAAAATGCACTTTGTTCGATCAATGTTTCATGTCGATTGCTAATTGTTTCGAGTTGTTCAATGCTCATTTCATCTCCTATATTTTCATACATAAGATTGATAGCATTCATTGTGTTTTTTATTTGCTCTTCTTCGTTATACATTTTGTGAAAATAGTTTTTCAATATAAGAATCTAATCCTTCCATTATCTTATTTGCGAGATTTTCTCTTGCACTTTCGCTTGCAATATTTATTTGAGAGTCTTTTACCTCATCAAGTATTTGTAGTATTATTTCTTTCATGTTCATTAGTATCTCATATATTTGAGAATTTGTCAAGAACAATTTTATCAGTTTGTTGTAAAGTCATCATAATCAGCACATTCGGGATTAAAAATTGGAAACAGATAACTAAGTTGATTGCCGTCTGAATCCTCTTGCATGATCGCTTCATACCTTATTTGACCCGCCACTTCATGCCATAAACCTGCGACCATTGTATTTGCTTTGAATATGGGATGGAATGTTACATCCATGTGATATGCTACAAATTTTTTACTTCTCTCTCCAATGTCCATTGTCACTATCTTTTGTACACAATGCCAATGATTCTAGGTCATAATTTGCTTGAGTAAATGACCCAAAAAAACAACGCTTGTCCATTTGATCCCACATTTTTTGTAGCATTTCATTGCGTTTATTTGGTGGGAATTTGTTTCCAATTTGTTCGACAATCGGTTGCCAAAATGTATAACTTGTTCGCTTTCTTATTTGCTTCTCAGAATGAAAAACTTTAACACCTTTATTTGCAAAAAAATCATTTACATTTAAACATTTAAATTTTAACAATCGTTCGTTTTGTGTCATTTTATTGTGCCTTGTTCGATTAAACTTGCAAATGTATTGAATAGTCGATCATGTCGAATGTGGCTTTGTTCAATCATACCAATAATTGAGTTCATTATTTCATCCTCTGTAGCAGGTTCGGGACGATCTCCAACAAGATACAAAAGATTCTCAAGGTCATCTATTATTTGAGACGAACCCATGATGCGATCTTCAAGTTCAAAACGATCAAGCGTCTTATCGCTCAATTTTTTGAATGTATTTGGATATTTGTCTATTGCTTTTTCTGCAATTTCTTTTAGCGATTGCTTAACAGAGTCTTCGTAGGTTGGGTAATCGTCTCCTGTTATTTCGGGCATCCGCTTTTGTCGCTCATGCAACTCTCTTTTCGGATCACTATAAACAATGTTTCCATCTTCATCTTCGTATACAATACTACTCATTTTTCGTATGGTTTTACATCACCATTTTGATCAAGTTTTTGATCTTCATATTTGGAAACAAGTCGTCTGTAAATTTCCATTTTTGCACAATCTAAAACACCAACTATGTCATTGTATGTTTGGTAGCTTTCATTATTTGAGTCTATATACTTTGCAATTAGCTGATGAATTGCATAGTTTAAGTCTCCCGCACATTCAAATTCTGAGAGTTGTAGTGCAACCAAGCCCTTGTCTACCTTTTCCTTACTTTCTTTCGAGATGTATGGCATATTATTGTTCCTCTTCGATGAAGCGATTGAGAGTATCCAATCGACTATATGCACTATCCAACAATTCAAGTGCTTCTTCTGCGTTATTGTAAAAATCTTTTGTAGAGTGGTCACCAATACCAACTGCTTTTTGACCCAAAAGATCGAGCGTTAATTTTGCTTTAGCAACATCCGCTTCAGCAGATGTTCTCAACATATCTTGTAATTTATTCATTGCCTGTAATTATATACCATATTTGTAAACAAGTCAAGAGCGAAAGCACTCCGACTGCCATAAATATTTCTTTAATTAAATTAATTTTTTGTTTCATTCTAAATCTTTTATTAATTGCTCTAAATGCTCTATTGTTATTGGGTCTGAATCGTCATAGTCTTCGCAAGGTTTAGCGAATTTTATTTGATCGTATATCAATATATTTTCTTTGCTTTTATTTGCGTCTGAAAGCATTAGGTTTAATGTTTCAATAAGGTCTTCGGGGCTTTCTCCTGTTATTTCAGCCTCTTCGCCATGAGCAAAGATTTCACTATCGTCATTGTACATAACCTCGTACAAACCATACGAATTTTTGCGTTTGATTATTCGATAGTTCCACATTGTATTCTTTTTCTTAATTCGGTACTTGAGAAATTGTGCGATCTTTCATTATAGTATATTTCAATTCCCTTGTCAATGCAAATTTGTTTGCCCGAAAAATCGACATCTCGATAGTCTGCACCAATAATACGAATATCAATAGGGTAACCCAAAAGGATGTCGTGCAAATCTTTTTCAAGATTATAAGGAATCACCTCGTCAACATATTTGACAGAAGATAATTGGATATATCGTTCGACTATGCTTTGAATTGGTTTATTTTTATTTGGTCGTTCAACTTGCGGATCAACATGGAGACCACAAATTAAATAATCGCACATAGATTTTGCTTCTTTTAACATTAAAACATGACCTGCGTGAAGAAGATCGAAGGTACTAAATGTAATTCCTGTTTTCATTTATTTGTAAATACTTTCTTTTCCTGTTTTTTTAATTGCTTTTTTTGCATACAATATAAATTGTGCTTCGGCAGTTGGTTTACTTACCTTTGAGTCTTGAGCATATGTATTATATAGTAATTCTTTAAACTTGTGTGGTATGATGAGATTTAAACCCGCACATTTGCGAAGAATAAGCATAGCATGACAATAAACTTCGTGACTTATATGACCCATTTTTTTATGACCTAAAACCATTTGAATGTACTTCTCTGCAAACGCATCACGATGAGCAGTTGGTGCTGAATCGATTGCCTTATTTATGTGTTGCTTGTGTGATTTTTCACTTTTTTTCTTGGGCTTCTTGAGGTAATTTAATTTTCCACCTTTTACATCAAAATATAATTTGTCAGTATTTATGAAATTAGGCAAAATATTTTCAAACAACTCAAACCCTACGAAAACTTTCGATTTATTTTCATCCAAGACATAGTGGTATTTGCAAGGTTTGCCTTTGAAATAACTAATAGCAGTCAAACTATACTCGTAATATCTACCATTTGGTAGATGTTCATATTTGTGACGAGCAATATCTCTAGAAAAAAATTGTAGTGGTTTTTTGTCTTTTCTTTTTAAACCTTTTTTGTGCAATAAAGAACTGCGATCACAAAAGTACCAACTACCATATTTATCACCATTAAATTTTTGAGTTTTTGTTTTGTAGATTTTCATTTTCTGTTGTTATTCCAAAGATTGTATATGCTTATACCGAAACACACTACAATGACAATAGATGCGATAACTGCATCCAATCTTAAATTAAGATGTAGCATTTGTTCAAGCATGATATGAGCCAAATAATTGTTTTCTTACATCTTGTAAAACTTCTAAAACTTGTGCTTCCTCTATATAATCATACTCTTTTAAGGTTTCTTTTTGTTTTACAATTATTTTGTCGAGTTTGATTTGCAGATCATTTTCTGCATCAGAGAAACCCGCGTCTTGTTCGTCCATAATTATTTTGTTTTTGTGTTCCATGCAATCTTTGAAGCTGCCATTATATATTATTTCGCCATCGTTGTCAAGCAATTTGTATGTGCTTGGTTTAGTTGAGTGATCCCATTTTCCTTTCATTAGGAAATAATCATCTCATATTTAACTTCAATATCTTTTAATTGCATTGACGATTGACATTGCACCTTCTGTATTTTTGGTCATAATTGCTTCTCCTGTTGTAAGTAATATTTTCCAGAATTTTTCGCGTTGTTTTACATATACTACATTCACGGGATTGATGTAGAATTTTTCGTTATTTGCGTCTTCTATTGTTATCATTTGAATATATCTTCTCCTTTGTACATATTGTCTTGAAATTGTTGTATCTTGCGATCTCTTGCTAGTCGTTCCATTTTTTCTGATTCGTGTGAATTATAATGCCCTTGTAGTAAGTCCGCTTGCTCTTCATCTGTGAACCATTGATATTCAATATTGAATATTTGATCAACATTGCTTGGATGAAAACCTGCACTAACAAGCAAGCCCTTGAACTGCTCTGCTAATTCGTTGACATTTGAACCATCAAATTGTTCATCAGATTCTACGCTATATGTTTTGTCATGTAATGTAAGTGATAGTTTCATGAGTACATTTTAGCGTTTATTTTTTGATTTGTCAAGCTTTTTTATGGCTTGCTTCCACTTTATTTTAGAGTAGTTGTCACGAAATTGATTTGAGTTGTTGTTTCTCGGCGAATCTCCTTTGCCGTTTTGATTGTTTGATTTATTTTTACTCATACCATAAACAATAAAACTATAATCCCAACAACAACAAGCAACTCAATAATACTATTCCAACGATTAAACATAAATTTAAGAAAATTTTCATGATTCAAATATATTAACACAAATAACTTATTTGGTCAAGACAAAAAATCAAGATTTTATAAATTGTTTGTATTCCTCTAAAATAGATTCGTGTCCATTGTTTTGTAAATATTCTTCGATGGGCATCGGTTTATTTATTTCTTGATAATATTCACCGAGTTCGCGTTCGTATTGATCCAGTGCGGATTGGTAATTTAGCTCGTCATCTATACAGAATTCATCTCTGATATAATTGAATGTTGGTTCTTTAATTGTTTTCATATTTATAGTATGTTGTAACTAGTTCCGTGTTGTGTCGTGTATTTTCCGACGATTCACCAATTCCTTGAAATCCCATCCAAATCGAAGGAGTTGTTGCCTTAATGGACTCGGCGTCCAGGCGTTGCCTCTGCGAGTTGTTTTACTCTTTTGATTGAGCCATGCACACACATTCTCGTAAGTTGGATGCTTGAGGTTTCTTCCTGCGTTTTGTATCTCCTCCTTCAATTCAACATTTGTCGCCCATTCTTCGGTAAGTTTTTGCCGTTTCTTCAACCCTTTGCTTTGACATTTTTGCGGGTTTATTCCTCCCCTTCCAAAACACCATTTTTTCATGTTTTTTATGTCTTCTTCGCTGAATGAAGAAAATTTCTTGAAGCAATTATCGATAATAAGTTCTATTTTTTTTGAATCCCCGAAAACCCATTCTCCTTGGCAGCGTTTTATATTTGAAGAGCCTAGTTCTCTCAAAATGTATTGTTCTAATTTGTCTGCAAGATCTTTCGTTTGTAATTTGTAGGTATTAACTGCAACTAGTTTATGAGGACTTCCAATTTGCAA
>Ga0315331_10003026_pt1 | contig 12634 bp, 7 predicted proteins | sample M160m34915metaG_FD_203456 | JGI IMG/M metagenome (GOLD analysis project Ga0315331, IMG submission 203456) | Ammonia-oxidizing marine archaeal communities from Monterey Bay, California, United States - M1 60m 34915 | ecosystem: Environmental > Aquatic > Marine > Intertidal zone | place: USA...
CGAGACCGGACGGGGCGTCGGACGCCATAGACCCAGGTCACCCCAACCCCGGGCACCCCCCACACGAATCTCGCCGTTCTGCGTGATGTTCGGTTGGTCGTCGTACACGAACGGGAAGCTGAGCGTGCTGCCGTAAACGCACACACCCAACAGCACGATCGAGAGCGCGCCGAGGCCGCGAAGGATCATCGACGAACGCTCAAGGAGAGCGGATCCACATAGACTTCACCCCGCCGATAGCCGGCAAGGCGTGCCTCGATATCATCCGCCAGCGCCTCGTTTCCCTGGCTCCTCGCGACGGCCACCGCTTCGCTCGCGGTGCTCGCCGCTCGTTTCAGGTCGCCCGCCGCCGCCTCCGCGGCCGCCTTGGCATCAAGGAGGTCCGGATCAGCCTGGTCCAAGTCCTCCTGCGCTTCAGCGACGAGGGCCACAGCGCCCTGCGGGTCGCGGAGCGACGAGTCCCCCACGGTCGCCAGCATCCAGGCGAGGTTGTTGCGGACGACCGCAGACCGGGTGCCGTCACGCATCGCGTCACGCAGGTGAGCGATCGCCGACGCGGGTCGCCCACCCACCCAGTCCATGTTCGCCAACTCGATCCGAGCACCTGTCGGGTCCTCGAGATTCACGGCACGCTCGAGCAGCGGCCGCGCCTCCTCTACTGACCCCACGGACGCCAGCGCGTGCCCCAGCGCGACGAGCACGAACCCGTCATCCGGAGCGAGCCGGAGCGCGCGCCGGTGAAGCGGGATCGCCTCCCGCGGTCGGCCGAGTCGTACGAGCGCTTTCCCGTGGTGGTTGACGACTCGCGGGTGCTCGAAAATCCGGGTGGACTCTTCGAAGTACTGGAGCGCCTCCTCGTCTCGGTCGAGCTTGACCAATAAGACGCCAATTTGTCCGATCGCCGCGTGATCGAGGGGATCTTGCGCCACGACCCGCTGAAGCATCGACAACGCCTCTTCCTCTTCCCCCTCGATGGCGCGCACCAGGGCCAGGCCACGCTCGATCCCTGGGTAACTCGGGTCCGCTCGCTGCCCCCGCTGCAACACCTCCTCGGCGTCCTCATAACGGTCGTTCAGGATATGGACCGCGGCGAGGTTCGCATAACCAATTCCCAACCCTGGGCTCTTCTCGATCACGTCCTGCCAGACCCGCCCACGATCGAGCCAGACCTCGTTTCGCTCACGGGTCGCGAGGACCAGGACCGAGAGGACCACGCAACCGACGGCGACCGTGAGCGCACGGTGGGCGGGGAGGCAAGCGTGCAAGCCTGCCGCAAGCGCGATCGAGACCCCCATCAGGGGGAGATAGAGTCGGTGCTCGTGGACGAGCCGCAGAGGAAAGATCGAAGTCTCGACTGCCAACGCCAGGCCGAACCACCCAAGCGCGAAGACCCACAAGGGCCGGCGACCAACGGAACGAGCCGCCCAGAGCAACGTCAGCCCGAGCGCAAGCCACGCGGGAACCGTCGTCCAGGGCGCGAGCAGCCCTAGCGACGGCGGAAAGTCATGCATCAACGTCAGTCGAGAGGGCGAAGGCCACGCAATCAGCCCGACGTAGTACCCGAGCACCCGCGCCTGACTGAGCAGTCGATCGCCGAGCGTAAAGTCGTGGTAGAAGCTGTCGCGAAACGGATCCGCGTAGTTGAACTGCATGACAACGAAACCGACCCCAGCGGCCAACATCACGCCCCCGAGGAGCCGCAGCGCGACCGCGCGTTCCGCGCCGCGATGAAACAGCCACTCGTAGAGCGCAATGACCGCCGGGAAGGTCGCCGCGCTCTCCTTGGAAGCCAACGCGAGGCTCCAGGCCACGCCAGCCCCCAGCCAGGCGGTGACGCGCTCGCGCCCAGACCGACCCCGCCCACGTGCGTAGAGCAGCAAAGACAACACACAGAACAGCCCCGCGAGGCTCGCCATGCGCTGGACGACATACGTGACCGCCTGCGTCCCGACCGGGTGAACCGCGAAGACCCCCGCGGCCAACGCCGCCGCGAGCCGCGCGTCTGAAGCGGTCGGTCTCTCTCTCCACAACAACTGCAACAGCAGCCAGTAGAGCAGGACGCACGCAACCGTATGGATGATGAGATTCGTCGCGTGATAGGCCCGCGGATCGAGGCCGAAGAAGCGATGGTTCAGCCCAAAGCTCCAGTTCGCGACCAAGCGACGGGTCGGGCTCTGCAACCACGCCGCCCGAAGCTCCTCCACTCCGACCTCGTGCCAATGAACCGATGCGTTCTCCACCACACTCCCGTGGTCGTCGTAAACGAACGGAGCGTCGAGCGTCCCGCCGTACGCCGAGAGGACCAACAGGAAGAGCAGCACCGCGACCGAGGCGTCGGACCAGGAGAGTACGAGCAAGGGCCGCGCATCCCGCGCCGAAGCAGGGACCGCGGGGGCGGGGTCGCCCCGGCGGGCCGACTTGCGGCGCGCGTTCGAGGCTCCCTTCGCCCCCGACTTGCGTCGACGCCCACGGCTCACCACGAGGTGCCCCTGCGAAAGGCCCGCCCGTCTCGATATTCCGCGGCTCGCGCCTCGAGCAACAGCACCAAGTCGCCCCTCCCTTGCGCGTGCGCGTGTTCCGTCGCGCGAGCGACGACACGCTGCGCGGCGTCGAAGTCCCCTGTCGCAGCCAGCGCAGCCGCTAGTGTATCGAGCACGTCGGGGTCTCGCTGTTGCGTCGCGTCGGCCGCCGCAGACGCGAGCTCGAGGGCCGCTCGCTCATCACGGACCGAATCCTCCCGCGCGGTCGCGAGCATCCACGCGAGGTCATTGCGTCGGTTCGCCGAGTCCGGGGCTCTCGCGAGGAGCTTCCGGGATACATCGACCGCGTCCCGCTCATCCCCGGCCTCCCAGTGCAAACGCGCAAGGAGATGGAGACCTCGAGCGTCGAGAGGCTCTCCATCGAGCAGGACACGACGTGCCTCGACCGGGCGCGACCGTGACACCAGCAGCTCTGCGACGCGGCCCCGAGACGAGAGGTCTTCCGGACGGAGGTCCAGGTACCGGAGCGCGAGAACGAGCCCCCGGTCGACTTCGCCCGTCTCGATCCTCAGCGTGCCGAGGTTGAACAGGGAAGAGAGATGGTCCGGGGCGACGACCAGCGCCTGTTCATAGGCGCGGTCGGCGAGTTCGAGCTTCCCCAAGCTGACAAGCGCGTTCCCAAGGTTGTTCCAGGCCCTCACGAGGGCAGGGTCCAGCGCGATCGCGCGCCGATATCCGACGACCGCCCGCGCATGGTCTCCAGCGAACCCGTCGATCCGCGCTAGATCGTAGTGGGCGAGCGCCTCGCCAGGATCCAACGCGACTGCTTGCTCGAAGTGTTGTCGTTGTTCCGCTCGTCGCCCCGGATCGTCTATCGCATTCCCGTAGTTCAGATGCGCCACATGATTGTCCGAGGTGACCGCAAGCGCGCGCGCGAACAGCGCCTCATCATCGCGCCAATGGGGCAACAGGGAGCGCGTCGTCAAGATACACGCCAGCAACGCCCCCACGACCGCCGCCACCGCTACCGCCCGAACCGCCGGCCGCGCGAGCCAACGTGACGGAACACCCCATACAACCCCGAGCAAGAGTCCCACGCTCGGGATGTACATGTACCGATCGGCGCGTGCCTGGTCGCCGACCGTCACGATGCCAATGACTGGCAGCAGCGTGCCCAGGAACCACAAAGCCCCGACCCCAACAGGCTCCCGATGCCAGATGCCACGCAGACCGACCGCACCCAGCGCTGCCACACCGACCACCGAAACGATCACGCGGAACACGCTCTCCCCGCCCGGCGGGTGGGGATAGAACACCGCCAACCCGGCCGGCCAGAAGGAATCCATAAAGTAGTCGCCATAGGCAACGAAAGCGCTCTCGAGACGCCGCGACCACGGCCACGCCTCGACCGAACTAAGCGCGCCCCCTGCCTCCTGGGCCGCGATCGCTGCTACTCCCACCAAGATACTCATCACGAAGAGCGGCAGCTTTTCCAGTACCTGCCGTCGAACAGGATCCGCCCTTCCGAGGGGCCACCGGTCGAGTAACAACAGCACCGCCGGCAAGCTCACCGCCATCGCCTTGCTCGCGAGTGACGCGAGGAACGCCGCACAGAGCGCGAGATAGCCGCCAATGCCTGGCCGACGCACCCACCGGACGTACGCAGCGATCGCGAGGAAATAGAACAGCCCAAACAACACATCCTTCCGCTCCGCGACCCACGCGACAGACTCCACCCGCAAGGGGTGCAAGCCAAAGAGCGCCGCGACGAGAGCGCTCCTCCACAGGCAACCGGTCGCCGCGTACAGCGTGAGGAGCAGGACCCCTGAGGCCATGGCGTGCAACCCGACGTTCACCGCGTGGTGACCCGCAGGCTCGACACCAAAGAGTTCGACCGCACCGGCGTGTGACCACCACGTCACCGGATGCCAGTTCCCGACCTCGAGGCTGGTCATCGCCCAGCGCGCGGTCTCCCCGCTCCAACCGCCAAGCACGCGCGGGTTATCCGTCACGTAGAGCCCATCGTCATACGCCAGCAACTCATTCGCCCAGGCCGGCGCAAAGACCCACCCCACCAGCACGGCGAGTACCGCCGCCACGCCCCAAGCGCGTGCCCCTGCCCCGCTCACTGCACGCTCCCCCGCTCGCGGCCGCGCGGCGCTATCCGGCCCGACCTCTCCGCCTGCACGATCAGAGCGCGAAGCGCGACGTGCCGCGGGTGACCCGGCTGAAGCGCGTCCGCGCGCGCCAACGCCCGCTTCGCCTCACCTCCGTGCCCTCGCTCGAGCGCCGCCACGACCAGCGCCCGCCAAGCGATCGGCTGGGAGGGGTCGATCGAGAGCACGTCCCGCAGCTCCATCGCCGCCTCCTCCGCGCGGCCCAACTGCATCAGGACCTGCGCCAGGTTCGTTTGCACACGTGCATCCCGCTGGATCGCCAACGCGTGTCGATGCAATGCCAACGCCTCCTCACCCCTTCCCGCCTCCATCGCGATCGCGCCGAGCCCCGCCCAGGAGAGCGCATCGAGCGCCTCGAGGCCCAACGCGCGCCGGAAGCGGGGCTCCGCCGCCGCGAAGTTCCCAAGAGATACGTCGAGCGCACCGAGGCTGCGATGAACAACGTAGGCGTCCGGGTGTCGAGCCGCCGCCTCGAGCAGCGCTGCGCGGGCCTCCTCGAGCCGGCCTGCATCCAAGAGGCTGACTGCATGGTTCACTCGGGCCGACCGGTGGGCCGGCGCCTTTTCGAGAGCGTCTTGCCAGAGCACGACGGGGTCTCGCCAGACCTGCGCGCGCGCCGAAGCTTCACTCGCCAGCGCACCCACTACCACCAGCCCCAAACAAACGCTCGCCACCCCACCCCAACGTGCGCCCAACGCCCCCGACAGACCGCGCCAACACAACCACGGCAGCACAGCGCAAAGACCCACGAGAGGAAGGTACGTCCGATGCTCATACATCGGCTCCAAAGGAAGGAAGCTCCCCTCCACCTGCTGCTGCAACAACCACCATACGATCAACGCACTCAACAAACGAAAGCGAACGCGAAACAACCAGCCCAAGCCCAATAAACCCGCCCAGCCAAGCCATGAAACCCACGTCGTCCACGGCGTAAATGGACCCGAAGACATCTCCACGTCATGGATCAGGCTCAAACGACTCGCGTGCGGGAAGAAAGAAAGATCCACATAGCGCCACCAGACACGAGGCTCCGTCCACACCCGCTCCCAAAGCGTAAACGGCTTCGACGAATATCCCGAAAGCGGAGAAGAGCCCGCATAACCCCAAAACAGCAGAAAAAGACCACCCGCGAGGATCAAAGACCACGGCAACAAACGACGGACATCCGACCAAGAACCACTCCCCTCGAAACCCAACTCCCAAAGCAGGATCGCCAAGGGGAACGTCGCACCGATCTCCTTCGAACCCAGCGACAGAAGACCCAACACACAGGCCAAGAAGCGAAGAGAGAAACGCGACCCCCCCACAAAACCACGAGCGCCGATCCACGCACAAAGACCCCCCACGTAGAACAGCACCGCGAGGCTCGTCATCCGCTGCACCACGTACACCACAGACTGCGTCGACAACGGGTGAGAGACGAACAACAGGCCCGAAAACAACGCGAGCCACAGGCGACAACCGCTGCCAAGCGACATCCCCCACTGGCTCGGCAAGTCCTCGCAGCGACGAAGCACCTGCCACGTCAGCAAGGCCACCAGGAGGGACGTCAACACGTGCACAAGCACGTTCACCCACCGATACCCTTCCACCGCGTACCCGCCCCACGCATAGTTCAACGCGAAGCTCAGGTTCGAGACCGGACGGGGCGTCGGACGCCATAGACCCAGGTCACCCCAACCCCGGGTACCCCCCACACGAATCTCGCCGTTCTGCGTGATGTTCGGTTGGTCGTCGTACACGAACGGGAAGCTGAGCGTCGCCCCATAGATCCAGACCCCCAGGAGTACGACAAGAAGCGCGCTCCCGGCGGCGGGCATCAACGGACCCAACCGCGCCATTCTCAGGGCAGCCCTTCCGGCTCCAGCATCAGACGGCCAGCTGCATATTCGCCCCTCCGTCGTGAGACCTCAGCTTCGAACGCGAGGTTCTGCTGGGCGCGGGCGATCGCCGCAGCCTGATCCAGCGCCGAGACCGCTTGATCGAAGCGGTCATTCGCAGCCAGCGCGGCCGCCAACGTCGAGAGCACCTCGGCATCTGTCCCCTGCGCGACCTGTTCAACGGCTCGCGAGAGCAATAGCGCTCGGGGCGCATCACGGATTTGTGGATCGCGCGCGGTCGCGAGCATCCAAGCGAGATTGTTCGAGACGACCGCCCAACCGGGGGCCATGCGGTACGCGTCTTCGAGGTGTTCAACCGCTCGCGCGGGGTCCCGAGAGGGCCAGTGGGCGAGCCCCAAGTGCATGTGGAGCGCTGCGGTGGGTTCGAGTTGAAGCGCTCGCTCGAAGTGTCCGATCGCGCGATCCCGCTCCGACAACTCGAGCGCCAGGATCCCGAGTGCCTCCTGGGGAGCGGCCCACAGCGGCGCGAGCACGGCCGCTCGCCCGAGGCTTCGCCGCGCGGCGGCGTACTGCTGCTCCAGCATCTGGACTCGGCCTAGCACCAGCCACGCATCCGGGTCCTGGCCGCGCCGGGTGACGCCGCGCAACCACTCGATCGCCTCCTCGTTTCGCCCAGCCAACACGAGCGCCCGGCCGAGCGCGGCCGGCGCGAGCGGGTTCTGCTCATCCAGCTCAACCGCGCGTTGCAGCGCAAGAACCGACTCCTCGGCCCGGCCAAGGCTGAGCAGGCTGCCCCCAATGTTCGTGTGGACGCGGGAGTCGCCGGGCTCGAGCGCAACCGCGCGTTCGTACTCTTCGAGCGCCTCCGCGTGGCGTCCGAGGTTTGCGAGATGGAAACCGAGGTTGAGACGAGCGACGAAGTCGTTGGGGTACTTCTCAAGAACGTCAGCCCACAGCGACTCGGGGGACACCCAAACCCGGTTCCGAACGTGCGTACTCACGGCCAAGGCGATGACGCAGCCCACGGTCACGACGATCGCGAGCCGCTGCGCCGCGGGCCTCCCCTGTACCAAGCGCGCGATGACGTAGGCCAGCGCGAGGCTGGGGCCGAACAGGGGGAGGTAGAGCCGATGCTCCATCGCCAACGCCAGCGGGATGACCGTCGATTCGATCGCGAGTTGCAGGAAGAACCACAGGCCGCAGAACGACAGGAGGCGGTGGCGCCGCGCCGCGACCGCACAAAGCCCGAGGACGCCTGAGACCAGCACGAGGGCGGGGAGCGTGGTCCACGGCTGAAAAAGGCCTCGCGAGACCTCGAAGCCATGAAGCAGAGAGAGACGCGACGGCGCCGGCCACAGGAGTTGGCTGACGTAGAAGACGAGCACGCGCGGTTCACTCAGGAGCCGCTCCAAGGGCGTGAAATCCTTGACCGGGTACGTCGCCATCGGGTCGTAGCCGACCATCGCGACCAGCACCGCCCCGGCCGCAAGGGTCGGCGCGACCACGAGAGCCAAAGCCACGCCCGTCTGGCGGAGGAACTCGCGATCGAGGTCGCGCTCGAAGTACCACTCGTAGAGCCACACCACCACTGGCATGATCGCGGCGCTCTCTTTCGACCCCAGCCCCAGGAGCCAACACACGCACCCGAGCAGGAATAACCCCCCTCGACGAAGCGGGTCCGACTGCGCTCTCCCGGCAATGTAGAACAAGAGACAGGCGAGCTGCGCCCCGGCGGCCAGTGAGTTCATCCGCTGCACGACGTACGTCACCGACTGCGTCTGAATCGGGTGCGCGACGAACAACAACGCGACGAACAACCCGGCGACCTCGCAACGGGTCTCACCGAGCGGAGCCCCCCCGCGACACCGACGAAGCAAGGCCACAGCCAGGCGCCAAACCAGCAGCGCGTTGCCGAAGTGGATCGCGACGTTCACCGCGTGAAAATCTCGCGGGGTGTCCCATCCCGCCCAGTACTGCAGACCAAAGGTCGCGATCGCGACGGGGCGCTTCGAGGGGCTATCGGCCAGCGCTGCCCACCAATTGCCGAGAGACAACTCCGTCCAGCGCAGCGAAGCGCGCTGGGTGATGTTGACGAGGTCGTCGTAGACGAACCCCGCGCCGAGTGCGTTCGCATACGCGACCCAACACACGGCCGCGATCGAGACCATGCCCACCCATCGCAGGGTCACGCCCCAGGACCTCGGCAACTCCACGCCTCGCTGGTCGATCACGCAGCCCTCTCCGCCCCCCGACGCGAGACCTCCGCCTCAGTCGTTTTCCGGTATATTTCGCGATCGAGCCCGTCGAAACTTCCACCCACTCGGCGTGATAAGAGGGGGCCCGCCTCAGTATGCATCGCGCCTACCTGCCGCAGCTCGCTGGTCTCGCCTGCGCCCTCTCCATCGTACTGTCCGGGTGCGACGCACGCGGGCCGGAGCCCGTCCCGGCTGCGCGCCTCCAGCAGGTCCTCGACTTGGCCAGCCGCGGCCAGTTGGAGCAAGCCGAGGCTGACGTCGACGACGCGATCGCGGAACACCCGGGAGCCGTCGATCTTCACCTCCTGCGCGGCGCTATCCTCGAGCGAGCGGGCCGCCTCGACGACGCCCGAGCCGCGTACCTCGAAGCACAAGGCATCGCGCCCGAGCACCCCAACCCGCCGCTTCACCTCGAGCGCATCACCAAACTGGCGGCACTGGACGCCGCCATCGCGGTCGAGAGAGAGAAGGTCGGCGAGGCGACCGACCCCGCGGCCTCCCACCTCGCGCTCGGCGACCTCCTCGCCGAGCGCTTCCTCGCCAAACCAGCTCGACGGCATTACACACTCGCGCTCTTGCATGACCCCGAGAACGCAGAGGCACACGCCGGCATGGCGCTCGTCCTGATCGGCATGCGCCGGGAGGTCATGGGGCTCTATCACGCCAGTGAAGCCCTCCGCCTCGCGCCGGACAGCGCTCGCGCGCTTGGGGAGATCGTGTGGGTGCTGGCGACGAGTCGTGAGGAGACGCTGCGGGACCCCGAGGAGGCGATCCGACTGGCGCTCAACAGCAGGGACAAGAGCTCCCGGCTGCTCGATGGACTCGCCGCAGCGTACGCGCAGGTCGGCCGTCATGATCAGGCCGTCGCCACTGCTGACCTGGCGATGGCGGCGGCGACCGCGGAACGGAACCACCAGCGGGCCGTCGCGATCCAGGCCCGACGGGCAGAGTACGCGGCAGGAAGAAGTTTCATCGGCCCACCGGTCGACCCCACCTGACATCGGCTATCGCTTCCGGTCGACACCGAACTCCAACAACTTGCGACGAAGTGTCGATCGGTCGATCTTGAGCAGTTGCGCGGCTTTGGTCCGGTTTCCGCCGCAGCGCTCGATCGCATCAAAGATCGCGCGACGCTCGACCTCCTTCAGCGACAGCCCAACGCCGTAGCCTTCTCCTCTTTCTGATCCACGCTCCTCAGGCCGTTCGCTCCGCGACCCCAAACCCGGCGGGAGATGCTCCGCGGCGATAGGCATCCCGCCCGCAACCGCCTCGGCGCTTCGCACGACGTTCCGAAGCTCCCGCACATTCCCGGGCCACGGCGCGCCGTGAAGCAGCTCCATCGCCTCCACGGTCGGCGGGGGCGAGCCCGGGGGCATGAAGTGGTTCACGAGCAGTGGGATATCCTGACGCCGTTCAGCCAGCTTAGGTAAGCGGATCTCAAACCCGCGTAACCGGTAATAGAGATCTTCACGCAGGAAACCCTCTGCCATCATCTCCTCGGGCTCACGGTTCGTCGCCGCCACGAAGCGCACCGAGACCCGGTGCATCTTCTCCGCACCGACCGGCCGAACCTCGCCATCATCGAGCACGCGCAACAGCTTGGCCTGCAGCTGAGGATCCAGCGTCTCCAACTCGTCAAGGAACAACAACCCGTCGTCAGCTTCTCGCAACAAGCCCTTATGGTCCTGGTCGGCGCCGGTAAACGCGCCCTTTCGGTGACCAAAGAACTGACTTTCGAAGAGGTCACGGGGCGAGACCGCGCAATTGTGAGGGACGAAGGCACCACGGCTCGACCGGGACATCGAGTAGATGGCTCGGGCAACCAGTTCCTTGCCGGTCCCCGTCTGCCCGGTGATCAGCACCGAGACATCACTGCGCGCGGCGAGCGTGACGCGGTGTCTCACCTCGACCATCGCCTTGCTGGTCCCAACGATCTCGGAGAGCATCCCCTCGTCGTTCGGGGCGACGTCACGAGAGGCCAGCGCCTGCTCGATAGCCGACGTCACGACCGCTGGCGCCGCAGGCTTGACGATGTAATTCGTCGCGCCGCGCTGCACATGCTTAACGACCTCGGACACATCAGATGCCGCGGTCACCATGATGACGGGGAGGCTAGGCCACCTCTGGACAACATGAGCGAGGAGCTCCCCACCGTCCATCTCCGGCATATGCAGGTCGCTGATAACGAGGTCTACACCCCCTTGCTCGAGAACAACGAGTGCGCCTACGCCGTCTTCGGCCGTAACGACCTCGAACCCCTCACGCTCCAAGAGCAAGCGCAAATATTCCCGAGCAGATCGCTCGTCATCGACGGCCAGGATCCTCTTCACGATGCTCTGTCTCCGGTCTCTACTTCGGTCGTGAGCGGCAACCTGACCTCGAAGATCGCCCCGCCCTCGGTGCCAGCGCGACCGGTCAAGATGCCATCATGGTCGCTCAAGACCCGACGAGCAAGAAACAAGCCGTAGCCGCTCCCCTGATGTTTCGTGGTGTAACCAGGCCGAAAGATCAACTCGAGGTCCTCCGGAGCGAAGCCCTTCCCAGAGTCCTCGACCGCGATGACGAGCCCTTCCCCTTCGACCTCTGCGCGCACCATCGCGAGGCCTCCAGTCGGCATCGCCTCGATCGCGTTCCGCAACAAGATCAGCAACACCTCTTCGAGGTCCTCATCCGCGATGCCACAGCGCGGGAGACCGGAACCGACCTCCAGCCGCCATTCGACCTCGGGGTGTGTCCCCCGGACCTCTCCAACCGCCCGACGCAGGACCACGTCAGGCCCCGCCTCCATCGGCCGCACCGAAGGGGTCGCCGGATTTTCCTCCAGCGTGAGCCGCGCCAAGGATTCCAGATCATCAATCGCGTCGCCGAGCGCCTCGAGGACCGGCTGCCCATCGGTCCCCACGTGCGCGTCCAGAAGCGACACGAACCCTCGCAAGCTATGCACGCTGTTCTTGAGCCCGTGAGCGAGCCGACCCGTGTTCTCGCCGACGCCCCCAAGGACCCGCTCATCTTCCAGTTCGCTCTCGAGGCGACCCAGTTGGGCTCCCATCCGGGTGTGCTCGCGCTCGAACTCCCGCTCACGCGCCTCCGAACGCCTTTGGAAGGCCCAGACCGCCCCGCCTGTGGCCGCCAGAAACGAGAGCTGCAGACCGAAGGCGAGCGCCTGCCCCTGGAGCCCAAGCCAGACCTGCTGACCCGAGAGCGCAGCAGCAGCCGCGCCGGCAATGAAAAGCACCGACGTCGAGCCGAAGAGCATCCCCGCGAGCATCACCTCGAGGGACAGCCCCGCGACGAACGGCGAGCCGATCCCGTTCGTCACCGCGATCAAGGCGGTCCAGGCGCCAAGCCCCACGACGGGAGAGGAACGAATCGCAATGGGACGTAGCCGCGACGAGATCCGCATGAGATACAGCGCGAAATTGGCGATCGCGCTACCGACAACCACCGCGAGCACGGTATAGCCGACGTCGATCTCTCGCCGAAGGACATAGGCGAGCAGCGCACTCGTGCAGATCGCGAGGTGCCGAAAGAGGAGCACCCGCTCGAAGGTCGAATTCATCAGCGCGCTTCGAACCACGATTCGCCGTCCCGCCAGCTCCCCAGCTGCTGCAGTTTACTCCGCCACGTCATTTGATCGGTGTTTTTTGCACCAGACTGCACCGAAAAGTCAAAAAAACGTCGCAACCAGGGTGACAGCGGGAGCGGAGGCCAATCTAGAAGTCGAAACCTACCCGGACCCCCGCAGTTCGCGGTGCCTGATAGAAGCCAAAGACCGTGCTGTCAAAGACCGCGCCCACCTGAATGAAGTTGATCACGTCGACATCGGTGATGTTGTTGACGAATCCCTCGACCTTCCAGCGAGAGGAGGGGCTCAACCAGGT
>Ga0315331_10003027_pt1 | contig 12631 bp, 8 predicted proteins | sample M160m34915metaG_FD_203456 | JGI IMG/M metagenome (GOLD analysis project Ga0315331, IMG submission 203456) | Ammonia-oxidizing marine archaeal communities from Monterey Bay, California, United States - M1 60m 34915 | ecosystem: Environmental > Aquatic > Marine > Intertidal zone | place: USA...
TTTGATCATTGTAGGCATATTCCTTGCTGCCAGCCGTCTGCAAGAGGTTCCCCGTAGCCTTGACTACAACGCAACGCATACCTTCTCAATCGGCGGTCATGAAGTCATGATTGAAACAAAATCTTTCGACGAGGAAGGGCCGGCGAAAGTGATCGTATCGAGTGACCATTTTCGCGAGGTCCTGGACTCTCTTTCCAACCAGGACCTTTACATGGATGTCAGACCGGCATCTGTATCATGGAAAAACATCGACGGCAAAAGGGGGCGCGATTTGTTGATCTGGATACCCGATGGACCGACGGGCCAGCATCACACCGCCTCAGTCTATCTGTCCAGTGGTGACGGAACACTACATACACTGATACCACCGCTTCAAAGACAACTGTAAACCCTGTCGACCCTCTACGGTCAGACATCGGAAATCCCAAACTTGCGATGATGATAAAACGCAGAAACTTCAATCGCACTTGAAAAGTTTTCTGAGTCCAACTGCTCGGTTCGTATTGCGAATGCCCTTGATTCGCGACAGACAAGGAATGGTCCTCAAGCAATTCGATGCAATGAACCCAAAGTCTTCCAGCCAAACATTTCAAAAAACCTCCATGAATTCCGTCCGATAAAAAGCAATATGTAATCCAAAGAGTATTGGAACGTGCCTGTCAGTGCGTTGATTCAAAGCAAAAGCCATGAAGAAAAAATACTTCATTCCTTTTGAATGAGTCATATGTGAGGATGTGAAAGATCATGTATCCTTGTAACATGGGTAAGGTTACCTAAGGAGTTGCATTGATCATTCGAATTTGAAAAAAGCGCATTGGATACTCCATGGACGCCTTCACTGCAAAAACAAGTCTTCCATTTGAATCCCCCTGATTTCTGCTTTGCAAAAGATGCCATTCCTCAAGTCGCAGATCTTCAGTAACAAACAGCCCGAAGAGTCCGGTCACGGGCACGGAACATTCAATCAGAATTCTGTCTCCTTCTACTGTAATGTCGGGAACGAGCCGCTCGTAGGAATAAAGCTCTGAGTGCTGCCCCGGTGAACCACCCATTGCCTCACTGGTTTTCCAATAAGTTTCTTCATTGGGATTGTCCGCATCCTCCACTGCAATCAAGGTATAACCTGATCCATCACCACTCTTAAAAACTGGCTCGCCATCGTCATAAGAAAATTCAATCAAAACCTGATTATCACTATCCGCCAATGCAACCCTTTCTCCACTATTCGAAAAATTACCGGTGAATTCGCCCGCGATGGGCAACCCTTTTCCGTAACGCATCTCAAAAGCAACACGGTTTTTCACCAACAACAGCGAAGCTCCGGGCGAAAGACGCCTTATTGACGATCGGGTAAAATCAAAATCCACACCATCGACAAACCGTAGGCCGTCCAATGTAAATGTCGTTGTTCTCGGGTTATGAATTTCAATAAATTCAAATTCGTCTGCATCTAGATATCCGAATGCCATTTCCTCGAAAGAAGGATCCTCGGGGTGAAAGTGTAATTCACTCACCATGACGCGCGGGTTGCCAACCACATAAGTCGCCTCACTCAAGGCACTCCATTCCGAACCTGAAAGTGTCCTGGCTTTGATCGTCGTCAGATCACGGAGAATGATCGGAGTTTCATAAATGCGCGAGGTAGGTTGCTCTCCAATAATTTCCTGCTGACCGACCATCAACTCCGCATCGATCAGGAAATCCGAACTCACGCTGGAAACATTGAGCCCTTGAATGGCTAATAAATTGGTTCCTGCATGCAAATGAGAAATGAATCCACTGATATCAAAATCCTGAAACTGAACAGCGACAGAGTCCTCATGCGTCCCAGTGGCAAAAGAGTCCCATTTCAAGATCTCGGGAGCATTGGAAGAGGCGATATGGATGCCATTGAGGAAAGCCTCGAATCCATCGTCATAACGCATCCTTAACACCATCAGGTTTGTCTCTTCATTGATCCGGGATCCTGTTTCAAATTGGATGCGGATGAAAACCGAACCGTTTTGACCCTGCATGGAATCCGTCACGTCCATTCCAATGAATTTCTCATAGTCATTCCCGGTGTCGTAGCCAATGCCTCCCACCCCGAACATCCATGCATCATCAGCAAAACCCACATCCTCATACCAATCAGAACCGAATGCATCACCACCATTATCCGCGCTTGGCACAAGGACGCGTTTTTGGGTGGCACTATCAAACAAGTCGAAGCGGCTTATTTCTTTCGACTGTAATCGACTGCGAGGATCGCTCCCATCCAGTGTATAGAAAATTGTTCCACCTTGTGCGCTCATTGACAAACTGAAATCAACATCCACGTTCCCACCGGCATGGTTGAACGCAGGGGCCTCTATCCTTGGGTAGAGGCCTGCTCGACGTAATTGATCCAAAACGATTGCTGATCTTCGTGGGAAATAATGGGTAAGTAAATTATCGCGTTCTTGACTCCAATCATCCCAGGTAAAAGGTCTGTTGACCAACTGATCACCCCAGCGGGCTGACTCGCCCACAATCGACCTTTCAATCTGGGCTGCAAGTTGCGCAAACCTTGATGCAGGAACGTTGTTTTCAGGCTTTACCACGGACCATTGTGGTTTGTCTGGATGGACGAAAAAGCTACCACCATTGAAAAAGTGATGCTGAACCCTGTCGGCGAACCAAAGACGAAAATCTGGATTTTTTTTCAAGACTGCATAAGGTCGGGCCACCGAGGAGTCCACCCCTGTTCGATCTGTATTCAGGTCGGAACCCAGGCCCATGGATGTTTCTGTATCCCATGGATAAAACTTGAAACCTTCATCACCTTCTCGATCCCGACCGACCCAGAAATTACGGCCCGGCCAATCCTGATTCCCCATGTAAAAATTCAAAATGCAGTAATCGATGAGGTTTCTGACATCCAGCAGATTTTCCATCGAAAGATCCCTGATTCCATCGGGACCTTTACCCTGAATCCTGTTGAACAGCTCTTTCGAGTCTATTCCTGAGTCCAGGATACCAAGCAATCGATTCCAGGCGTCCCTGTTTCCATCAGGAACAGAATCCTGATTCAGGGCGTCCCAGTTTTCCTTGTCGCCTCCGTAATAGCTTGAGGAAAAGGCTGCATCCGGACGTTCCACGAGATTATAAAGCCCCCAATAGATACCATTCAGATAAAGGTGAACGAAGTTTGTGTGAGGAGCCTTGATACCCATCGCTCTTGCTGTTTCCATTGCAAAAGCGTCACGCATGTAAAGGGCCTGCGCTCCACCGTATGGCCAGCCATCATTCCCATTGGCTCGAAGAACAACATTGTCAAATGAATCCGTTGCATCGGGGCCGAATAGAGGGAAATCCAGCTTTGAAGCGCCGTATTGACCCCGAAATACCAGCCGAAAGGATTTCTTCAAAGTCAGATTAAATTTTCTGAAAGCACCTCCCTGTATTCTCAGCCCTGCATTCTCCTGAAATCCCTTGCGTCCATTTTCAGGATAAATGAGCTCAACCGAAACCGGCTTTTCCCAAGCTTCACCTCGACTACCTGGATTGGCATAGATACCCCTGGCCCCGAATAACGCATCTGAATCCATGACAAACGACATGGAGGGAAGAGAGAGCAGGTCGTCCTGAATCGTTTTTTGATATCGCCCCCCAAAACTATCCCGACCTTGATTACCGACAACCCGTGTGTCCAGGCCGTAGTCAGCTGTCTGGGAGCCCCATCGTGTTGGAAAACCAGTTTCCAATGCTGATGACTGATCCTGCAGAGCAATATCGGAAGTGAATAAATAGCTTCGGGTCAATACCGGCGAGGGAATCCACCCATCGCGCAATCCAACTGCACGCAGCACGGTGGTTTTCCGTATCTGTATTGGACTTGTGTATGGGTGGCCGGACAACGCATCAGGAATGCTTCCATCTGTCGTATAGTAAATTTTGACTCCCTCCATCTCAGAACGAACCCCTACATCAAAAGCATCTTTCATGAACCCGCTTTCAGCATCGATGATAGGAACCGGAACCAGTCCCAACTTCATATCGGTGTTCAATAGACCGGGAGAAGGTATCTCGAAGTAACCCACATCAGAAAGTACGGTCCGAATCGCTCCTTTCTCAAGTTGAGTTTCAAGCAGAAAATCCGAACTGTAAACACTGTCGTTCAGAGCATGGATCGCCAGCAAATTTTCACCTGGTTCGATAAGGGATTCAAAGGGTCGAAGATCAAAGTGTTTTACTATCGCCGCGACTTCTGCCCCTCTGTCCGATTCTGCGACAGAATCAAAGCCCAATTTGTTTGGAGCATTGGCGCGAGCAACCTCAACGCCATTGATATAGGCAATGAAACCATCATCGAAACGCACATTGAGCGACAACCCCTCAAGATCTGGCTCCTCACCGGCAAAGAACGGAAGGCGCGCATAGGCCGAAGCATGTTGAGCATACATGGAGGTCTTTATATCCGTCTGGATCAAGTCCATGAATGCTGGCGGAGGCAATCCTATTTCCCCCAGAAATTCAACTTCTGCAATCTGCATGATTTGTCCACCACTCGCTCGCAGTGAGGGAAAAACAAGTCGATACATACCGAAAGGCAAATCGTTGGAGAATGCCACCTCAACAGTGGAAAATCTATCCTCGAATAAAGGAAGAGGCCCTTGCGCAATGAGTTCAAAAACGCCCCCACCTGATGAACCCTCCAACCGGTAAGCCGTCGGATCCCGGCCTTCAGCATCATTGGCCGATGTCAACCGCAACCCATTGACCACCGTCGGACCGTGCCCCGGTTTCAAGGTGAAACCCGAACCCGTCCCGTCAAAATTCAAGTATTTGGTTTGGGGATCGTTGTCAATGGCACGCCAGACTTCCTCGCCGAAAGGAGAATTGGAGGAACTTGGATCAATATCATCATCAGGCATTGAAATGTCTTCCAGCATCGTCACATCAATCAGAACCGGTGAGGACGTTTCCCCCGAATTCGAAACGCTCGATTCTGGTAACCAGCCGAGCAATTCAACTTCAGCTATTTGCATCGCGACGGCCACCCTTTCGTTGCGAACGGTAGGGAAAACAAGACGATAGTAGGCATGCTTCAAGGTGTTCTGAAAATCGATCTGAATGGTTTCAAAACGATTTTCAAATTCAGGAATGGCTCCTTTGGCAATTTCAACAAAGTTGATTCCATCGTTCGATCCTGAAAGGACGAATTGGCTTGGATCCCGATCGGGAGCATCATTGGCCGAAGTCAGCCGCAGCCCGCTCACCGCGGTAGGCCCAAGAGACAACTTCACCGTGAAGCCGGTGTTCAATTTGTCAAAGTTCAGATATTTTGTGGCCGTGTTGTTGTCTAGGGCAGCGTCCACCATCTCTCCGACAGGTGAAAAATCAGAGCTTGGGTCAATAGGATCGAAAGCCCTCGTTACATCACCCAACACCAAGGGGTCCTCCACTGGATTTTCTGGATCAGCATTATTCCCCTCTACACTTTGCTGATACCCGATTCCAAAATAAACCTCTCTCCATTGAGAGTCGTCAAAATCAGGCATAGTCCATGCCAGGGCCATGGAGTTATCTTTAGGAAAATGAATGTTTCCAACCGCGTCATGGGATACCAAAGCGGTCCTTTCGTTTCGTATGGTAATGCCATAGGAGATATCAGGAAGCTGGGTTGGATATGGTGGATCATAGGCATGTGCAATAGTCCTGCCATCAGGTTGTATCAGCCCCAGAAATCCACCCTTGCTACTCAACTTGAAATTAGTATGGAGCTCGGCCCCGACACCTTTCCTATCTTTTCCTGAGGCAAACACAATGAGGGAGGATTGCATGGGGATGAACTGATCAGGGAACCGCCATTTCGTCAGATCTGAGGCGTCATCGCTCAGATACCAACCATTCAAGGATGCAGGCTCAGTTCCCGTGTTGTAGATCTCGATCCAGTCACTCCGATCCCCATCCTCGTCGATCATTCCAGACTGATTCGATGCCATGAATTCTGACAGAACAAAAGGTTGCGCCGTCAATTTGACCGTTAAAAGGAAAAAACTGAGTAGCAGGCATCCAATATTCCAATTCACTATCCCCCACAAGAGTGAATCCACATAGTTGAGGATCCAAAAAAACGAAGATCTCAAGGTTAGCATATTCATACGGACATGAATCACTGTTGAGAGAAATAGATTATAAGTCAAGAGAGAGGACATCACTGATTGGTGATCATAAAATATTCTATGTGGGCGCTTGAATGATTTTTATGAATCAAAGAGTGGTGCGTGCAGCCATGACTCTTCGTTCGCCACAGACTAAAACTGGCCTTAACACCCAGGTTAGGATAAGAATACTCGTTGCTAATTTGCCCCAATGAAAAATTTACTAGTGATATTGACGACGGTAATAGCGCTGACCGAACAACTGTCCGCAAAGGAGGGCGTCATCTTATTGCATGGCCTTCTCAGATCTTCGGCCAGTATGGAGAAGATGGCAAACGCACTTAAAGCATCAAATTATGTGGTTGAGAATGTCGATTACCCCTCGCGGACAGCAGCAATAAGAGACCTTGCCGAGCAGGCAATCGGTTCCGCCATCAAAAGCAAACAGATGCGGGATTGCTCAAAGATTCACTTTGTGACGCATTCCATAGGGGGGATTCTGGTCAGAAGTTATTTCTCAAAGAGAAAAGACAGTCGCCTGGGAAGGGTCGTGATGCTGGCTCCCCCCAATCAAGGAAGTGAAGTAGTGGACAAGATCGGATCCTGGCGACTTTTTCGATGGATCAATGGCCCGGCGGGAAGGCAGCTGAACACAAAACTGGATTCCCCTCCTCGTGCTTTGGGAAAGATTCATTTTGAATGTGGTGTGATCACAGGAGATCGGTCCATCAACTGGATCAACAGTCTGCTGATTCCAGGCAAGGACGATGGGAAGGTATCCGTTGCCCGTTCCCAATGTTCCGGCGTCAAGGATCACCGCGTTTTTCATGTCACCCACCCCTACATCATGAAGAATCGCAAAGTGATTTCTGAAGTCATTCATTTTTTGAAGCGTGGTCATTTCAGCGAACCTGAGCCAAACAGGAAATAAACGCCATTCTGGTTCCTCAAAATATGACTTCTATGGGATTTTTTAAACGTGCATCCGTCCGCCCTACCATACATGGCCCCAAGCACGGCATAGCCAGTAAGACTTCAGCAATGTGTTCAGACCAGACACATGACTTTTCATCCACACACTGAACAAGAAGACTGAGGAGTGGGAGACGAATCCGTGTTGCACGCCATTGGCCATACGGGTAGCTTGTGTCTGTGTTTAAGCAAAGTGAGTTAGAAACTTCTGAATCCGTCAATGCACATGCGTCTTCTTGGATAAGAAGGAACATACCTGGCAGGAGTTTTGTATTACTCTTCCTGATCGCCATTATGTCCAGCTCTAGCGGAACCAGCAATGTTGCAGCGGCTGAGCAGCCAAGCTCCGGTAAATTCCTTACGTTCAGGCATGCAAGCGAGGAGAGAAAATATTTACTACACCTTCCAAGGGACCTTCCCGAAAAGGCACCACTTGTTTTCGTGCTGCACGGCTATCGAGGGGATGCGAGAGATTACATGGCCGAGCTGGGAGTCAAGCGTATCGCCGATCAGAACGGATTCGCACTTTGCGTTCCTCAGGGAGCCAGAGATGTCGAAGGCATACACCACTGGAACGCCCGTCTCAAAATCAGTAGGACGGATGACATTGACTTCCTTTCCAAGCTGGCCATCCAACTGCAACAATCTCACCGCCTGGATCCTTCCAGAACTTTTGTCAGCGGCGTTTCGAATGGAGGGTTCATGAGCTATACCTTGGTAGCGGAAAGGCCGGATGTATTCAAAGCGGCAGCTTCAGTGATCGGCACCATGAGTGGATACACATGGAAGCACAGGTCTCAAATCCAACCGGTACCCATTTTACAGATTTCCGGCATGGATGATGAGATCGTCCCCTATGATGGGAGCATGTCTCGATCAGGTGGCTGGGGTGGAGCACCAGACCAGGGGATAATCATCAATTTCTGGACCGAACTCAACAAGACCCGCACAGCGGAAGTCGTCCAGATTTCAGACAGGACAACCGCGCACTACTATCGGAAGGGAACCAATGATCACGAAGTCTGGCATTACAAGGTCAAGGGATTTGGACACCGGATCCCGGGTGCAAACGTGTTGGGGAACACCGCCTTCGAAGTTGTTTGGCAGTTTTTCAGTAAATATTAAGGATGTTCCCGAGGGCGTTCATAATGAAAGATGATGTGAAAAAACGACGCTGTGCACTGGACTGTCCAAGCGGCGGCGCCTTTCATAAATGGCAACGCCACTTGATCACGCAAGGCAGAAGGACGGCGATGATGAACCTGCAGATCATGCGCACTGGATGTATCTACACCGTCCTCGCTTTGCTGAATTGTCTCTTTCCAGTATCAGCAGGAGATACTTCCAGTGCGCGATCGGTTTTGACGGTCGCAGCGCAGCAACGGTGGCGTGAGACCCTTGCCGCATATGATTACATTGGTATAGCTCGGGCCTATGCCGACTTCATGATCGAACACGGACAAGATGTCTACGGTCAAAAACACACACCTTTGTTTGTGACCGGTATGAATCGCCAGACCGGCAAGAAAATCTCCCCTCCCTTCGCGCACGTGAAACGCAAACCATTCATGCCCGGCTGGGAACGTGATCGCGAACTGCGCGGATCGGATAGAAACTACGGTCAGGCCGATCCGCTCGACCAGCTGACTTTACTGAAGCTGATGCACCGGCTGACGAACATTACCGGCGACAGAAAATACGCCGCTGCAGCCAACAAAAGCGCAGGCTGGTGGATGGAGAATGCTCAATCACCCATCGGTCTCTATCCATGGGGTAGTCATACGTATTGGAACGTCGACACAGACAGTGGATCCGGACGTTTCGAGTTCAACCATGTGTGGCCGTACTGGGGGCAACATCACGAAGCCTTGCAGAAATATGCCGCGGGACTTTGGAATCACTACATTCGCGACAAGGAATCCGGAGACTTCAACCGCCACGCGCATTCCCACAAGCACGCGCCGGGCAGTGGCATGGAGTTTCCATGGCCCGGATCGGCCATGATTGCCACCTGGGCCGAAGCCTACCTCGCCGAACCTGATTCAGAGTACGTTCGCGCCATTACCACCGTCCTGAAACGCTGGGAGAGCCTGCGCGATGAAGAAGGTCACCTTGCCCCGTGCAGCCAATACGGCGAGTGGGCCTGGTACCATGGATACATGATCGCCGCCAACCGTCTGGATGACTGGGCCGAACGCATCAAGGAGAAAGAGCCGGAGCTGGCGAAGCGCATGCGAGACTACGGCTGCAAGTGCGATGCGAACTATGTGAAGGTCGCCGACAATCTGCTGGACATCAAGCGCGTAGGCCCCGTGATGAGCTACCTGCGGGCCACCGGCGGCTACAACCCGGAGCGTCTCGATATCCTTGGCGGCCCATGGCAGGACCGCAAGCACTATGCCATGAAGGGACTGCTGCTGCATGAGCGTATGAAGCGCAATGACTCACCCGCGCTGCGCAGGCGCTACCACCAGGCCGTGCTCGATATCGCCGAGGTTTACATGAGCGTCAACCCGGAAGTCCAGTGGTCGGTGTGGGGCGTCAACATGTCTCACGCCATCGAGCTGATGCTAGTGGCGCACGCATTGACTGACAACCCCGCCTACCTGCACCGCGCCGATCATTTCGGCCGGCTGGCGGTCGAGCTGTTCGTCGACGAAGCGTCGCCGTTGCCAAAATTCACCAGTCACGACGATTTCTACGAGATCGAGTCCGTGACCAGTCCCTCGACCGACCTGTGGATGCTGGCCATTCTGGATCTGCACGAGCGGCTTGCGGCGCATAAGAGAAAGGGCCCTCAACCTGCCCCCATAAGCACACGCCAGAATCCGGCAACCCTTACAAGCGTTCCCATCTCCGGCGTGTCATCGGAAACATGGCAGAAAGCGATGACAGCCGCTCTGGTAGAAAAACAGGGAGGTATCTGGAATTGCACTGAGCTGAAAAAGCCTACGGCAAGCGTTCGCCTGAGCTACGGCAAGGACGGCGAGAGGGAGCTGTTTCTGTCCCGCCGTAAGGAGGGCTTCGCAGCCAAGGGCCTGCCGGTCGATGGCCTTGAGCTGATCGTCTCGGATTGGGTCAATGCTTTTCCGACTCTTGAAGAGGTCAAACCCTTCAATGGAAAATACCGTCGCAAGTTTTCCGGTACGCACCGCGAGCCGAGCACGGCCGAATACGGCGGGTTCAAGGACGTTTTGGACAAGGCCGGCCTGTTGCTGGTCAACCATGGGAAAGAGACAGCGACCGTGACCGTGACTGTCCAGCTGCACGACAGCTGGGATGATCGGGAGACAAAGGAGCAGACCGTGACCCTGAAGCCCGGGACAAACGCACTCGTCCCCTGCGACTCACCGGAGAAGCGCTTCATCCGGCGATTGGATCTCAAGAGCACAGTGCCCGGCGCGGTGAAGGTCGAGAAGCTCGCATTCGCCATGACCCCGCGCAGCAAATTGAATCCACTCACATCTGGCTCCGAAAAACCATGAGAATCGTCTTACTTTGTTTGACTCTTATATCCATTTCCTCGCTCACTCAGGAAATTCAAAATTCTCCAAAAGACCGCCAGGCGCTCATATTTCTTATCGCAGGTCAATCCAACGCCGGCGGTGTGGCAGCTTTCTCACCAGAAACCAACGAGCAATCCGGTATGGCGGAGAAGCACCCGACCCTTCCGGGATCAACGGCGAAAGAGGTCGGCATCCCGACCACCATGGAGGCATACCCTGGAAGCTACATATGGGGGAAGGACTTTGAGCGGCTGACACCAGGCAAGAATCTGAAAGGTGGATACAATGATCCCAACCGTCACGGCATCGAACTACCGATGGCGATGCTGCTGGAAAAACAGTATCCGGATGCTGACAAGTTTTTCATCAAACACGGCCCGGGAGGGCACAACTTGCACACTCAATGGAAGGCGGGTCAGGGACCGGACTACAGGCACTTCAAGGACCAGTTCGATGATGCGATGGCCGCATTAGAAAAGCGTTACCGCAACATTCAGATCCTCGGGCTCTATTGGGACCAGGGCGAGTCAGACCGTGCACAGGCATTCAATTACCACGGTAATCTGCGCGCTTTGTTCGCGGCATTGCGCAGAGATTGCAGGGCACATGCACTGCCCATTTTCGTGCGGAAACATCTCTTTCAACACGACAAACTTGATTTCATGCCGATCATCGAAGCGCAGATCAGGATTACCGATGAGGATCCCAACGCATATCTGCTCGATCTGGACCTTGGGTCCAACGAAGAAAATTTTCAGGCATGGGCATGGACTGATCAGAACGGCCACCTGAGCAGCAAGGCTTACTTGAAGTTGAGCCAGCACATCATGACTCTGATGAAACGTTCACCGCAGGAAACATTGCAATCACCTGAAGACGGAATCCCAGAGGACGCACCTCGCGAATAACATCCGGCATCGAGGGATGCATCCATTGATGGGAAAGCTCTCTGAAAGAACGCGAAATGATTAGAACGATTATTCGGAGTCACCGCGCTCATTGTCTTGCTCTCATGGATACCGTCGGGCTAGGTTTGCTCTTTGATAAAGACAGATGATCACCGACTCCACAAAATCCCATTTGTCCCCGGCCGAAGTTCTTGACCGCCTGAAGACCGTCATGGCTGCTGAACATTTTGAAATCCTTGAATCTTCATCAAATGAGATCCGTTTTCGACATGGAGCTTTTTTTTCCTCGAGTGCGCCATCCTTTCCAAAGAAAGGTCAATTCCCAAAGCGAGGTCGCATCATGATTCAACCAAGCGAACAGGGTACACAAATTGACTACGAAATTGAGGTCTATGGAATCATCAGGATTTGGCTGTTTTTTGTCAGTGTGGTGTGCTGCTGGCTGATCTTCCCACCTGTCCTTGTCTACCGAGCTTTATCCACCAAACCGCGTCAATTGATGCGCAAAATGCTGCAGGTAATCGAATGACGGGGTAGGCAGACAAATACAATCATCCATAAAACGCACGCTCCCGAAAGGCAGGATACGGACGTAAAGCACCCAACCCAGAATAGGATGATTGAGCATATTTTGTATGCATGAATACATTAATTGTTTATTTTCAAGAAATTGAATTCGCCCTCCATTTTTCACTTCTATCTCCAGCCGTGTATGTTAACGAATTTGAAGCACTTTGGCATTCAATTTGCATTTAGGATTACAACACCCGAGGACGGGCATATACGAAAGATGGAGAATATCATGACAATCACAGGAATCATCCTATTAACAGCGGTATGCATCACCATCGTGAGCAGCATTCGAGGACTGTTCAACAAGGACAGGTCCATCGGCTGTGCCCTCGCAGGTGCTTTGACGATAATGGCTGCCTTGCCGGGAGCATTGCACGCGTGGGGTGAAGGACAGTCAATACCATGGACAAGTGCCTATTTAATATTGGCCCTTGTCGGAGCTGGTTCGATCTTCAGGCAGCTGATGCTTCACAAGCGATAGCAAAGCCTGCTTTAAGGATGACATCCGAATATTGGTCAGCAGTTCAGCGTGATGAGCGTTGCAAGA
>Ga0315331_10003028_pt1 | contig 12631 bp, 11 predicted proteins | sample M160m34915metaG_FD_203456 | JGI IMG/M metagenome (GOLD analysis project Ga0315331, IMG submission 203456) | Ammonia-oxidizing marine archaeal communities from Monterey Bay, California, United States - M1 60m 34915 | ecosystem: Environmental > Aquatic > Marine > Intertidal zone | place: USA...
TGGGAACAGTCCCCGCGGTACGCACAGCCTCAAAACTTCTGCGAGGGTTACCCCGGCCCCGCAACTGATGCGCAAGTTCTCAGCATCGAGCGCAATGAAGTTATCAAGGAAGCGGCTACTAATCACCTGCTCGGCCAGTGCGCTGTCCCCATAGCTGCGGCCCGCACCCCGAGGGATGAGCCGCGTCGCGCTTGCATATGCGGACAGTTCCTGAGTCAGGGCATCGACGTTGCCTGGAGCAGTCACTTGCGAAGTGATCGATGGGTAGCGACCCCAGCCGGTAAGAAGCATTAGATAACTCTGCGCTCTTGGTGAATGTAATTGCGTTTCGTTTGCTGGCCCTTCAGCACTGGGTCAGGTTTTTGATGTTGCGCTGCCCGGGTTCAGGCTTGACGAATCAGCCGCGCCAACAAACACCAGATTTTTATCCAGCTGATACTTTACAACATAACCGATGGTCAGTCCGATAACGGCGCCGGTATAGCGCGCAATATTGCCACCGAACCAGTGCTCAAAGCCAAGCTCTAGCCCCCAAAACACCGCAGTGGTAAAACTGCCAGTGAGCGTATAAGCGACAAACTTGTTCAAGTTATGCAATTGAGAGTCGTTGGTGTAGGCGAAGATATAGCGCCTGTCGAGGATATACTTGCTCACCAGACCAGTGACTGTGCCCAGCAGCAAGGCAATATAGATGTCGAAGGCGCCGCTGAAGACCCTGGTGACAAGTTCCTGTGTAGACAGGTTGATCAGGGTGGCAATTGTGGCGAAAACACCATATTTTAACGCGCGGTTGAGAGCTGGCATATTTAGACACTTATCGGCATCACCACCAACAGCGTGACACCTCTCGTATCGCATCATCCTTTTGTATAAATCGGGAACGGCAATGACAGATCTAATGGAATTTACCCAGTCGGTAGCGCGGGAAGCGGGCAGTCTGATCGCGCGAGAGCGGGAGCGGGCCGACCTGACCCATGACTATAAAGGAGGCAACGAGTTGGTCACCAATGCTGACATCATGGCAGACCAGCATATCTGCGCGCGCATCGAGCAGCGATTTCCGACTCACCGTATCCTTTCAGAAGAGTCATCTCCTGACCTGCAGCGGGTATGGGAATCTGATGTGCCGGTGTGGATCGTTGACCCCATAGACGGTACGGTAAATTACGCCCACGGTCATATCCAGTCTGCAGTTTCAATTGCGTATTGTGTCGATGCCCAGATTAGCCTTGGCGTGGTATTCAACCCATTCACCGACGAGATGTTTTGCGCTGAGCTAGGCAAAGGCGCCACTCTCAATGGTGAGACCATTAAGGTGGCACAGGAAGCTGAACTTTCCCGCACCATCATTGCCACCGGATTCCCTTACATCAAGGAAGGAATAGACGAGATGGTGGAACGCGTGCGTAATATCCTTCATAACTGTGCGGATATTCGTCGCCTTGGTTCCGCGGCCCTGGATATCTGCTGGCTCGCTGCCGGCCGTCTCGATGGTTACTATGAAAGCCTGAGTTTATGGGACTTTGCGGCCGCCCGTCTGATTGCCAAAGAGGCCGGTGCGCAGTGTGGGCACTTCGGCCCAGTGCCTGCTGACATAGATCCGCAGTTCTATAATAAGAACCTGCTGATCGCCAATCCCACTCTCTACCCCAAGTTGCTGGAGCTGATCCGCCTACCTTGATGTTCAGAGGGTGGCCATTAATTAGCTGCCAAGCGTGCTAATTTCGGGGTGGGTCGAAGTGAATCCAATTGACGCGACACGTCGTAGCAATTAATGTCCATAGTTTGAATTAAGCTTAGAGAACGCGGGTAATAATCGATCCAAGCTTAATTGCGACATCGCCGACACCCAATGTCGGCTAGTAAATCGATCGAATCCCTTGGGACTGTTTGAGGAGAAATAAGTGAAAACGCCGAGCAAAATGAAATATGCGCTTATCGCTGCTGCAATGTTACCGGTACTGGCCGCAGCGCAAGAACGGGTTGGCGACTTTGCGCTGATTGACCAAGTTGGTTATCACCACAGCATGAGCTACCTGGATGACCATGAAGCCGTTGCTTTCCTCGTCCAGGCGGTTGATAGCGATGCAACGGAAGCTGCTTTGCCTGCCTTCACTGCACTGAAGGCAAAATATGACGCCAAGGGTGTGGAATTCCTGATGATCAATGCGATGGGTCTCGAGAATCGGGAAGCCGTTGCGGCTGAAGTCGCCCAATATGGAGTCGATATCCCAGTTTTAATGGATGACCATCGCGTTATCTCCGAGGCGATGGGGATATCCCATACTGGTCAGGTGTTGATCTTCGACCCGAACCGCTTCACCGTGCAATACCGCGGTAGCGTCGAGGGGGCTAAAGCAGCCTTGACTGAGATTCTGGCTGGTGACGACGTGAGCACCCCAGAAATTGCGGTCGCTGGTGCGCAGATCGTTTACGAAAAGACGCCTGTGCCTTCTTACGTTGCTGACATTGCGCCAGTGCTGGCCGAGCAGTGTGCGGCTTGCCACCGCGAAGGTGGGGTTGCGCCTTTCGCCATGGACAGCCACGCCATGGTCCAGGGCTGGTCTCCCATGATACGCGAGGTCCTGATGACCAAGCGTATGCCGCCAGGCGCTATCGATGGTCACATCGGCGAGTTCATGAATGACCGACTCATCGAAGAGCAGGACGTCCGCAACATCATAGCCTGGGCTGAAGCCGGTGCGCCTAAAGATGGCGACGAAGATCCGCTGACCCAGCTGACTTGGCCAGAGACCAAGTGGGCATATGGTGAGCCAGACATGATCCTAGATATTCCAGCCACGACGGTCCCTGCAACTGGTAATGGTGTCTTTGTTAATGTCGAAGTAGCTTTTGATATGCCTGAAGATCGCTGGATGAAAGGTAGCCAGATAATCGCTGGAGACCGCGCGGCATTGCACCATACGGTTAACCGCCTAGACTTCCCGGATGAAGAGCGTCGTCGTGGCTTCCTGAGAGGACCGGGTAACCCAGACAAGGCCAATATCGCCGCCTACATCCCCGGCTTCGTCCAGGAGATGAATCCAGCCGATACCGGTGGCCTGATTAAGGCGGGCTCCGTACTGCATCTGAATATGCACTATACCCCTTACGGTAAGGAAACCACTGACAACAGCCAAGTGGGTGTGTGGTTCTACCCAGAGGATGAGCCGCCTGCGGAGAGAATGTCGGGTCAGTGCGCCTGTATCTTCCCGTTTAACTGGACTGATATCCCGCCGAACGATTCCGCCTTTGAGCAGGTTCAGACCATCTCAATAGATCGCGAGGCGCATTTGCACAGCTTCACGCCCCACATGCACTTCCGCGGCAAGTACATGCGCTTCTACGCCGACTATCCGGACGGCACGACTGAAGAGTTGATTAACGTTGCCAAGTACAACTACAACTGGCAGCTTTCTTACCAGTATCACGAGCCCAAGCTGGTGCCAGCAGGGACGGAGATACGTGTGGTGGGCGCCTTCGATAACTCTGACCAGAACCCAGCCAATCCTGACCCAGAACGCACCGTGCCCTGGGGTAACGAAAGTTGGGATGAGATGTTCTTCGGAGTGGTGAATTACAAGTTCACCAATCAGGGCGGCGACGACTAAATCTGCCCCCGCTTTTAAGAAGATACAATATGAAAAGCCGGGCTTCGCCCGGCTTTTTTGTGGCTGTTAATTAGGTCAGGGGCGCGGGGGTTTGTCGTTTAGCGACCTATTTTCAGGCCCTAAGCATCCGGTGAGCCCAGTTTTGTGGCAAATCAAGCGAATTCTTGATCGTTTCTCAGCCCTTTCTCGATTATTCTCTCTCGCTTCAAGGTGAAATCTAGTATGATACGGCACCGTTTTTTTACGTAACCCGATAGCTAACCTTTGAGCAGCACAATGACTGATTTATCACTTTACAGAAATATAGGTATTTTCGCCCACGTTGACGCCGGTAAAACCACCACCACTGAGCGCATCTTGAAACTGACCGGTAAGATTCACAAGACTGGCGAAGTGCATGATGGTGCTGCAACCACGGATTTTATGGATCAGGAAAAAGAGCGCGGCATCACGATTCAGTCTGCTGCGACTACCTGCTTCTGGAACGATCACCGCCTGAATATCATTGATACTCCGGGTCACGTTGATTTCACCGTTGAGGTGTATCGCTCGCTAAAAGTACTGGATGGCGGGGTCGGGGTTTTCTGTGGCTCTGGCGGTGTTGAGCCCCAGTCAGAAACCAACTGGCGTTACGCCAACGAATCAGAAGTCTCGCGCATCATTTTCGTCAATAAGCTGGACCGTGTAGGCGCTGACTTTCTCCGAGTTGTTGGTCAGGTTGAGAGCGTGCTTGGCGCGAATCCTCTGGTGATGGTACTGCCTATCGGCACTGAAGATGACTTTATCGGCGTAGTGGATTTGCTGACCCGCAAGGCTCACATCTGGCCTGATCCAGGCAATCCTGAAAAATTCGAGCTCCGCGATGTGCCTGAGGACATGGTTGACCAAGTCGAGGAATACCGTGAGAAGCTGATTGAAATGGCTGTGGAACAAGATGATGACTTGATGGAATCCTATCTGGAAGGTGAAGAGCCCTCTGTCGATGACATCAAGCGCTGCATCCGCAAGGGTACGATTGCCCTGGATTTCTTCCCTACTTATTGTGGTTCGGCGTTCAAGGACAAGGGTATTCAACTGGTGCTAGATGCGGTTGTGGATTTCCTGCCGAACCCTACTGAAGTTGATCCACAGCCATTAACCGATGAGGCCGGTGAGCCCAACGGTGAAGTTGCCCTGGTTGATGAAAACGAGCCATTCCGTGCCTTGGCTTTCAAGATCATGGATGACCGCTTTGGAGCCCTGACTTTCGTTCGCGTGTATTCCGGTGCATTGAATAAGGGCGACACTATCCTGAACTCATTTACAGGCAAAACCGAGCGCGTTGGCCGCATGGTAGAAATGCATGCGGATGACCGCAATGAAATTGATAGAGCGCAGGCCGGTGATATCTTTGCCATCGTTGGTATGAAGGTCGTGCAAACAGGTCACACCCTGTGTAGCCCTGATCACGCTTGTACCCTGGAGCCCATGATATTCCCGGATCCGGTTATCTCAATTGCGGTATCACCGAAAGACAAGAGCAGTGTCGAGAAGATGAGCATCGCGATAGGCAAGATGGTTGCAGAAGACCCCTCTTTCAGGGTTGAGACCGATGAGGATTCTGGCGAAACCATCCTCAAAGGAATGGGCGAACTGCACCTAGATATCAAAGTTGATATCTTAAAGCGTACCTACGGTGTCGAACTTGATGTAGGCGCACCTCAGGTGGCTTACCGAGAAACCATCACCCAGGAAATCGAAGACTCCTACACCCATAAGAAACAATCTGGTGGCTCGGGCCAGTTCGGTAAAATTGATTATCGCATTAAGCCCGGTGAGCCTGGTAGTGGCTATGTGTTTGGCTCGACCGTGGTAGGCGGCAACGTACCAAAAGAATTCTTCCCAGCGATTGAGAAGGGATTCCAAGGCATGATGGAACAAGGCCCAATTGCTGGCTTTCCGGTACTCGACGTTGAAATCGAACTCTATGATGGTGGCTTCCACGCAGTGGATTCCTCCGCGGTCGCTTTCGAGCTTGCTGCACGTGGCGCTTACCGACAATCAATGCCGAAGGCTGCACCCCAGCTCATCGAGCCAATCATGAAGGTCGATGTCTTCACACCGGAAGATCACGTGGGTGATGTGATTGGTGATTTAAACCGGCGCCGCGGCATGATCAAAGACCAGGATGCTGGACCGACAGGCGTCCGCATCAAGGCTGATGTGCCGCTCGCGGAAATGTTTGGCTATATTGGCAGCCTGCGAACCATGACTTCCGGTCGCGGTCAGTTCTCAATGGAATTCTCCCACTACCTACCATGCCCGCAGTCAGTGTCTGACGCCGTGGTTGAAGCAGAAAAGGAAAGACAGTCCACAAAGTCCAAAAACTAAGCGGACACTGCTGTTTAACGAGCCCCGATTAAGCAATTTGTCGGGGCTTTTTTATTGGCGAAAAACCGAGCCGGCCCGATATGTGTTCCGTGGCGCTCGCTTTCCCTGCCGCCCCTAACAATTTTAACTGTGAACTCAATCAGATAGCTTTTCGCACAAACAAGTAGTGAGCGCCCCCGCTTCCAACTTAAGAAAAACCCCAGATAGCGGCACCTAACAAACAAATCAATCAAGGACATAGCTTGCTCTGCACGGCTTGTTAATGGCTGCGCGATTCTGTATCAAGCCGCTCAACAGGCTGTGCCCATGACTAAGGGAGCTAGTTGCACAAGACGCTGTCAGAGTTGGTGAACGGCTCTTTTGATATGAGCAGGGACAAGGCTCGAATCGATGCAGAGTTTACTCATAGTTTCATATCTAGCGATTCACTATGAGTGAAAAGCCGTAAGTTAGAAGATGTACAGAAATCGGTTGAGAATGTTCTGTGTTTTGGAGTGTATGAAAATGGAAATCAAATCGGGGTCTGCTACGTTGTAACAGATGAAGTGACGTTCGCTTATGTTTTGGATTTCTTTATCGCAGATAGAATTCGTAACAGAGGCATAGGAAAATTATTGATTGAAGGGATGCTTTCTCATTCTGAACTATCCTCTGCGAGGCAGCTGTTAGCCACAAAAGGCGCAAACGGCTTTTATGTTAAGTTTGGGTGCAGAGAGATTGAAAAACTATCTAGACTGATTGGGGTTGATTCCAAATCGAGGCAGCTAACAAACAAATTAAGCAAGGGGCGCTAAGGCGCACACACTATTACGAACGTTATGTAGCACTCATTTTTCATGCCAGCGTAAGGAGTAGTTTTTCAATATGAACAAGAGAATAGTTCTCCTAGCTTGTTTTCACTTTGCGTTTTCGAGTGTGTCAGCAAAAGACAATAAAGAGATTCGCGAATTGTATGTTCTAGATCAGACCACCCGTCAGGCAGGGAATATCGATTGGGTACGCTTAGCTAAGTAAGATTTGGAACGACGGTAACAAATTTTAGAAATGCACTTATCTGGTGAAATTAAATCTGCGAATGACTATTTTTAATGCAGCAATGATCTTCCAGCACGACGAGTCCAATGGGGCCTTCGAATAGCTCATTTAGTCGCAAGTTTAGCCTCAGTGTTGGACGAAAACTTAAAGCTGCCACTTGGTATCGTTTACTAATGCAATTTGACGAACTCCAGAAGTATGGAGCTCAATATATGCGTAACTAGTTGGGCGGTATTGAACTCTACTAACTTGCGCGCGATATTATACCTAATGAAGAGCGGACTAATTGGGGAGTACCCACCCTGGATTAAGCATTTGCACGATCTATCTGGCGGAGTAGTCAGTAATTGCGCCACATAACCAACAAATCAATCAAGAACTGGGCGTTATGAGTCTGCTGGGTTTGCGGTGGCAAGAGAGTAGCGGGGCCGAACCTATCTTGAAAATAAAGCAAGGCTCATTCCGTAACCTCCGGGCTCTTCTTTCATCGCCGCCCATCCACTGCGGCTGGTGATGTGTTTGCGGGTTGGCGCAGCAAAGAACTCGAGCAGCGCTCTAATTGCATTCAAATTGCTGTGCCTGGCTCTTCAAAAACATGATGTAAAGGAGTAGTGTCCATACTCCAAACTGCAAAATCTGCTTTCCGATAAAAAAACACCGCTGGAGACAAACATGCATAAGCGCTGGCTAAGCACCCTGGCCCTCGTAACGGGCATTTTTTCTGCTCCACTCTGCGCGCAAACGAGCGTGGTACCGCGCACTGAGTTCGGCCAACCCGATCTTCAGGGCACCTATACCTTTCGGACCATTACGCCGCTGCAGCGTCCGGCAGAGCTGGCGAACAAGGCGATCCTGACAGCCGAGGAAGCAGCGGAATGGGCGGCCTACGAGAACCGGCGGCAGAACCGGGATTTGATCATCGATTCTGTAGGTGGTGCTGGCTATCCGCCTGGGGTGATCTCCTATAACGAGTTCTGGTATGAGCGTGGCAGTGACACTATTGCCGATCGGCGTACTTCGCTGATTTATGATCCGCCCAATGGCAGATTGCCGCCGCTGAACGCAAGTGGTCTAGCGCGGGCTGCTTACATGCAGCAGGTGCGTCGTGATAGTGCGGGCCCAGAGGCGCGCACCCTCAACGACCGTTGCATTATAAATAACCGAACGGGGCCACCATTGCTCCCCGGCTCGTATAACAACAATATGCAGCTAGTGCAGACTGCGGACCACGTCATGATCATGACGGAGATGGTGCATCACGCGCGCATCGTTCCCTTCGCCGACACTTTCGATGCACCTTTTACCCAATGGGCGGGTCGGTCTATTGCGCACTGGGATGGGGACACCCTGGTGATCACAAGCCGTCACTTCTATCCGGAGTACGGCTGGCGCAATACCTCACCGGACCTGAAGATTGTGGAACACATGACCTGGGTCGATGCGAACACCCTTGACTACGACGTTACTATCGAAGATCCCAACATGTGGGATCAGCCCTGGTCGGCGAGACTACCAATGCGACGTATGTCAGACCCGATCTACGAGTATGCCTGCCATGAGGGCAATCATGGGTTGATGGGTATCCTGGCTGGGTGGCGACGATGGGAGGTTGATGGTAAGAATCAGGGGCCCATTCCCAGCGTAGATGATGAGTAAGTGACCAACAGAAGCTGGGCCGGCAGCTACCAGTTACCTTGAAATCGATTGAACCTGTCGAGTATCTGTCTGCGTGACGAGTCATCTTTGCTGCTGACAGAAGTCGCTTGTACTCTTTTCCGTTTAAAACCTTTGCTTGTTTCATTGCTAACACCTGGAAACACGTTGTTTTGATGCTTCTTATAGTAATTCCACGTGTTCCAGATTCCTACTTAAATACCTGTTTTTATTACCTTTTTGATTTCCTTAGAGTTTCCGAAGAAACACGTGACTCTTCTAATTACCACGTGTTTTAGATTCCTAATGACGAGTGCTTAAATTAGTATTTCCAACGAACTCCAGAGATCGCTTCTAAGAGATTTGAGTGTTTGGACACTACTGAAACAGTAAAAATGCGTCACAAGTGACTAGATTCGGTTGCCGAGAGCTTGTGATACGATCAGCGGAGGGGTTTATAACAAGCTATCTTTAATGAATCTATGAAAAAACAATTCCTCATATTATCTCTGCTCCTTACAACAGACGTTCACGCTCAAAATGACATATCCACGTTCGATGGAACATTTGTAAATATTCCATCTGTCAAAGTTGGAGAAGATGTCTACAGCAACGTGTCCTTAGAGCTTTTAGAAGATTTAAAATTCAAAGTAAATGGCTCAGATGGAGCAATTAAAACTTCTGATCCAGCCTTGGCGGAGTTCAGTGGCAACGAATTATTGATCAGAACTCTAAAACACCAAGAACTCATTTATTCAAATCTGATTCTGAAATATGAGGATGAGCTTGAATTCTCCTTTGTTTCAGCGGATGTCCCGCTTATGACCAGTAGCAGCTCATTCGAGAATCGAAAAACAGATATTTGGATCGACTATGTCAGTGTACGAGATAAAGGCATATCCGAGGAAATTTCCAAGGATTATGAATCCTGTATTTGCGAGTACTATGGCGTTGTCTATGCTGATTTTGACCTAGATGGTGATGATGATTTACTCGTTTCAACTGTATGGTGGGGCAAAGGGAACCTTTCCGACTATACGCTTGAAAACTATAGAAGTGTTCCTGTGGAGATGTACCTTAACGACGGGCTTGGTAATTTTATCTACACTGAAGATTTACTTGTGGGTGCACCACCTCTTGCGAGCAATACACGCAAGGCAATTACAGCAGATTTTAACGGTGACATCTTCCCAGACATTTTTCTAGCTGAAACTGGTTTTGATGGGAGTCCGTTCCCAGGCGCAACGCCGACACTCATAATTTCAAACAGAGAAGGCAGATATCAAGCCAAAGAAATAGATGAGCAAGCTCATTTCATGCACGGTGCCGCATCAGGGGACATCGATTCAGACGGAGACAGTGATATTGTTGCGGTAAGCTTTGATGGAATACTGCTTTACGAAAATAATGGTATTGGAGAATTTTCAAAGTCAAAGATTAACTACTTCGGAAGCCCCTCGGGCATATTTAATCTAGAAGTTTTTGATTTCAATAACGACTCGCATCTAGACATAATTACAACTGGACATTACTGGGAAAGAAAAACAGAGATCGTATTTGGTCCAGGATTTATCACTGGTATAGAGGTAGAGAATAGCGACATGACAAAAGATCATGTTGTCAATGACATCCAGTTTGCTGATTTAGATGCTGACGGAATAAAAGAAATTATCCAATCCACTACGGGCGGTGAAGGTAATTGGTATGGAGGCGCTTATATTGAAATCATTTACTTTGACGAAAATTTAGAACAATCAGGCAATCAAATCGTTTATCAAGACCCTAATCGAAAAGGACCAATTGATAGAACATTTCCGAAATGGATTCCATGGCTAAAAATTGCTGACGTAAATTCAGATGGCAAGTTAGACATTCTCGAAGACGATAGACATGATGGCACTACTTTAATCAATAATGGCGATCGTAATTTTGCTCTCAGTTTCGAGTAATTTTAACTACTCAAATGTCAGCAACCCTGTTTCAGTCAGAAACTGAGGCTTCCTCGTTCACCAGATGCTTTTTTTAATCGTTCTTTATTCCCTTGTAATCTTCATAATCAGAAATATTCTGCGCTTCTATCCTTCACACGAATTTTCAAAACCAGATAAAATATTCCTAAACCCCTCTGAAAACATTGGTAATCTAGAGCGAAAAATAGGTCTCACTTCACAGAGGTTATATACACGCTGCATCCCTCTCATTTTTGCTTCCCATACGTCAGCACTCAAAAGACCTAATGCAAATTGCTCATAATCGTTTTCATATAGCGTCCAGCTTTGATGCGCACTATTTCGCATCGCTGTAATCGCCTCGCTGTGAGTATAGTCATAGTCCTGCTCAAAATGTATTGATTGCCAATCAAGCCCAGCTTCTAGCCATACGTTAATTCTTTCTGCCAGCATAGATGCCCGCTCTTGCTGCTGAGCCGCTTGTGCAATACGATGCGATTGTCTCATTTCCAAACCCACAAAAATTAATGATGCCATGATGCCTAGCATACCCAAGAAATTAGTTATGTTTGACATTGACCATATAGAAAGCGTCCTTCCTGAATTTGTCATTTTTGCCTCTCCTTCCATCAAAATCTTAAATATACTTTTGTTAGTGTGAGATCAGACGAATTGTAGTTCTTAGTAGCATTTCTGCTCCCCTACCTAAAAATTAGCTTATTTTTACGTTAAATTCCTGACGATGGCGAATTTGTGAACATCGATCATTACTTTATACCGATCTTCTCTCGTTCTTTCCGTCGCTTGATCTGCTGCTGTGTTTTAACCTCGCCGCCTCATACTGATCCCTGAATTTCAGTAAAGCAGTTTTCTTTCTGCGGTTTCAACACTACAAGGTTTGTCTCGGAGTTCGCGAAGGGGGAGAGAAAGGATTCACCGAGTTAGTGATGGAATTTTTTCGTAGAGTTTTATACCTTACCTAAAGACATTTATCGGAATTTACAATGTTTATCATTCATGCGCATGCTTTTTTTGCTCTATCAGCAATTCCTCTTGGTATAGTAATCTTTATGACCGAGAAAGGAACAACACAGCACAAAATGCTCGGGCGTTTTTGGGTTTTCCTTCTGATTGTTGTTTCTTTGTCAGCCGCATTCATACAAACAATTAATTCAGGACAGTATTCCTTAATTCATCTATTTATTCCTTACACCTTAGTATCACTTATTCATTCTATTTGGAGCATCAGAAAGTTCAAGAAAACTAAAATATCGAAGTATAAACGCTCACATAAATATTCAATGGTTGGGGTGTATGTTGGAGCGCTTTTGATAGCCGGTGTTTTTACACTGATGCCGGGAAGATTTTTTCATCAATTTTTATTTGGCTAGCACATCAGAGAATCTTATCGGGAGTATTTTTAAAGTCAGTGATGGAGTTTTTCCATGATATTAGATGAGAATATTCTTATTCAGGTTCCTCGCTGCTATTCAAGTCTAGTTCCGATTCCGAATTCATATATTCTTCCGCAGTCGTAAACTTTAAATCCTTCTCAGCATCCTCCTCTTCCTTTTTCTTTGAGATTACCTTTTCCTGTTCTTCTCGTGCTTTCTTCAAATGTGGTGGCAGCTCGATATTAGCCCAACCAGTTTTGCGCATATCTTTCTCACCTTTATCTTTTTCCATCACTATTCTTTGACTAAAAAGGATTCTGCTCCTATTAAGTCATCAACGTAATCTCTAAACTCAGTGATCAGAAAATTGGTTAGATCGCCATCAAGCCAGGCTTTTCTATAGATCGGGTTTTTGAATAGTGTTACCAGTCTTGAATTCAGGTCTACGAAATCGTTATCTATCGAGCCTAGCTTGAGATTCAAATAAATGTTTTCCTGTTGTCTGATCGTTTGCATTAACCATCCCACATAAAACGACTGTTCTGCTTTAGTTCGATCATCCTTTTCGGAAATTTCGAAAAATTTCTCCGTTCTATCAATATCAATACATGCATTTCTC
>Ga0315331_10003030_pt1 | contig 12629 bp, 7 predicted proteins | sample M160m34915metaG_FD_203456 | JGI IMG/M metagenome (GOLD analysis project Ga0315331, IMG submission 203456) | Ammonia-oxidizing marine archaeal communities from Monterey Bay, California, United States - M1 60m 34915 | ecosystem: Environmental > Aquatic > Marine > Intertidal zone | place: USA...
CTGGTGTGATGGTTACCCTGATTGCCGACAACTACTACGGCTATTGCAAAAAGGAAGTCAAAACACAGATCAGCTTTGCAACAAATCTGATGGGTAACACTGAAGAAGAGCACGCAGGTGGAGCCTTGGCTTTTGCGTCCTACTCATTGGGCAGTGACTTTCTGGTCAACAGCAGACGCTACAACGGACGGTCGTTCAAAACCATTGCCAAGGAGTATGAATCATTCATTGATGTTCATCCTGAAGGCTACGGGGTTGATCGCAAAGACCCCAGCGTGATCTACATACCAGAAGATGCTTATGCCACGTTGGAAGAACGCTGCGTTCGATGGACTCTGAACGGTGAAGAACAACGTATTCCGTTGACTCCCAAAAATATTTACATCGCTCCAAGCGGATACAAGATTCGTCTTGAAAAGCACCCAGCAGCTCCATCATGGCGTTTGATTGGTACTGCGGCCGAAGGAATCTTTTGCCACAAACCATGCACGGTCAGCGGCGGTGGCAAAAGTGAAATCAGCAAGAGTCTTCGTGACTACATGCTGTACGGTCCAATTTTTGTCGCCGACATCGACCGCGACTTTGAAAAACTGGATGAAATCTTCAGTCGCTCTTACGAGAACCGCTGGCGGGATGACATGCCCGACAAACCTGATTACTCCGAGCGTCCAAGCCGTGGAGTACTGGACTCAACACGCAGTCTCGGCAGCATGATTCAACTGCTAACACCGCAGCCCAATTACAGCAGTGAATACACCGCATGGCTGGAAACCGTTCCAGAACACGTTTATGCGCTTGCACTGATCATCAAAAGATTTGTTCAGCCGGGGATGGAAAAGGACTGGAAGCAGTACTTCGGTGTAGACATTGTTAATGGTTCACCGGGCCACGAACTGAAAATTGGTGAGCGAGCGCTGGTTGGCACCTACTTGCGAGTAGGCTTGGACGATCGCAGTTGGCGAACATTCAAACTGCGTCAAGACTTCATTGCAGCTGCCAAAGTGCAACGGGAAGATGACATTAGCTGCAGCGTTGTCGTACCAGCCAAAGATGTAGCGGAGCTTGGGCCCGCCATAGCCCCGGCATTCAGCTACAAGTTTGTTGAGAATTGTGAATATCGTTTATTCCAACGGCCCGACGATGCTGTTCACCGCGGGTTAGACAAGCAGACGGAACTGGACCTTTCCCTGCCGGGGAATTTCATCAGCAACTTCGAACCACTTTCTACTCAGAAAGCGAGGGAGATCGTCGACGATGCTGTGGAATTTGACAAATTCAGTGGCCCCATGGAATCGCTTCTCGAAGAGGCAGCGCAGCAGGCGGAAGGCTTTGTCGTCAGCACTGCTGACCCCCGAATTGTAAATGGATCGCGAACAAAGAATCCCCGCTATCTGCAAGATCGTCCGGACATGGTGAACTCCCGCGATACCTACATAGCAATGCGAGGCATGCAACTCAGCCGCTGCCTACCGGCTGACTCACCTGTGCTTGCTCCAGTAGGGGCCATTCTCAGTGGCCGACGAAATAATCCGCCAGATAACAAAACGGGAATTCGATCACTCGCTGTTTACTCTCCGTTGCACTTTCAGGAACTCCCTGAATTGGTGATGGATTATGTTTGCTCACTGACAGGCAAAAGCCCCAGCACCACGGGTGCCGGGAGCGAAGGTGCACTGACCAAGGGTCCCTTCAACGCTCTGCTGCCATCAATCGATCTGAATGCCATTGTCACGTCGATGATCCTGACAGAACTGGGTGGCTTCAGTACACCTGCAGGTCACATCGGCCCCCGCTTTGAGGTCGGGCACGATATTTCCCTGCTGATCCCCGAAGTCTGGTGCCGCATGGGACCGGAGGAAAGAGATCCCGAGAACCTGCTCAAAACCGGAATGTTGGAGCCTATCGAAGACTTTGAATTCGAAGGCAAACAGATCCCCGCCAGTCGTCTCGGATACCGCATTACACGTAAATTTGTGCGGCAATATCTCGGTCGTGTTTTCGACAACCCGTCCAAGGTATTTACTGAGGATATTCTCAAGCCGGAACTACAGGATCTGCCCTCCTTCGCAGATGGGATTCTCCATATCGCTGAAGCACAAAAGCGAGTTGCCATGAACTACATGCAGGATGGAGGTTATGAGAATGCATGCCCACCGCTGAAAGCTGTGCTTGATATCATGGCCCACGGCAATCATGAAGGAAAACAAATCACCGATCCAGAAATCCGACGACTGTTCTCGAGGGAAGAACTACTCAAAAGCGAGTGGTATCGTCGCCGGTTGGTCGCAAAGCAGTTGCGTGATATCGAACACTGGAAAACCATGGAACGAAAGGTTCGAAACTACCTCGACGACCCAACTGAACAGGATATTGTTCGCGATTTGAAACTCGAAGAACGACTTACCTATGTTCAGAATCAACTGTCAAACACGCAGTCACCAGACTATCAAGAAGCTCTGGTTGGAACGTTGGGGGTCGATCCCATGCAACCCACTTCGAGGGAATAACCGCTGGTGTCCGGTAATCTGGTGTTCAGTAATCTGGCCTCCGGTAATTTGGTGTCCGGAAAGATTGGGTCCCAAACAGCGATTTATGAATCGGCTGTGTATCGTTCAAACGATTGAGTCATTCCCGCCAGCCAAACCGGTGTTTCCATCTGGCACTTGGCGGCAACGGGCGACTCGATCGCTCACGATCTGCCAAACTGGATGATCGGCCTTTTCACTTGCAGGCTGCCCATTCAGAGGACGAACCAACTCGAAATGGGAAAGATCAACCCTTACCAAATCGCTGGTAGATCCCATAGCAGCGCTTTCGGCGGCAACGATTCCGTCACCACGCCCGTCAACCAACTCGTCAAACCCGCTCAGCAATGGCTCGATACGTGGTCGAATCAAACGTATAAAACCATCGCGACTCTCGAGTTGGCGAAATGCCTGCTGAATCTTTGCCATAGTTGTGGCATCCATCGGACTCCCGATACCAATCACTGATGTGTATCGAACGTCGGATCGATCCTCTCTTGCATTGAGTTCGTCGAGGAATGCTGATCCCGGTGCAATATCCCTTAACTCTGGACTCGAAGGGGTATGCAAGATCACGTCATTCACGTCTGCCACTCCGAACTCACCCTTTGCAAATAGATTCATCAACGGAGGCAAGGTTGCCCATGCAGATCCTTGATGCGGGGTTCCAATGGTGATCAAGCCGCTGATTGCCTCATTTTCCAACGCAACATTATTGGTCCATTCGCGAGCTATCAAACCACCCATCGAATGTCCCACAATTACCAATCCATGCTTTTGAGGTGAGGACGCCAGATGGGCGGCGACCTCTTTAGATACCTCACTCGCCAACATCGCAATTGGGCGATGTGGCTCGTAGGAAATCGCTGCTGTCCGGTAGCCGCAAGAACGAAGATTCTTTCGCAGACCATCAAAGGTTTCATGCGTACCATTCAAACCATGCAAGCACAGCACCAAGGGTCGTCCGTCAGCACCCTCGAGCCAAGCTTCATCGTGATGAACAATCACTTTAGTCGCATGAGCATCTTGACTTTCAAGTCGCAACAACGACGGATCACAACGTATTAGTAACCCGGGACACTGGTCCTCACTATGCGTCACGGCAAAACTCAACCGATTCCCAGCAGCCAAATTGATCGCCAGCAAAGAAAGTGAAACAGCTGGTGAATCCAACCTGATCTCACCCGCAGGCAACATGCCTGCAATGGACGCTTGATCAAGCTGCAAGGCTTTCGCAAGTGACGCGGAAACATGCTTCCAGCCGATTCGCCCATCCGTCGCCGGAATGATCAATTCAATCATGATGAAATCTGAAATCCAGAAGTGTTAGAACGGCAAAACGTACGCGATTTGTTTCAACCACCCGAAGGGGCTCACACCTGTGGCAACATGCAGAACAACCATTCGCCATACTCTACGGTCACTTAATGTAACTGGTGCTGGTTCAACTACCCAACCAAGCCCAACCGCCGACCGAACATCTGGTTGTCATTAGTGACCAGCGTGTCTGCTTGGGAACACGCCTGACTGTTTTGGCCGCTCGTCCGGCACATTGCGTTTTCCTCGCACAAGACAAAGGCACAAAACCTGCATACTCGGGTCGAAATTAACTAAATCTCCCGTAAATCAAGGAAATGTGAACGCCCAGGAACTGAGAATCAACGATTCCCAAACCTCGCCTTTGATCTATAATGTGCTCACGGAGCAAGCAAGGCTCCGTTTGCCTGCCTAGCAGGTCCCGCCATTTCACACAGCCTGAAAAAGAGTGTTCTCGAGTCGATGTTATTTCGTCTTGTACCCATCTGTCTAATTCTGTGTTTTTCGTCCAACGCGATGTCTGCGCCACCGCTGCCCGAGCATGCAAGCAGCTTTCTTCAGAACCACTGCATCGATTGTCACGACGGACCTGACGGAGAAGGCGGATTTGACCTGAGTTCATTAAAGCAGGACCTGGAGAATTCTGCATCGTTGGCAAAGTGGTCGCGAGTGATCGACCGGATCACCAGTGAGGAAATGCCCCCTGCCGACGCCGATCAGCCCGAACCCGCAGAAGCACAAAATTTTGCACAAACCACTGCCGACTGGATCACTGATTTCCAAAAGGACATCTTCTCGAAAGTTGGACGAGTCCGCTCTCGACGTCTGACCAATTTGCAGCTGGAGCGAACACTACACGATCTGCTGGCAATTGACCTTCCACTCGCAAATCAACTCACCGACGAATTGCGGTCATCCGGCTTCAATAATCTTGCTGACTCTCAGTCGATGTCGCACTTTCATCTTCAGTCACACCTGACGGTAATCGACACGGCGTTGGAATATGCAACCTCAAAGGTAATCGACAGGTCTACCCCCAGACCTCAAAACTTAAATGCCCGAAAACTGTGCCGAGTCAATCCAAGGCGTCGCTGTCGCGAACCCGAAATGTTGGATGGCAAAGCGGTTGTCTGGTCCAGTGGCGTCACGTTCCATGGTCGACTTCCATCTACCACAGCCAATGAAAGTGGTTGGTATCGTTTTACTATTACGGCGTCTTCCCTGAACGAACCAGAAACCCATGGCGTCTGGTGCTCCGTTCGGAGTGGGCGGTGTACGTCCGGTGCTCCGCTGCTGTCGTGGATTGGTGCATTTGAGGCGACCTCCACGGCACGAGAACGCGTATTCGAAGCATGGATTCCCAAAGGCCACATGCTTGAAATCCGTCCTGCTGATGCAACCATCAAACGCGGCCGTTTTCAGGGAGGACAAATCGGTACGGGTGAGGGCACACCACAAAATGTGCCTGGCTTAGCAATGCATTCCATCGTGATGCAAAGGATCTATCCGGCTGGAACCGCATCTGTAACTCAACAACTCCTGCTTGGTGAACTCGATTCGGACGTTGGCCAACAGGAAATTCGGCTCAGTCAAACGACCACCCCAGAAGATCTGGAAAGGCAGATCATGGAGTTTGCGAACCGAGCCTTTCGCCGACCTGTGACGACATCACAGATTCAGCCATTTTTGGGATTGGCCCGAACAAGCTTGGACGCGGGAGAAAAACCGTTTGACGTGCTCATGGCCTGCTACCGTGGCATTCTGTGCTCACCCAGATTCCTTTACTTCATCGAACCGGTTGGAAAACTTGATGACTTTGCCGTCGCCAATCGTCTCAGTTACATGCTTACCAACAGCATGCCTGATGCAGAGTTGATGAAACTGGCGCGTGAGAAAAAGCTCCATCAAAAATCTGTTTTGCACGAGCAGACGGAGCGGATCCTGAAAGAACACGGTGAACTGGAATTCCTTACTCGCTTTGCCGACCAGTGGCTAGATTTGGTCGACATCGGCTTCACGGAACCGGATCGCAAAACGCATCGCGACTTTGATCCTATCGTCCAAAATTCCATGCTGGATGAAACGAGATACTTTCTGCACGACCTGTTTAAACATGACGCCAGTGTTTCACGCCTCATCAGCGCAAAGCATACATTCGCAAACAGTCGCCTTGCTCGCTATTACGGAATTGATGGCGTTGCGGGGGAGAAGATCCAACGAATCAACCTGGAACACAGTTCGAATCGTGGCGGCTTACTGGCGCAGGGCGCCATTCTGAAAGTGACTGCGAACGGTACAAACACGTCCCCAGTCCTACGCGGGGTTTGGGTTTCCGAACGGATATTAGGGAAACCAATTCCACCTCCGCCGGAAAACGTGCCCGCGGTCGAACCTGATATCCGCGGAGCAGAAACCATCAGGGAACAACTCCAAAAGCATGTGTCAGATGCATCCTGTGCTGCCTGCCATGCCCACATCGACCCTCCAGGTTACGCGCTTGAAAATTTCGATGCTGCTGGTCGATGGCGTACCGTCTACTCCACTTCAAGGCAGAAAAAGAAACCTGTTGAGATCGATGCAAGTTTCACCATGTCAGACGGGAAGAAATTCAGCGACTTCCAGCAGTTTAGAGAATTGATCGCCGAGAACCCTGAACCACTCGCTCGGAATTTTTGCGAGAAATTAATGGTCTACGGGACGGGATCAAAAATACAATTCGCTGATCGGCGGGAAATCGACAAGATCATCGAGCAAACCGCCGATTCCGACTATGGGATGCGTTCACTTTTACACGCAACCATTGCCAGCGATATCTTTCTTTCGAAGTAGACAACTCCCTCCACCCAACAGCTACCATTTTCGTGTGTGTGAAATGAGATCCAACACAAACAGAGCATCCTTACCCACAACTGCTGCAGGTCGCTACCTGAAGCGTCGGACGATGCTTCGAGGCACGGGAATTGCCATGAGTTTGCCGTGGTTATCCGCCATGGAGCCTGCTGTTGCCAAGACAAAGCCGTCCACCAGACCCAAACGTTTTGTGGCCATGACACTTGGCCTAGGCTTGGTAGCTGAGAACCTGTTTCCATCCAACAGCGGTTTTGATTACCAACCCTCGCGCTACCTGGAAGGACTGCAAAATCTGCGAGACCAAATCACAGTCATTTCTGGATCATCACACCCTGGTGTTACCGGGGGACACCGTGCAGAAGCGAGTATCCTTACTGCTTCGCCAATGGGATCCTCTGGAGGTACGAAGAATACGATTTCCGTTGATCAGATGATGGCACGTCATTTGGGTGATGCAACACGATTTCGATCTTTGGTACTCAGTACAAGCGGCAGCACCAGTCCCTGCTACACCGAAAACGGTTCGATGATCCCACCTGAGGATCGCCCGTCTCGCCTGTTCAGTCGCCTGTTCACCGATGATTCCAAACGCGAACGTGAGAAGCAAGCGGCGCGAGTGAGACAGGGTCGCAGCATCATGGACATGGTGGGTGAAGATGCGAAGTCGCTGAGTCGTGAACTGGGTGCTGGTGATCGAGACAAGTTGGACGCTTATTTCACGAGTGTTCGTAACCTCGAAAAACGGATGGCAGAGGCCGAGCAGTGGGCAAAACGCCCCAAACCTGTGGTCACTCAGCGAGCGCCCCGCGATGTCAATGATCCGGGTGACCTCGTCGGTCGCCAGAAAACGATGTGTGATGTCATCAAATTGGCATTACAAACCGATTCAACACGTTTCATCTCGCTCCATATCCCCGGAGCGAGTGGATCGATACCAATCGCAGGAGTCGATGACAGCCACCACTCGCTAAGCCATCACGGCCGCGATGAGGAAAAGCTCGATCAACTCGCCTTGGTGGAAACAGCTGTCATTAACCAGTGGGGCGCGTTCCTCGAGGACCTACAGAGCGTCGACGAATCGGACGCCAACCTTTTGGATCAGACATCAGTGCTACTCACAAGCAATCTGGGAAATGCATCCAACCACGACAATCGCAACATGCCTGTACTTCTATCGGGAGGAGGATTCCGACACGGTCAGCACCTGGCATTTGATAAACGAAAGAACTACCCGCTTCCAAATCTTTACGTGTCACTGTTGCAACAAGTCGGGTTGGAAACAGACAGTTTTGCCAGCAGCACTGGAACCATGACTGGCCTGCAATCAAGCTAAACTGCGAATCAGTGACCGGGGTCGGCTAATTCAGGAAACACGCCTTCATCGAGCTCCATTCGCTGCACGATGGCCCGCAGTCGAATCTGAAAATCACTTTTATAGTTTGCGACTTGCTGTTCAGAAATCTCAAGTTGCTCGGCAACATCCTTGTTGTTTCTTCCCATCACGAAGAGCAACTCGATGACCTGCAGCTTGACCCAAGCACCGGTCTTTTTCCAACGATCGATCTGCTCAGCAATAGCATCCCGCACTGCTTGTTCTTCGATGGCTTTCCTTTCCACGCTTCGCGCAATTGAACTGGCAACCCGATCAACTCCTACCGGTTCGATCTGCCCAGCAGTACTGCTGCGACCATGCATTTGCAGAGAGGGTCGGCGTCCCTCACGTCGCAAATGATCTGTCAACTTATAAGCACAAATGGAAAACAGATAACTTTCCAATGGGCGGCCGCCATCATAGTTCGGCAAGCTGACCAGAAATCCGACAAACGCTTCCTGAACAATGTCTTCACTGCTGGCTCGATTCCTGATCCGACTATTTGTGAACGCCATCAGACGTCCTTCGTAGCGATCAATCAGATTTTGCCACGCTTCGGAATCTCCGTCCCGAATGCGTTCAATCAGGAAGCGGTCCGCTTCCTGTTCCATGGATCGGTTGGTATCAGATTTGTTGATGTCGGCCATACCTTCAAGCTAACTAGCATGGAGAGAACTTCCCAGACCCATTCGCAGATTTCTCCGGTCAGCCCAAAACAAATAAGAGAAAACCGAACAATCTTTCGAAAACGGAACAATCGCAGCAAAATCGCACGAATGCGATAAACAATGGGCTACCAGTTTTCCTTCAGCCACAGGCTGGGTTGCCAAAGAATCAGGGCGCGTTACCTCCCTGATACCCGGGGCAACCATCGGAGCAGTTGAATCGAGGGTTCGTCACAATAATCCCGTCGCAATTACCAACCTTTCTGACAGATCGACGTGGCAGGATCAGCGTGCAAACGATCGCTTCCTCCATTTCATGTGGGCACAATTCAGAAATCAACCTGACTCTTGATTGCAGCTTAAAAGAGCTGATTGACCCTGAAATCCGCCCTAATCAATCGAGGGTGCATCTGAGATTGTTTCCATAAACCTGTCTAACGGAACCTTGTGGCTACCTGATACAATCCCGCTTGATATTGCAAACCCGTTCACCAACCGCCACAGGCGGAGACCCTCGCTCGATGACCCCCGAAGATTCTTCAGCGAAAAACGAAACTCAGGTGCATGACGGGTATGACCTGGAGACAGGCCTTTTAGCCCGCCTACGTGAATGGATTGACGTTTTCCCGTGGCTTCGGCTGATCCGGATTCTACGCGTGGTCGGATCGCCCCCATTGTTGGGGCTCGTTGCGCTGACGCTTGTCGTCTGGAAAATTGGCATCACGCTGCTGGCTTTGGATCAAACCACCCCTGAAGTTCCGGAAATTGCATCGACCATAAATCAACAGTTCAATTTTTCCACTGCCTTCATCGCGCACCTTAACCCTGCTTCCGTTTTCGATGGTGATCCAGAAATCGTGTGGTGGAAAACACTGCTGGGAATTGGCTGGTCAGTTTTTGTCTGGACACCAGTAGCGCTTCTGCTTTCCCGGCAAGGCGGACTCCTCACGGCCGGACGCCCACTGATGCCTTTGTCAGCAGCCCTTTCTCTTGCCCTGTCACGCACGCTTGCCGGATGGCTTGCGGCCGTTGTTCCTTTGGGATGCGTCGGGGTCTTTGCGGTGCTGATCATGATGATCGGTTGGATCTCAGGATTTGTCGGTGACATCACGTGGCTCAACTCACTTCTGGCAGGAGCAACACTTCTGTTCGCCATCCCCTGTGGTTTACTGGCATTTGGTGCGAATGTGGCAATCCCTTTGAGCTGGGGAGCCTTGGCCAACGAGCGTGATCCAGACGCGATGGACTCGCTGAGCCGCGGCTACGAATACCTTTTCCGTCGACCGCTTCACTTAGCTGCTTACTTGCTCGTCAGTGCAATCATCGCGAGCATCATTTCCATCTTGGCTGTCGGAGTCGCAAAAACTGCGATCCAAATCAATAGCCAACTTCTGGAATTTGCTCATGCAGCTGAAGGCATGGTTGTCACAAGCTCCAACTTGCTTGATTACCTGCCCGTTGTCGTTTTACTGACAGCACTCTGGAGCCTGCTTGGTGGTGTCTATCTACTACTGCGTTACGATGCGGGCGGGCAGGAAGTGGAAGACCTGTGGCAAGCCGACACATGCCCCGAACCACCGCTTCCAAGTATCCCCAGCCAGTCCATTGATTCAACATCGTGAATCACATGAAACTGGATTGAAAATCACATACCAAGTATTTCGTTCAATCCACAGTATGTTGACGATAGGATGCTCGATCTGTGCCCCCCGTGCAGCACCAGTTGTCCGACCATCGCCATTGTGACCCGATCGCTACCAACAAGACCTTCTCCCCAGTCTCTCATTTCCGTGCAGGCAAGCATTCCCGCACGACAAATCGGGATTTTGTGAGCCCTCAAGCCCCAATCACCGCTGATTCGCAGGTATTCTAGAGGCGTGCAATCAACACCTCTGCATTCCCTACGTGCTCTAATCGGCCCACCCAAGCACAACTAACAGCTCACTGAGGACAGGTTCCGCCAAAATGATGACCGCGCTTTTCGTTCTGGCTTTCCTCACCATGCTGGCCATCTGGTTTGGCAACCGGAAAGTAGTCTTCCTGCTGTCGCTGGCCACCCTCACAGCAGGCATTTTCTGGTTCAACCACCACATCACCGATCCACTGAAGCTCAACTTTTGACAGCTATAAAAAACACAACCGGCGAGTGGATCCTGATGCTCTTAACCACCGGAATCTGCATTCCGGTGATCGGGGCCTATTGGATTCAATTTGTTGAGGGTGAGTTTCCGTGCCCCCTTTGTCTTTTACAGCGACTGGCGATGCTTGGCGTTGCAATTGGTGCAATGATGAATCTTCGGTTCGGCGTACGCACGTCACATTACGCGGTTACGATCTTCAGTGCCATTTTCGGCGCCGCTGTCTCGGCACGTCAGATTTTGCTGCACATCGCTCCAGGCAATCCGAATGGACCTGGCTATGGTTCTCCTGTCTTCGGGTGGCACTTGTACACATGGGGACTGGTGATTTTCATGGCGACGATCGGCGTGGTGGGTCTGATGATGTTTTATGAAAAACACTTTGACCTCAACACACCCGCGTCGCCGCGTCCGATGAGCAAACCAGTCATGGCTGTATGTGCCTTGGTCATCTTTCTTACCGCCGCCAACATCTTCACGACTTTTTTGATGTGCGGCTTGGCGCCTTGCCCCGATAGCCCTGAACAGTATCTCTTGCTGAGCAATATTTAATCTCTTGCTGAGCAACATGTAGTCGGGTTCTTTTTCAAAATCATGGCACACTGAGTGTCAGCACGCGATCCTCATTGAGCTTCGGCACGGAATCGTCATTGAGCTTCAGCACGAAATCGTAGTGCCAAAACGAGTGGAAGCGGGTAAAATGCAAGCGTGCCAGAGACCAACATTGAGCTACTTGCGCAGTTGCGCGACGACCTTCCAATCCATGACACGCACTGACGATGAGGATCAACCATGAAAACTGAATCGCACGAAATGGACGACGCAAAGCTGGTCACGGTTGCCGAACGCGATCTGGAAAGCGCCGCTTTGATTCTTGTCTCTGTTCTCAAAGACGCGGGGATTCGCGCGATTGCGACGGGAGGCTTTACCGCTGGCTTCAGAGCAGAAGCACCCGGAGTGGTAAAAGTTCAGACCTTTGAAGTGGATGCCGAGCGTGCGCGGCAAGTGATCTCGGAAATTAGAGAGCTGCCTGACGATATGATCGCAACCGAATCACGCAACACCGAATAGCTTTATCCAGACGAACCAAACGGAGCCCCAAAGGCAACAGCCCTGCCGGGGGTTTCCGACAGGCTTGAATCATCTGGAATCCAGCCGACGTCACGTGCTACCCGCACATGAATTCAGACAGCATCAATTGCCGGTCCAGTAGCGATAAGCTCGCATCGTTTGCCGCGCCGCCTCGTGCTGATCGGGATACGGAAACGCCTCGGCACAAAGGTAACCTTGGTAATTGATCTGCCTCAAGGCATCGATGATTGGGCCGTACTGCATATGCCCAAGCCCGACAGGTCGACGATTGCTATCGACAAAGTGAATGTGCCCGACCCATTTCCCACCTTGCAATAACGCTTTGGCGATATCGGCCTCTTCGATATTCATGTGGAACAGATCACATAACAGACGCACATTGTCAGTCGAAAGCGATTCCAACATACCAACACCATCTTCGACGGTGCAGCATTGGCGTGTTTCATAGCGATTCAACGGCTCGTAGATCAGCGGCACATCATATTGTGCCGCATGAGCACCACCATCTTCCAATGCCTCACACAAGTAGCCTCTGGCAGTATCAGAATCGCCTGTGTGCCCACTTGGACCTTGCATTGAACCGATGATTGCAGCGGCGCCGAATTGTCCAGCACAATCGATAATACTTCGCACGAATGCGCGAGCCTGTTCTCTTTTCGCAGCATCTGGA
>Ga0315331_10003034_pt1 | contig 12624 bp, 10 predicted proteins | sample M160m34915metaG_FD_203456 | JGI IMG/M metagenome (GOLD analysis project Ga0315331, IMG submission 203456) | Ammonia-oxidizing marine archaeal communities from Monterey Bay, California, United States - M1 60m 34915 | ecosystem: Environmental > Aquatic > Marine > Intertidal zone | place: USA...
TGGATTTTTCCATCTCATCAAGTTGTTCATAAATGAAGCCAAGATAATACTGACTTTCATCAAAACGTTGGTCAGCGAGGATTAACTTTTCAAGATTATTAATGGCGCTGTCAAAGTTTTCCAACTCCATATCAAGCAAGGCAACGGAATAGAGTGTTTCCCAATCTTCCGGGTCTTGTTCCACAATAATTTCAAATTGTTCCTGGGCTTCTTTAAAGTCGTCATTCTGTATGAGTAGTCGTGCGAAGCTTAAGCGTAAGGATTTGTCATCTTCAAATTGTCTTACCCCGTCGCGCAAGACGCGTGTAGCTCCTTCGCTGTCATCCATGTTCTGTAGGACTTGTCCATGCAACAACACCATATTAGGAGTCAGATCGATGATTTCTAATACTTGCTGTATTTCATAAAGGGCTTCTTCAAACTGGCGGTTTTGAGCTAATAGTTGTATCAGAGCGATTTGGATAGAGCTTTCATCTTCAAATTCGCGTGCTAACTGGCGTAGATTTTCGATTAATGATTGTCGATCCCGTGGTTCGAGTCTGCCAGTTCTTGCGGCGAGCGCTGTGAAGTCTATTTCGCTCCCCAAGTCAATTACCCGGGCCATATGTGAAAGTGCTTGGCTGTAATTTCCATTTTCCAGAAACTGAAAACTTAGCATCAAATGGGGTTGGGCATTTTCAGGTTCTACGTCTGACCACAGCAGACCAAGTTGCATGAGCGCATTCAAATCACCATTAACGGAAGCGAATTGAACTGCCCGTTGAATAATCGATAGGTCGCGAGTAGCCATGGCAAGATCAAGGTAATTGTCTCCGGCTTCCTCGAGATTACCTCGTTGGGCATCGAGTTCACTGATAATGGTCTGATAAAGTTGCTCTTCAGAGAAGGACCCGTATTCGATTTCTTCTTCAGAGCTTATTTCTGGGTCTGCGATGGCTGCTATTGCGGGGCCTTCCATTTCAGGCAGGGAGGGCGCAGTTGTGCTGGTGCAGGTAGCAAAAGTGGCCAACACTGCCACAACTATTAGAGTCTGTTTTTCTCTCATTTTCACAACTATAGATTCCATATTAACCCTGACATTATACCAGTTTGTGAGTTAGTCATCACAAGTGTAAAAGGTGAAGGCGAGAGATGAAGATAGTATCTTGCTTTTATAAGGATTTTGGGTCGTTAAGAGCCAGAAGCTATTGAATTACATTAATCCTAGATTGTGATTAGGTGTTAGTGTATTTCCTTGAGTTTCATAAGCTCTACGATAAAGCGAGTAGAATCAGTCACTAATGGGCACCTCGGCCGATATCTAGTACTATATCGGGCTTTTTATTTGACCATTTTCTGGAAATTTCATGGCGCTAGTATTAGTGGGTATAAACCACAGGACTGCAAATATCGCGTTACGCGAGAAAGTGGCATTCCCTCCAGAAATAGTTGGAGAAGCACTCAATCAGGTCTTCGCACTGGTCGCCGTCAATGAAGTTGTCATTGTTTCTACATGCAATCGCACAGAGCTTTATCTGGATTTTAGCGATGCAGGAAGGGAGGAAAAGCCTGACAATGAGCTGAGCGTTAATCGAGCATTAATAGACCAGCAGCAAGCTATTGTGGCCTGGTTGGCTAAATATAAACAGCTAGAAATTGAGGAGCTAAGAAGGAGCACTTATTTCTTCAGCAACCAGGAAGTGGTTCGCCATTTGATGAAGGTTTCCTGTGGTTTGGATTCTATGGTTTTGGGAGAGCCGCAGATACTGGGGCAGGTTAAATCTGCCTTCGCTGTTTCCAAGGATCTTAATTTGGTCGGTTCTGCCTTGAGTCATGCATTTCACGGAGCGTTTTCTATTGCGAAGGAGGTTCGAACTGAGACTGCTATCGGTGAAAATCCAGTTTCAGTAGCCTATGCCGCAGTCTCTTTGTCAGAACGGATATTTTCTAATCTCGCCAGTCTGAAAGTACTGTTAATTGGAGCTGGTCGTACGATCGAATTGGTGGCTCGGCATTTGGCTGAAAAAGGTGTGTCCAGAATTGTTGTGGCAAATCGCACCCTGGATAACGCATTGGAATTAGCAGCTAAATTTGATGCTCACGGTGTCTTGCTGTCGGATATTGCTGAGCAGCTAGTTGAAGCTGATATCGTGGTCTCCTCTACAAATAGTCAATTGCCATTGTTGGGTAAGGGTGCAGTCGAGAGGGCATTGAAACAACGCAAACACAAGCCGATGCTCCTTATTGATTTGGCGGTGCCTAGGGATATAGAAGTAGAGGTAGGAGATATTGCTGATGCCTACCTCTATAGTATTGACGATATTAGTGAAGTGATTGAGGATAATGTTAAAAGTCGAGCGGAAGCGGCTGCTCAAGCTGAATCAATTATAGAACGGGGTATTGAAGGATATTTAAAACAGATACTTTCTTTAAATGCAGTGACTACATTGAGAGCTTATCGAGATAAAGCTGATACTATTCGTGATCATGAATTGCAGCGTGCTTTAAAATTGTTAGAAAAAGGTGAGCCAGCCGACGCAGTTCTTAAAACCCTCGCCCGTGGCATTACCAACAAGCTTACCCATGCTCCAAGTGTAAAAATGAAGAAAGCCAGTTCCGAAGGCAGAGATGAGCTCTTAGCCTTAACTCAGGAGCTATTCGATTTAGGAGAAGAAGACTCTTTATAAAGGTCAACGACGTAGCCCTCATGAAAGAATCAATTCGCTATAAATTAGAAAATTTAAAAGATCGATTCGACGAGCTGGAAGCTTTGCTAAGTGATGCCGAAATTATCGCCGATCAAAATCGTTTTCGTGAACTGTCCAAAGAATACAGTGAGCTTGAAGATGTAGTACGAAGCTTCAATCACTTTATGAATGTGTCAGATAATTTAATTGAAGCGAAGGAGATGCAGAAAGATGCTGACTCCGAAATTCGTGCCATGGCTGAAGAAGAAATCGCCAGCAACACTGACGAATTAGAAGAGCTTGAGTCAGATTTACAAAAACTGCTTTTGCCAAAAGACTCTAAAGACAGCTGTAACGTATTTTTGGAGATTCGTGCAGGCACAGGTGGGGATGAAGCTGCAATATTCTCTGGAGACTTGTTTCGTATGTATGCTCGATACAGCGAAGAACAAAAATGGAAACTAGAAGTGGTCACTGAGCGTAATGGCGAACACGGTGGCTATAAAGAAATCATAGTGCGGATAGATGGCAAGAATGTGTATGAAAAATTAAAATTTGAATCCGGTGCTCATCGTGTGCAAAGAGTCCCTGAAACGGAAACGCAGGGCCGTATTCACACCTCAGCATGCACTGTGGCGATAATGCCGGAAATCGAAGAGCTTGATGAGATCGATATCAGTAAAAATGATCTGCGTATTGATACGTTCCGTGCGAGTGGTGCGGGTGGTCAGCACGTTAACAAAACTGATAGCGCTATTCGCTTAACTCATATTCCGACAGGTATTGTTGTTGAGTGCCAGGATGAAAGGTCTCAGCATAAGAACAAGGCGCGTGCAATGTCTCTATTGCAAGCCAAACTTTTGGATCAAGCGCAGCAAGCGCAGCAACAAGAAGAGTCTGATACCCGGAGAAAGCTAGTCGGAAGCGGAGATCGATCAGAGAAGATTCGCACTTATAACTACCCTCAGGCGCGAGTTACCGACCATCGAATAAAACTGACTCTTTATAATCTGCCAGAAATAATGGCTGGTGAGCTTGGTGCTGTCATAAAGCCGCTAATTAATGAATACCAGGCAGATCTTCTCGCAGGCCTTGCGGCAGACGATTAATAGTTAAGATGTCCTCTTCTGTTCACAAGGCGCTCGGTATAGCAGACTCGTTACAATCTGTTAGTGAAAATGCTCTATTAGATACTGAGCTTCTTCTCGCTCATGTCCTTGGTAAGACTAGAGAATATCTCCGAGCTAATAATGAAAAGGTGATTTCATCGGACTGTCTTGATCAATTTACCAAACTAATTGAACGACGAAAGCGGGGTGAGCCCATCGCCTATCTAATAGGCCGCAAAGAATTTTGGGACTTCGATTTGCGAGTAAATTCTTCTGTACTGATCCCGCGACCAGAAACTGAAGAATTAGTAGAAAAATGTTTAGATAAACTGGATGGTAGAAACGATTCGGTGCGTATTGCTGATTTGGGCACCGGTAGTGGTGCAATTGCCATTGCTCTGGCGCGAGCCAACTCGTCTTGGCAGGTTCATGCTGTAGATATTAGTGAAGATGCTTTGGCAGTAGCGCGTTGCAATGCTGCTTCTTTAGGAGTCGGCAATATTGAATTTAATCTCGGATCATGGTGTGATGCTTTGCCCGAAGAAAAGTTTGACTTAATAGTGGCAAATCCACCTTATGTAGAAGCGCACGATGAGCATTTGCAACAAGGGGGGTTGCCTTTTGAGCCGATAGTTGCCTTGGTTTCTGAGGACTCAGGGTTTTCAGCCCTTGATGAAATTATGATGGGAGCCTCTCAGTTTCTTAAAAAAGACGCCTGGCTCTTAATGGAGCATGGATATTCTCAGCAAAAAAAATTACTGCATAAATTGGCGTCATTAGGATACTCAGAAATTGAAGGATGCAAAGACTATGCTAACGTGGATCGCATTGTGTTAGCTAAGTTAAACTTAAGTTAATAAACCCATGTTAAAAATTCTATGAAAGATGAACAGTTACTGCGATATAGTCGTCAGATCATGTTGCCTGAGATGGATGTCGCAGGTCAGCAGAGGCTTGTCGATGCCACTGTACTAATTGTTGGTATGGGAGGCCTTGGTTGTCCCGTGGCGATGTATTTGGCGGCTGCCGGAATTGGTCATTTGATAATTAGCGATCATGACACCGTTGAATTGACAAATTTACAAAGACAAATTGCTCATAGCCAGGAAAATCTTGGTGATTCGAAAGTGGGATCCGTGGAAGAGACATTAAAAGGCCTGAATCCAGATGTGCAAATTACATCGATCAACAAGCGCCTCTTAAACGAAGAATTAGATCGAGCAGTTAATCAAGCGGACGCGGTGGTAGATGCCAGTGACAATTTTACTACTAGGTTCGATATAAATCGCAGCTGTATCAAAAGTGCAAAACCCCTGATATCTGGTGCCGCTATTCGCATGGAAGGGCAGGTCGCTGTTTTTGATAGTCGCAATGCTGATAGTCCTTGCTATCAATGTCTTTACCAAGAGGGAAAAGACGATGCTTTGAGTTGTGCTAACAATGGAGTCATGGCTCCCCTTGTCGGAATAATAGGCTCTATGCAGGCAATGGAAACCATTAAAGTACTCAGCGGTATAGGCACAAGTCTCGCTGGAAGATTGCTGCTATTGGATGCCGCCAACATGGAATGGCGAAAAATGTACTTGCCGCGGGACCCTAAATGTGGGGCATGTGGCGCGAATTAAGGCTATTATTGCGATTAGCTATCCAAACCATACCTTTCAAAATCTCTATCTTCCCGCTATTATGCGGGCCCTCATCAAGTCCAGGCAGTTAGTAGTGCTAGAACCATGAAAGACACGGTAACAACCAAGCAAGACGAAGTTCGATTATCATTCGATGATTTCGAGTTGCAGGACGCTTTGAGAAAGGCGATTTCTAAACTTGGGTTTGAATATTGCACGGCAATTCAATCACAAAGTTTGGTGCATACACTTGCAGGCCATGATGTAACAGGCAGAGCCCAAACTGGAACTGGCAAAACAGCAGCTTTTCTGATCACTATTATTAATGATCTTCTGACTAATCCTATAGAAGAAGAGAGATTTCTTGCTGAACCTCGTGCCTTGGTTGTCGCACCTACTCGTGAGCTCGCAATTCAAATAGCCAACGACGCAAGATTGCTGACTGAATTTTGCGGACTCCACACAGTGACTTTGGTAGGTGGTGAAGATTATACCAAGCAGAACGTAGCACTAGATAAGCAGCCAGTTGATATCGTTGTGGCAACGCCAGGCAGGCTTCTGGATTTTGTCAGTAATTCTAACCTTGATCTTGGCTTTGTCGAATTGTTAGTCCTGGATGAAGCAGACAGAATGTTAGATATGGGTTTTATTCCCCAAGTAAGACAAGTCGTTTCCAGAACGCCGAAAAAAGATTGTCGTCAAACCCTGTTATTCAGTGCCACTTTTACACCAGAAATCATCGAACTGGCTGATCGTTGGGCGATGGATCCGCTCATGATTGAAGTCGAGCCAGAGAAGGTGGCTGCCGATGCGGTAGATCAAATCGTTTACCTAGTAACTACGGCAAATAAGTACAACTTACTGTTTAATATTATTTCTGAGCCAAGCGCAATCAAAGTGATGGTGTTTAGCAATCGTCGTGATCAAGTTCGTAAACTTGCGGATAATTTGTATCGCAATGGAATAAACTGTGGAGTATTGTCTGGAGAGATTCCACAGAACAAACGCATACGAACCCTTGATGCATTCAAAACTGGGAAATTACAAGTATTGGTCGCAACCGATGTGGCTGGAAGAGGCTTGCATATCGATGATGTGACTCACGTGATAAATTACACTTTACCCGAAGAAGCAGAAGACTATGTACATCGAATTGGCCGCACAGGTCGGGCTGGGGCTATCGGTACTTCAATCAGTTTTGCCTGCGAAGAGGATTCTTTTTTACTGCCAGCAATTGAACAAAAGTTAGGAAATAAGCTAGATTGTTCGCACCCAGTTGAATACTTGCTGGAAAAAGCGCCAGGATTTACTAGGGATTCACGCTTTAAGCCGAAAGGTTCCCCGCCACCTCGAGGACGAAAACCCTCCCGCTCAAGAAGTTAATTTGAGTTCTTAATAGCACCCGCATCTTCCAGTATTGCAGCATAATCTGCTGATTTTCGATGCTGCGATACTAAGTCTAGGAAATTACTGCCGTCAGAGAGAGTAACATTGATATCTCTTCCGCCTTCTTTATAAATCTCGATAAAGCGCTCGAATAACTCTACTGTCATGCCGCGATAGGCTCTAAGTAAAATATTGTAGTCCGTTGGTATTCCTGTGGGCGGTTCTGCCTCTAGAAAAGTTTTCAATCGCTCGTCAGACCATTCTTCATCTCTTGTCGCGATCTGTGTGCGGTCTGCACCGCGTCTCTTTCCTTCCTTCATGGCATTATTTTTTCCCTAAGTAGTTGGTTCACTTGGCCAGGGTTGGCCTTACCCTGTGATAGTTTCATCGCTTGCCCGACAAGGAATCCAATAACTTGATCTTTGCCTTCCTTTAGTTGTTGAACTTGCTCTGGGTTGTTAGCTATAACTTCATCTACTAATTTTTCAATCGCGCCAGAATCGGTTACCTGTTCTAAGCCTTTTTTCGCAATAATGCTATCGACACTGTCATTATCATCGATCATGGTTTCAAAAACCATTTTCGCGATTCTTCCAGAAATCGTGTTATCTAAAATTCGGCTAAGTAAATTGCCGAGACGTTCAGCTTGAATTGATGAGTCAGATATATCTAGGTCATTTTTATTCAGTAAAGCTGAAAGGTCGCCAGTAACCCAATTGGCAGCGAGTTTTGGGTCGCCGCAGCCTTTGGCGACCTCTTCGAAGTATTCTGCCATTTCTCTCGTTGCAGTAAGCACACCAGCATCATAATTGCTCAAACTGTATTCCTTGCTGAAGCGTTCCTTTTTTACATCAGGCAACTCCGGTAGCTCAGCTCGAATTCCAGCGATATACTCATCATCAATCACTATCGGTAAAAGGTCAGGTTCAGGGAAATAGCGATAGTCGTTCGCTACTTCTTTGCTTCGCATCGGGGTCGTGATGTCTTTATTGGAATCGTAGCGCCGCGTCTCTTGAACAATCTTGCCTCCATCTTCAATGACTTCTTGCTGCCGTCGAATTTCAGAATAGATAGCTTTTTCCACAAAACGAAAAGAGTTTATGTTCTTTATCTCTGTTCGCGTGCCTAACTCTGTCGTGTTTTTCGGTCGTATTGAGACATTGACGTCACAACGCATGGAGCCCTGCGCCATAATGGCGTCAGAAATGTCTAGATAACGGACGATAGAATGGAGTTTCTTTAGGTAGGCTACAGCTTCTTTGGCGTTCGTGATTTCTGGCTCGGATACGATCTCTAGGAGAGGTTCACCGGCTCGATTCAGATCGATACCAGAAAATTCGTTAAATTCTTCGTGTAGTGACTTGCCTGCATTTTCTTCAATGTGCGCGCGAGTAACCCCGATCACTTTTTCTGTGCCATCTTCTAAAGTAACACTCAGAGAACCTTTCCCAACAGTAGGAAAGTCCAGCTGAGTGATTTGATAGCCTTTGGGTAAGTCGGGATAGAAATAGTTCTTTCGATCAAAAATAGATTGTTTCCCAATCTCAGCACCAATGGCTAGGCCAAACCGCACAGCCATTCTTAATGCTTCTGCATTGAAGACGGGCAAGGTTCCAGGTAAAGCTAAATCAAAAATATTTGCCTGAGTATTTGGTTTAGCACCGAAAGCTGATGCGCTGCCAGAGAATAATTTTGATTTGGTTGAAAGTGATACATGAACTTCCAAGCCAATGACTGATTCCCACTCCATGGTTAGTCCTCCGGCTCGAAATTAGGTTTTCTTTTATGCCAGTCAGTTTGCTGTTGAAACTGGTGTGCTACATTCAGTAACTTGCCTTCGCCAAAATCCTTGCCGACTATGTGCATGCCAACTGGTAAGCCATTAGCGAAACCAGCAGGAATTGATATTCCGGGCAGTCCAGCTAAATTCACGGCAATGGTATAGATGTCTTCCAGGTACATTGCTACTGGATCAGTCTTAGAGCCTAACCCAAAAGCAGTATGAGGCGATGTTGGCCCAACGATTACATCCACTTGCTCAAATGCCTTAGTAAAATCATTTTTGATCAAGCGTCTAATTTTTTGTGCCTTTCTATAATAGGCATCATAGTAACCTGCTGAGAGCGCATAGGTACCTACTAGGATGCGACGCTTAACCTCATCGCCAAAGCCTTCGCTGCGGGTACGCTTATACATGTCTTCTAAATCAATTGGATTTTCGCATCGATGTCCGTATCTGACACCGTCATAGCGAGAGAGATTCGCTGAAGCTTCAGCCGGCGCCACCACATAATAAGCAGAGACAGATAAATGATTATTGGGCAAGTCTACTTCGGTAATGTTTGCACCTAATTGCTCATACTCTTTAAGTGCTTCTCTTACAGCTTGTTCTACCTCGGCACTTAAGCCTTCGGCGAAGTGTTGTTTGGGAATACCGATACGTAAGCCGTCTAATGAGTCATTGAGTGTGGCAGTATAATCTTCAGCTGGTCTATCTATACTGGTGGAGTCTTTACTGTCTATACCTGCCATCACGTTTGTCATCAAAGCGGCATCTTCCGCACTCTTACTGAGGGTGCCCGCTTGATCCAAACTGGAAGCAAAGGCGATCATGCCCCAACGGGAGACACGACCATAACTAGGTTTCAAACCGGTGATTCCACAAAATGCGGCAGGCTGCCTTATCGAGCCACCAGTATCAGTGCCCGTTGCCATAACACAGAGATCAGCTGCTACCGCTGCGGCAGATCCGCCAGAGGATCCACCTGGCACTCTTTTTAAATCCCAGGGATTTTTTACCGGTCCGAAGAAACTGGTTTCATTGGAGGAGCCCATTGCGAATTCATCCATATTGGTTTTACCCAACATGACTGTGCCAGCTGTTTTGAATTTCTCAACAACGGTGGCGTCGTAGGGTGCGACAAAGTTTTCTAACATATGTGATCCACAGCTAGTGATAACCCCTTTCGTGCAAAAGATATCTTTGTGGGCTAATGGGATGCCAAGCAGTGGAGATTTATCACCTGAGGCGCGCTTCTCATCCGCTGCTTTTGCTTGCTCGAGAGCAGATTCTTCGCAAACAGTGATAAAGGCATTGAGTTCCCGGTTGTGCGTGCTTATACGGTCCAAATATGACTGTGTAAGTTCCATGCTGGAGAGCTCGCCAGATGAGAGTGCTTGCGATAATTCAGCAGCAGTTTTTTCGATCATTGGGAAATGGCTTCTTTGAGAGTTAATTGGAAACAGCGGATAAATTCGATAATCTGATCTATTCAATAACCTTGGGTACTAGGTATAAACCATCTTGTGCTGCAGGGGCTAAACTTTGTAATTCATCTCGACGGTCTTTTTCCGTGGCTGTATCCACGCGCAAACGCTGAGTAACATCAAGTGGGTGAGCCATAGGTTCTACCCTCTCTGTATTAACCGATTGCATCTGATCGATTAAGGCCAGTATGTCGGTAATACGACTCGCGACTTCATCTGTATCAGCCTCGCTTATATGCAGCCGCGCAAGTTGGGCGATTTTCTCTACTTCAGACTTGTCTAAAGCCATCCAATTACTCCGGATTAACTAAGTATTTGTTCGTCAAATTTCAGTGGCTAGCCTCTGACCGAACAGCTTACCAGAGAGAATAGTGGCAGAAATGTGTCAGAGCTCTAATTTACGTGTAATTAGAGGGTTTGCCACTTGCTCTAACAGTTAGCCGTTGTTAGAGTGCGTCCTATTCTCGATAATGCGAGATTATACTTGAATTTCACCTACTTAGGTCAAATGCTCCAGGAGATCTCCTTAGAAAAAACTAATCCTTAAGTCCCGAGTATAAAACTTCTGCATAAGCTAAATCATTAGGCTAAATTGCCGTCTTAGTAACAAAGGGACAAAGGACTGGGATCTTTAAATTGAGGTACGCAAAAATTCATGTTTAAAAAAATCCGGGGAATGTTCTCCAATGACCTATCCATCGATTTAGGAACCGCAAACACGCTCATCTACGTTCGTGAAGAAGGTATTGTCCTTAATGAGCCATCCGTCGTAGCGATTCGTACTCACAATGGTCAAAAAACAGTGACAGCAGTGGGTTCCGATGCCAAGCGCATGCTTGGTCGAACGCCAGGAAATATCACTGCTATACGCCCGTTAAAAGACGGCGTTATTGCCGATTTCCAGGTGACCGAGAAAATGCTTCAGCACTTCATTAATACAGTGCATGAGAACAGTTTCTTTCCTCCAAGCCCGCGAGTTCTGGTTTGTGTGCCTTGCAAGTCCACCCAAGTAGAACGTCGTGCTATTCGTGAATCTGTTGCCAGTGCGGGTGCTCGTGATGTTCGTTTAATCGAAGAACCCATGGCTGCAGCCATTGGGGCAGGCCTACCCGTTGAAAAGGCTAGTGGTTCCATGGTGGTAGATATCGGTGGCGGGACCACAGAGATTGCTATTATTTCTCTAAATGGTGTTGTTTATTCTGAATCAGTTCGGGTTGGTGGTGATCGTTTTGACGAATCAATTACCACTCACGTACGACGTAATTATGGCAGCCTAATTGGGGATGCTACTGCCGAACGCATAAAGAAAGAAATAGGTTGTGCTTATACAAGTGCTTCTAGTGAAATACGAGAAATCGATGTTCGTGGCCGAAACCTAGCAGAGGGAGTTCCCCGCAGTTTCACCTTAAATAGTGATGAGATTCTGGATGCTTTGCAGGAACCACTTTCCGCAATAGTGCAGGCGGTGAAGAGCGCCTTGGAACAGTCACCACCTGAATTGGCGTCGGATATTGCTGAGTCTGGCTTGGTGCTAACTGGTGGTGGGGCTTTGCTGAAAGATCTGGATAAATTGCTCTCTGAAGAGACTGGCTTACCAGTGATTGTTGCGGAAGATCCTCTGTCTTGTGTGGCCCGCGGTGGTGGTAAAGCCATGGAATTAATGGACGCCCAAGGGCTAGACCTGCTCTCTATTGAATAGGGGCTAAACCGTCCTGAATCTAATAACTTCCTGAGGAAAACAGGGTCTGAGAAGGGAACTCGCGAATTTACGGGCTTTGGGTCGGAAGACTATAATTACCGATTCCTGGGGGAGGTAATCCGGCATCGATAAGATCCTATTCATTAAAGGTGTAGCACTTGAGTACCGTGCCTTAGCCTTTCTTCTACTCTCCGTGTGCATTATGTTCGCGGATAGCCGCTTTGGTTATCTAGAGCGTGTTCGTTTTGGACTGGGCTATGCCACTACTCCTATTTATTGGGTTGCTGATATTCCAACACGCGCCTCCTTCTGGATTGATGATGTATTTGTGTCTCGCACCGACTTATTAGAGGAAAATGAAGCACTTCGAGAGCGATTGCTGGTGGCACAGCGTGAGTTACAGTTATTGGAAAGCTTAACTAGCGAGAATAGTCGGTTACTCGCGTTAGATGAAGCTACTGGCAATATCAATGGCGATGTCCTGCCCGCCGAAATAATTAATATCTCGCCGGATCCTTATTCTAAGCGTGTACTTATTAATAAAGGGGCGAGAGACGGCCTTTTTATTGGACAACCTTTATTAGATGCCAATGGCTTGATGGGACAAATCGATGAAGTGCTCCCTTATACCAGTTGGGCTTTGTTAATCACCGATCCTCATCATGTCACTCCGGTTGAAGTGAATCGAAATGGCGAGCGTGCTCTAGCTAGAGGGAGCAGATCAGTCTCGAATGAATTGGAATTAGAATTTGTCACTCAAACTCAGGATATGCAAGCGCAGGATTTACTCGTGAGTTCAGGCATGGGCCAGGTCTTTCCCAAAAACTACCCAGTCGCTGAAATTATTAGTGTCTATGCAGATCCAGGATTAG
>Ga0315331_10003035_pt1 | contig 12624 bp, 11 predicted proteins | sample M160m34915metaG_FD_203456 | JGI IMG/M metagenome (GOLD analysis project Ga0315331, IMG submission 203456) | Ammonia-oxidizing marine archaeal communities from Monterey Bay, California, United States - M1 60m 34915 | ecosystem: Environmental > Aquatic > Marine > Intertidal zone | place: USA...
GCCGCCATACATGGCGGTGACGGTCGCGGTGTAGTCGGCCTTGTCGAGCGCGGCATAGGCGTCGGCGAAGGCGTCCGAATTGCGGATCGGCTGCCCCCACGGCCCGCCCTTGGGATCTCGTGAAAAGTTGAGATCGTGTCCGCGGACAAGATCGACCACCGCCTGCAGGCCGTTTTCCTCGACGAAGGCGATATGCTCGGCAAAGCGGCCGTGGCTGCTGATGCGATATTTCGCGCCGCCCACCGGCCAGTAATGCACCATCGACAGCGTGCGTTCTGGCAGCGCCACCCCGAAGGCCGCGACCGGGCAGCACCCCATGCAGCCGCCCATGATGTGGGCTTTGTCTATATTCAGCGCTTCGAGCAGACCGGCGCCCTGGCGCACATAGTGATCCCAGGTGATCTGTTCCACCCGGCCGCCCGACTGGCCGTTTTCCCGCCGGTCGAACAGGATGCAGGTATAGTGTTCCGGCAGGTGATCGAGCAGCCTGATGCGTTTATAAACGCCGAGATCGGTCCATTGTTCGATCCGCGCATCGAACCCGCCGGGCGAATACATCAGCAGTGGCGGACCGTCGCCGCGGACCTCGTAATGCGTCTCGATTCCGTTGATTTCGGTTAAGGCCATCGTGTAGATATCTTCCTAAAGTCAGGTAGGGAAAGCCGTCCCCGGAAACGCGCTGGAACTGTCGTATACATTACGGATATCAGCCATTGTCACAATATATTTGGCCGAAGAACCCGGGACGGTTATAGACAATAATCATAGGACACAATCCTGCCCGGTTTGCTATACGGGCGGCAAGAGAGATCGGGAGATAACCCATGCTTCGCAAAGAGGTAAACGAGCTACTGACACAGACGGATGCCGGCACGCCGATGGGCGAGCTGTTCCGTCAATACTGGATTCCGGCAATGCTGGCGGACGAGCTGCCCGAGAACGACTGCCCGCCGGTCCGCGTAAAACTGCTCGGCGAGGAGATGATCGCGTTTCGCGATACCGACGGCCGCTACGGCCTGATCGAGGAATTCTGCGCCCATCGCCGCGTGTCGCTGTGGTTCGGCCGCAACGAGGAATGCGGTCTGCGCTGCCCCTATCACGGCTGGAAATTCGACGTCGAAGGCAATTGCGTCGATATCCCGTCCGAGCCCGGCAACGACGCGTTCCGCGCTGAGGTCAAACTCGACGCCTATCCGCTGATCAAGATCGGCAACGTGCTGTGGACCTATATGGGCGACCCGGCGACCGCCCCGCCCGAACCCGAATGGGAATTCGCCACCGTCGCCCCGGAACAGACCGTCACCACCAAACGCATCCAGGAATGCAACTGGCTGCAGGCGCTCGAAGGTGGCATCGATTCGAGCCATGTCTCGTGGCTGCATTCCCGCGAACTGGAGCGCGACCCGCTGTTCAAGGGCGCCAAGGCCAACAGCTACAACATGGGCGACATGAAACCCGTCTTCGAGGTCGAGCCGTCCGAGGGCGGGCTGTATATCGGTGCGCGCCGCAAGGTCGAAGGCGACAAGAATTACTGGCGGGTCACCCAGTGGGTGATGCCCTGCTTCACCATGATCGCCCCGCGCGCCGATCATCCGCAGCACGGCCATTTCTGGGTGCCGATCGACGACGAAAACTGCTGGACGTGGAGCTACGACTACCACCCCAACCGGCCACTCAGCGCCGACGAACGCCAGGCCTGTCTCGACGGCAAGGGCATCCACACCGAAAACATCCCCGGCACGTACCGTCCGGTCCAGAACAAGGACAACGACTACATGATGGACCGCGCGGCCCAGAAGCGCGGCGAGACCTATTCCGGCGTCTTCGGCTTCGGCATGCAGGATGCCAGCCTGCAGGAATCCATGGGGCCCATCGTCGACCGCAGCCGCGAGAACCTCGTGCAGACCGATTACGGCATCGTCATGACCCGCAACCGACTGCGCAAGGCGGCGACCGACCTGCGCGACAAGGGCACCCTGCCACCGGGCCGCGACCCCGAGCATATGAAGGTGCGGTCCATCGCCGTGGTGCTCGAACCCGAACTCAACTACGCCGAGGCCTGCCAGGACGAAATGATGGCCGCAGAAGGCAAGATGCGGGCGACGGTTTAAGACTGGGGTCGGAAGCCTCCTCCTTCATCGTTGTCGTCCCCCCTCCCCAACCGGGGAGAGGGGACGACAAGCGCCAACCTTCATCCGCTTCGCGGCTTCAGCCCTACACCTTCAGCCGGCTGAATACCTTCTGCACGTTGCCGCTGAAGATTTCCGTGCGCTCGGCGTCGGTCAGGTTCGGCGTGCCGTCGATATAGCGTTTGGTGTCGTCGTAATTGAACCCGGTTTCGGGATCGATGCCGCGCACCGCGCCGACCATTTCAGACGCAAACAGGATGTTCTTGGTCGGGATCACCTTAGTCATGCAGTCGATGCCGGGCTGGTGATACACGCAGGTATCGAAGAACACGTTGTCCAGCAGGTGCTCGTCCAGGGTCGGCTTGCCCATGTCCTGGGCGAGGCCACGGTAACGGCCCCAGTGGAACGGCACCGCGCCGCCGCCATGGGGGATGATGAACTTCAATGTAGGGAAATCCTTGAACAGGTCGCCGAGGATAAGCTGCATGAAGACGGTCGTGTCGCCGGCGATGTAATGGGCGCCGGTGTGATGGAAATTCGGGTTGCACGAGCCCGACACGTGGAGCATGCCCGGCACGTCCAATTCGACCATCTTCTCCCATAGCGGGTACCACCACTTGTCGGTGATCGGCGGGTCGGTCCACATAGCGCCGGACGGATCGGGGTTCACGTTGACGCCGATAAAGCCCATCTCGTTGACGCAGCGCTCGAGCTCGGGGATCGATTTCGCCGGCTCCACCCCGGGATATTGCGGCAGCTGGCATACCGGCACGAACTTGTCGGGATACATGTCGCACACCCGGCGCACCATGTTGTTGCAGATTTCGGCCCAGTAATACCCGGTCTGTTCGGTGCCGAGATGATGGCCCATGCCCACCGCACGGGGCGAAAAGATGGTCAAATCCGTGCCGCGCTCGCGCTGCAGTTTGAGCTGCGCCGGCTCGAGCCGTTCGCAAATTTCATCGTCGGTAATTTTCAGGTCGGCCCGCGTCGGCATGAAGGACGGATCGGCATCGAGCCCCGCAAGCTGCGCCTTGCGGTATTCGGTCAGCTGTTCGGGTTCGGTGGTGTAGTGGCCGTGGCAATCGATGATCATGGGTCGGTCGCTTCCTGTTGGTCGTTTGGTGTTGTTGGTTCGGTATTGGTCGGGCGTTCTTCGGGCCCAATTATACCCGATTGATCCCATCTTGCAGCCCGTGATGCACCCCGGGATGCAAAGAAGGCAGAGTTCAATTACGCAATCAGGCAGAAGAAATATCTGACAGAAAATCCCTGTGACGTGTTTACGCAGCAGATTTCCCAGCAGGTAGGAGAGCGGAATTGCTATCTCCAGTCACGAGAAACAGAAGAATTCTTTGATTGGATAGATAAGCTGATTGACCCTAATTCTGAGGGAAGAAAATTCCTTAAACAGAATTATGGGCTGACAGACTATGACATGTCTGCGGAGTGTGCTGTTGGGCTTGATCTGATTGCACTGGAGCTTCTGACAGGACTACGACAGGTAGAGGTGCGTGAACTGAAATGGTCACAAGTTTATTTGGAGAAGGAAGAATGGGAAGAGGAGGACGCCAACGGCCCCTTCTTTGAGACCATGCTGAGTAAGTAGAGGAAAATGTTCGGCGTCCCTATCACTAAATATATGAAGGCCATCTTCCAGAGGCGACTGAAGCACCGGAAGAATGATTATGTATTTCCTTCATGGAGGAATAAATCCAGACCCGTGTCAGAGGATCGCCATGTCTTCAATGTCATTAAGAAAGTGATGCCATTGTCACGGCTCCGAAAGACTGATGCACTTAGCTCCAACGTACTGAGGCACACGTTCGCCACCCATGCCCAAACCCTACTGCGAGATGGGCAACTGGTCGATATGATCACCGGGCATTACACAAAACACAGAATAGGCGTGGCTACATACAGATACACTATAACATACTTTTATTGTTAATTTATTAAGAAATGGTGCGGGCGGCCGGACTTGAACCGGCAAAGCCGAAGCCGAGGGATTTTAAGTCCCTTGTGTTTACCAATTTCACCACGCCCGCACGCATGCGACAATAAACGCGGCGGCGCGGGATTGGAATGGGGGATCCGCACCAGCGGTATCGTATCGGGAGGTATACACCTCGTCACCGCTTGTTCATTCATTTCCCCGTACCTTCGTGCATTTCATGCCCTCAGTCAGGGAACCAGATAGGCATGGAAACAGAAATGCCCGTGATCCCTGGACCCTGGGTCAAGCCCGGGGGAATGACTGATTGCATCTGAAAGAGGCTGCGTTCGAATCGTATGCGCGCGAATCACCCGCTAGCCGAGGCCCCGTTCGGCGCGGTATGGTGTCGGCAATAAGAAAACAGACGAAAACCCCTTAACGGGGGAGGCATTCCATGTCCGAGAAAACCCCGCGGCGGTTTCCCGCCGACGCGCTTCGTGATTTCATTACCCGCGCCCTGGTCAGTCTCGGCCTGCCCGCGCAGGACGCCGCGGATTGCGGCCGCCTGATGGTGGCATCGGACCTCGCGGGGTTTCACACCCACGGCATTTTCCGCCTCGCGCAATACACCAAGCGCATCCGCGCCGGCGGCATCAACGTCACGCCCAATATCACGACCGTGACCGAAGCCCCCGCCACCGCGGTGGTCGACGGCGACAACGCCATGGGTCATCTGGTTGTGGAATACGCCATGAAACTGGCGATCGACAAGGCGGCAGAGGCGGGCTGCGCCTGGGTCGGCGCGCGCGGCTCGAACCATGCGGGGGCTGCCGCCACCTATGTCGCGATGGCGGCGGAACGCAATATGATCGCGCTCTACGGCACGAACGGCAGCGCCAATCACATGGCGCCCTGGGGCAGCGCCGATCTGCTACTCGGTACCAATCCGATCGCCGCGGCCGTGCCCGCGGCGGACGGCCCGCCGGTGGTGATGGATATCGCAACCACGGTATCGTCCTTCGGCAAGGTGCGTTCGGCCGCCCAGCGCGGCGACGATCTGCCTGCCGACTGGATGATCGACCGCGAGGGCAAGCCGATCACCAATTCATCGCGCATCAAGGAAGGCATTCTGAACCCCATCGGCGGCCACAAGGGATATGCCCTGTCGCTGATCGTCGGCCTGCTGGCGGCGACCCTGTCGGGCGGACAGATGGGGGTCGATGTCGAAGGCATGGGTGATGACGAATACCAGAGGACGGCCGTGAATAACGGCCACTTCATGATCGTGGTCGATCCCGCCCGGTTCGGCGATGCGCTGGATTTCGGCCAGCGGGTAGACGATGTCGCCGCCACCATGCGCGCAGCCACACCGATGCCGGGCGTCGACGACGTGCGCGTGCCGGGCGACGGCCGCGCTGCCCATATCGAAGATTACACGGCGAACGGCGTGCCGATGCATGCCGCGCTGCTCGACAATCTAGAAATCCTTGCCGGCGAGCTCGACATAGAGAAACTTATTTGATCCCGCTCCAGCCCGCTCCCCAGCGGAGAGGACCGGCGCAGCAAACTGAAAAGGAACTAAAAAATGGCCGGCGCACAGCCTTACGTCTTCACCTCCGCCCGTCCGCAGCCGGGTTCGGCCCCGAAGAAACCTGATGCCTTCACCATCGACATTCACTGTCACGTGCATATCCCGGAAGCCGCGGAAATCGCCCAGCCGTTTTTCAAGCCCGAGATGGAACCCGGCATCCTCTATGCCAACGAGATGACCCGCGACATTAATATGCAGCAGAATGTCGACCGCATGCCGCATCTGACCACGGTCGATCATCGGCTGATCGACATGGACAAGATGGGCATCGACCTGCAGACCATCATCCCGCCGCCGTTCCAGGCCTATTACTGGCTCAATCCCGAAATCGGCCTGAAAACCGCCGAGATCGTCAATGACGGGCTTGCCGAGATCGTCGACAATATGCCCGACCGCTTCGTCGCGTTCGGCAATATCCCGTTGCAGGATGTCGACATGGCGGTTGCCGAACTGGAACGCGGCGTCAAAAAGCTCGGGCTGAAGGGCTTCCAGATTCTGACCAACGTCAATGGCGGCGAGATATCGCACCCGCGGCTCGACCCATTCTGGGCCAAGGCGCAGGAACTGGACACGCTGATCTTCATCCACCCGAACGGCTTTACGTCCGCCGAACGGTTCGAGGATCACTATTTCAACAATGTCATCGGCAACCCGCTGGAAACCACGGTCGCGGTGCACCGGCTGATCTTCGACGGCATCATGGAACGCTATCCCGACCTGCGCATCCTGCTCGCCCATGGCGGCGGGTACCTGTCGGCCTATTCCGGGCGTATCGATCATGTCTGGGGGGCGCGCGAGGACGGAAGGGCGAACCTGCCCGAGGCGCCGACGAATTACCTGAAGAAGATGTGGCTCGACACGGTGGTGTTCACGCCGCACCAGCTCAAATACCTGATCGAGCAATACGGCACCGACAAGATCGTCATGGGCACTGACTATCCCTATGACATGGGCGATTATAACCCGGTCGAGCTGGTCGACTTGGTCGACACGCTGGACAATACAGATAAGGCGGCGATCTGGGGCGGTAACGCGAAGTCGCTGCTCAAGATGGTGTAACGTGCGTCAGGCGGCCTTTTGGGCATCTTAATCGGCGGATTGGCCGCGCACGAGCTCCTCGAACGAATTGATCTCGCCCATAAAGCGCTCGAACAGGGTCGACATTTCCTCGGTTTCGCGCGACAGGGATCCTGCCGATTCAGAAAGTTTGCCGGCAGTGCCGTTTGTCTGGCCTGCGGCCGAGCTCACAGATCCCATATTGCCCGTGACATCCTTGGTCAGCATCGCAGCGCCGGTAGCGCTCGTCGCGATCTCCTCGGTTGCCAGTTTTTGCTGATCCGCTGCTTCGACAATAGACGTTGTCCCGGTTGCGATCTGTTCGATCGTGCCGCCGATCTGGCCGATCGATTCAACGGCATTCCCGGCAGCGGTCTGTATCTCCTATACCTGGGACGAGATTTCCTCGGTCGCAACGACCGCGAATCCCTTGCCGGCATCGCCCGCACGCGCCGCCTCGATCGTCGCATTCAGGGCCAGAAGGTTTGTTTGACTGGCAATCTCGTTGATGAGCGAAACCACCTCGCCGATCTTTTCGGCAGCCTGATACAGCTGTGCAACACCATCCTTCGCGCGATTCGCTTCATCGACTACGGCGGCGGTAATTCTGCGGTTATCTTCGACGATGCGGACGATTTCCTGACCTGACGCCGAGAGCTCTTCAGCGGCCGCAGCCACGGTCTCGACATTGGATGTCGCCTGATCCGCTGCCATGGAGACAGCATCCGACTGACTGGAGGTCTGTGTCGCGTTATCGCGGATCGTTCCGACCGACGAATGCACCTCCTGTGTCGCTTCCGACAGCAACGCCATCCCGGCCGAATTCCGGTGTTTGTATGCCCGGCAGATCAATCTCATATAAGCGGCACGGTCCGCAGCCTCTTCGCTGTCGCGCACCATTTCCGCCGCTCTCGCTACTTCGGCTTCCTTCACCGCCGCGACGGCGTCTTCCATTTCCTTACAGGCTTTCCGTTCGCGGTCTTCGAGCTCATCCTGAAAACCGCGAATTTTCTCGCCGTTTTCCTTGAAGACCTGAACCGTTGCCGCCATTGCGCCGAATTCATCCCACTGATCTACCCCGGGGACATCGACGTCACGCTCGTCCGCGACAAGTCGCTTCATAGCACCGCTAAGCCGGACGGCGTGATCCGCCACCGTTTCTCACTCCGCAGCTACCGCGACCGGCGAGAAGTCGACGTCATCCTGGATACGCGGAAGAAAGACGCCAAGGACTAGGCGTTCTTCGCCGAAGCCAGGTATCATTCCCGCGCAGGCGGGAATCTTCATCGGAGAGAGATCCCCGCCTGCGCGGGGATGACGGTTTAGCTTAGGTCACTCCGCCGCCCGCGCCTGGCGGACGATTTCCACCAGGTTGGACGGCTTGAGCGGGTAGTCCGCCAGTTGCGCACCGAACGGCTCCAGGGCGTGTTCGACCGCCGACACGATGGCCGCCGCGGCCGGCACCGTCCCCGTCTCCCCAACGCCCTTGACGCCGAGCGGGTTGAGCGGTGACGGCGATGTCTCGTACACCATGTCGATATTGATCAGCTCGGTGGCCGTCGGCATCAGGTATTCGCCGAAATTCGTAGTCAGAGGCTGGCCGTTTTCGTCATACCCCATCCATTCGAACAGAGCATTGCCGATGCCGTGCACCACGCCACCGGCGATCTGGCCGTCGACGATCATCGGGTTGATCAGGGTGCCGCAATCGCTGACGACGACGTAGTTTTGGAACGTCACGTCGCCGGTATCGATATCGACCTCGACCTCGACCGCCTGCACGCCATTGCTGTAGGTCAGCGCGGGGGGCTTGAAATTGACCTCCGCCTCGAGGCCGGGCTCGACGTCCTTGGGCATCGAATAGCCGGGCGCGCCGGCCGCCATTTCCGCGACCTGTTGCAATGTCACCGACATGTCGGATCCCTTGATCCGGACTTCGCCGTCGGCGAGTTCCAGGTCGGCCTCCGCCGCTTCGAGCAGATGGGCCGCCATTTTGAGGACCTTGGTGCGCACCGCTTCCGCGGACTGATGCACCGACGAGCCCGCAGTGACCGTCTGGCGGCTGGCGAATCCGCCAAGGCCGAGCGCGATCGTCCGCGTATCGCCGGACACGACCTCGATTTCCTCTACCGCCACGCCGAGCTGCTCGGACGTCACCTGGGCCAGCATGGTCTTGAGCCCCTGCCCCATGGCGAGCGCGCCGGTAAAGACGCGGACCTTGCCCGAGCGTTCGATCCGCACGGAACCGGATTCGAACGGACCGCGGCCGGTGCCCTTCAGGCTGTTGGCGAGACCAATACCCAGATAGCGCCCTTCGGCGCGGGCGGCGGCCTGGCGCGCCGCGAACCCGGCATAGTCGATCCGATCGAGCGCGATCTGCTGGCATTTCCGGAAATCGCCGCTATCGGCACAGACGGGTGAGCCGGCGCGCGTCTTGAGCGGGGTCTCGTACGGCATCTTTTCGACCGGGATCAGGTTACGATCGCGGATCTCCGCCCGGTCGATCCCCAATCCCTGGGCCGCCCGGTCGAGCAGGCGTTCCATCGTATAATTGCCTTCGGGATAGCCGGCACCGCGCACCGGAGCGGCGGCGACGATATTGGTCTCCACCACATGCACGTCGACCTCATAATTGGGCACGATATACGGGCCCGGCACGCCGGTGGACGCGTTATAGGCCATATTGATGCCCTGCGGCGTATAGGCCCCCTGATCGCTCAGCATCGCGCCGCGCACGGCCAGCACCCGGCCGTCATCATCGGTGGCGATCTCCATCGTCCAGTCCTGTTCGCGTTCCTGGATGGCGGAGGTGAAATGTTCGCGGCGGTCCTCGATCCATTTGACCGGCGCTTCGAGCAGTTTCGCGGCAAGCGCCACCGCGACTTCCTCGCTATAGGCGATATATTTCGAGCCGAACCCGCCGCCGACATCCGGCGCGACCACGCGCACCTGGCCTTCGTCCATGCCGAACAGACGCACCATCGTGGAACGGACTTCATGCGACATCTGGGTCGACGACCACAACGTGATGGCATCGTCGAGCGAATCGTAGCGCGCCACCGCGCCGCGGCCTTCGATCGGATGCGCCGCGCCCCGGCGCTGGACGAACCGTTCGGTAAATACGTGGGGCGCGGATGCAAAGGCCGCCTCCGCATCGCCATAGGATTGCTGGAACCGGACCAGCACGTTGTCGCCGGTATCGTTATGTACCAGCGGCGCATTTTCCGCGAAGGCCGCCGCGCAGCCGGCGACCGAGGGGAGCGGCTGGTAGTCGACATCCACCAGCTGAGCCGCGTCTTCAGCGACATAACGGGTATCGGCGACGACCATCGCGATGACCTCGCCGACATGACAGACCTCGTCGCCCGCCAGCAGAAACGGCGTGACGTCAGGCCCGAAATCCGCGGACGGGAACTGCAACGGCAGGCGGTCGGCCAGAATATGTGGGCGAAAATCCGCCAGGGTGTACACGGCGGTGACACCCGGGACGGCCCGCGCCGCCGAGGTGTCGATCGACTTGATCAGGGCATGGGGATGCGGGCTGCGCACAAAGGCCGCCTGAAGCAGTCCCGTAAGATGGATATCGTCGACGAAAAGCGCCTTCCCGCGCAGCAGCGCCAAGTCTTCGACGCGCTTTACCCGTTCTCCAATCACCGTGATATCTCCTTTCTATTACGTAAAATTCTAGCACAGCCGCGCCGTCTACCCCATAACGGGATCGGATAATTCTACACGGGGACGCAAATGAACATCATCACGCTGAAACAGGCCGACATCATCATCGACGCGATTTTCGAAAAAAGCCGGGAGCTCAACCTGCGCCCGATGACCGCGGTGGTCGTCGAGCCCGGCAATGTCGTCAAAGCCTTCAAGAAAGAGGATCACGCCTCGGCGCTGCGGCTCGAAATGGCGCTGGGTAAAACCTATGCCGCCCTCGCCCTCGGCCGGTCATCCAGCCTTGTGCAGGTACGCGCCGAAGAACGTCCCAATTTCATGAAATTCATCGATGACGCGTCCGAAAAGCAGGTCTTCGCCGAAGGCGGCGGCAGGTTGATCCGCAATCAGGACAGCAACGTGATCGGCGCGGTCGGCGTGACCGGCGACCGCCAAGACGTCGACGAAGACATGGCCGCCCACGGCATTCATGCCGCCGGGCTGAAGACCGACGAAGACTGCGCCGACATGGGCCAGCTTATCAGATTGGATAACTAAGAGGTCTTTGCGGAGTTCAGGCCGCGCGTTGGCGCCTCGCCAACCGTAACCCGACAAGCCCAAGACTGAACAACGCGATGGCGCCGGGCGCGGGGACCTGGGCGACGCTGAGCTCGTAATCGTAGGTCACGGTAAAGGAGCCGAACCAGACGTAGCCTTCGAGGGTGAAGTCGCATTCGCCGATGCAACTGTCGAGGCTTGCGGACAATGTCTGCTGAAAACGCGCCATCGGGATCACGGTGCTGGTATTGAGAAACGATGCCAAAAATGAAGGACCGAGCTGCTCGCCCGTGACGAAGGATGCGAAGACCGTCTCGCTATCATCGCACGCCCGTATCCGGATAAACCGCGAATCCGAGCAGGAAGGACTCCTGATGCCGCTTCTTGCAGCGATGGCTATGAAACTGCCACCGACATCAAAGCCGAATACCGGGTCCGCCTGGCCGGTGCCTGATACGAGCACCGTGCTTTCCTGCCCTGAATTACTGCCGCGCGCGGTAAGCCCGAATGTCGAGTTCAGGCCAATATTGAAGCCGGTAAGCGTTCCGAGAGACGTATCGAATTTCGGAATGATTTGCGTGATATCGGTAAACTGGCTCGCCGGGGGGTCACCCGTTCCGAGAGTCAAGGACGGCGCGGAGACCGTAACGCCACTGACCGCCTGAATCTGCTGGGCGCTCGCCGGGTGCGAGACGGCCGTCAACGCGCCCCCCAAGTACCAGCGCCGCGGTGAATTTAATCCATTTCGTGTTGAGATAAGATTTCATCCTCATCACTCATCGTTTGTCATTTGGCGCTCCGTCCGTCAAAAGCAGGTTTCTGTTCTCAAGCCCCTTCGATCGCTGCCCGGCATTCGCCGAAACCGATCCCGCGCGCACCGTCGCGTTTGCACCAGGCGCGCATGATCAGCTCGTCGCCGTCACCGAGAAACTTGCGCTCCTCGCCGCTCGGCAGGGCGACCGGATTGGCGCCGCGCTTGGTGATTTCCAGGATGGACCCCAGGGCGTCTTCCGACTGCCCGGAGATCGTGCCGGTGCCCATCATGTCGCCCGGACGCAGGTTGCAGCCGTTCGACGTGTGATGGGTCAGCATCTGGAAAATCGTCCAGTACAGGTTTTGCATATTGGTGACCGCAAGCGTGTGCGGCGCGGTGCCGTCTTTGCGCATCTGTTCTGACGCGATGGACACTTCGATCTTCACATCGAAACCACCTTCGGATTCGTTTGCTGGCGATGCCAGATAAGGCAGCGGCGTCGGATCGTCGACCGGTCGGTCATAAGCGGCGCAGCGGAACGGCGCCAGCGCTTCGAGCGTCACCACCCAGGGCGATACGTGGGAGGCAAAACTTTTGGCGAGGAACGGGCCGAGCGGCTGGTATTCCCAAGCTTGGATATCGCGCGCCGACCAGTCGTTTAGAATGCTGAGCCCGAAGATATGATCTTCCGCCTCGCCGAGGGGCACCGGCTGGCCGAGCGGATTTCCCGGCCCGACGTAAAACGCTATTTCGGTTTCGTAATCGAACGCCATGGAGGGGCCGAAGGACGGCACGTCCGCATCGGGCGCCTTGGTCTGGCCGACGGGCCGTTTGCACGTCTCGCCGCTGATCACGATCGACGACGCGCGGCCGTGATAGGCAATCGGGATATGCTTGTAATTGGGCATCAGCGGATTATCGGGCCGCAGCATCATGCCGACATTGG
>Ga0315331_10003038_pt1 | contig 12621 bp, 8 predicted proteins | sample M160m34915metaG_FD_203456 | JGI IMG/M metagenome (GOLD analysis project Ga0315331, IMG submission 203456) | Ammonia-oxidizing marine archaeal communities from Monterey Bay, California, United States - M1 60m 34915 | ecosystem: Environmental > Aquatic > Marine > Intertidal zone | place: USA...
GGCCGGGGGCTTCGGGCTTTGCGGTATTCCGGAACTTCTGATTGCCGCCATCCGCGACGCGGGCACCAAGGAGCTCACGGTCGCGTCCAACAATGCCGGGGTCGACGATTTCGGGCTAGGCCTGCTGCTGGAAACCAAGCAGGTCAAGAAAATGGTGTCGTCCTATGTCGGTGAGAACGCCGAGTTTATGCGTCAATACCTTGCCGGTGAGCTGGAACTTGAATTCAACCCGCAGGGCACCCTGGCCGAGCGCATGCGCGCCGGCGGCGCAGGCATTCCCGGTTTCTATACCAAAACCGGTGTTGGCACCGTGATCGCCGAGGGCAAGGAAGAAAAAATCTTCGACGACGAAACCTATATCCTGGAACGTGGGCTTGTCGCCGATCTGGCCATCGTAAAGGCGTGGAAAGGCGACGCGCAGGGCAATCTGATGTATCGCAAGACGGCGCGGAACTTTAACCCGCCGGCCGCGACCTGCGGCAAAATCTGCATTGCCGAGGTCGAAGAGATCGTGCCGACCGGTTCGCTCGACCCGGACCTGATCCATACACCGGGTATTTACGTCACCCGGCTGATCCAGGGCGAACACGAAAAGCGTATCGAACAGCGCACCGTCAGAGCGGCTTAAGGGAAGGACCGGACATATGTGGGATCGCAATCAAATGGCCGAACGCGCAGCGCAGGAGCTGCAGGACGGCTGGTACGTGAACCTGGGCATCGGCATTCCGACCCTGGTCAGCAACTTCATTCCCGAAGGTGTGGATGTCACTCTGCAGTCGGAAAACGGCATGCTCGGCATTGGGCCCTTCCCGACCGAAAACGAGATCGACGCGGACCTGATCAATGCGGGCAAGCAGACCGTGACCGAACAGGACCGCACATCTTATTTCGGCAGCGATCAGTCCTTCGCGATGATCCGCGGCGGCAAGATCAACATGGCCATTCTCGGCGCAATGGAAGTAGCCGAGAACGGCGATCTGGCCAACTGGATGATCCCGGGCAAACTGGTCAAAGGCATGGGCGGCGCGATGGACCTGGTCGCCGGTGTCGGCCGGGTCATCGTGGTTATGGATCACACCAGCAAAGGCGGTGATTCCAAGCTGCTGAAGGAATGCACCCTGCCGCTGACGGGCCGGGCCGTGGTCGACCGGATCATCACCAATCTCGGCGTCTTCGACGTGGTCAACGGCGGCCTGAAACTGGTTGAGCTTGCCGATGGTGTGACCGAAGAAGAGGCGAAGGCCGCGACAGAGGCGACGCTGGTTTAATCGGTCTTCTGCTGCCGGCGGCGCCCATATTCGAACAGGGCGACCCCAGCGACGATCAGCAAAATCGCAATGGCAAAGTTTTCGGGCAATACTTCGCCGAGAAACAAGACGGCAATCGGCGTGGCCAAGGCGGCGCCGACGGTGCTGATCTGACTGAGATAGACCGGCCCCGCGACATGCTGCAGCTTGAAATAGGTTACGAACCTCAACGCGAAGACAGCAACGCTGGCACATGTGAGCAGCGGTATCAGCGGCCCCCGCCATAGCGCGGCGACGCCGGAAACCCCTTCGGTCAGTGCCGCGAACGGCAGCAGCATCAGCCCGCCGAGGAGTAGCATCAGCGCCGCCAGCGGAAGCGGTTCGGCGCCAACCGGCCAGAAACGGGTGCGGTACAGATTGCCGCCCGCGATGACGACCGGGATGGCGGATACCACCAGAACCCAGATTGCCGCATCCTCGCTCAACCCGTCGAATTTGGCGAGAACCAGCATAAGTCCCCCGGCCAGCGCGACGGCAACACCCAAAGCCCGCGACACCGAGAATGCTTCCATTCGAAAAACTAGTGCCATCACATAAGTGACAAGAAGCGGAAAGGCGAACGCGATGGACACATAACCCGCACCGACATGACCAACAGAAAGATAGGCCATCGCCTGCGGGACGGCCTGAAAGGCCCCGGCACCAAGACCATAAAGCAGCAACGTGCGTAGCGATCCCTGTGCCCGCCGTCGGGACAACGCAACGCCGGCCAGGATCGCACCCGATCCGATCATCGTGATCGTCAAAAACCACAGCATGGGCGCACTGCCCGACGCGGCAAGCCGCGACAGGATGATCGATACCCCAAGAAGCGAGCCGGTCGCGAAGAGCAGGCCCGGCGCCATCATTTCCGGCGGAACGAATGATTTATCCGAATTGGTATCGATCATGAACACGAACTCCTTGTCGGCGGATAACGCCGCGCGTAGTATATAACTTAATACAAAGTATCTTGATATCAAGAGATAAATACCGACGGAGGGACAGGATGAGCCCGAAAGAACCGGACCGCGCCGCCCGGGCGGTGGCCCAATGGAAAGCGGAATTTCCCGATTGGGAACTCGCGCCCATGGAAATGTTGGGGCGCCTGCGGGAATCGGCCGCGGTGATTACCCGCGACCACATGGTGCCGGTGTTTGCCGAATTCGGACTACAGGACGGCGAATTCGACGTGATGGCAGCCCTGCGCCGGTCCGGCCCGCCTTATGAGCTTACGCCTACGGATCTGTTTGGCATCACCATGATGTCTTCCGGCGGCATGACCGCGCGGCTCGACCGGCTGGAAAAAATGGGCCTTGTTGCACGGCGCCCGAACCCGGACGACCGGCGGGGCACGTTGGTGCATCTGACGGACGCGGGTGTTGCGCTTATCGAGCGCACCCTGCCCGCGCATATCGCCAATCAGGCGAATGTGACAGAGTGCCTTTCCCGACCGGAACTGCTCACCCTGTCCGGGTTACTGGAAAAACTGCTGCGCCATGCGGCTTTAAATAAAAACCCAAAATTGTAATTAACGCGGCAGTTCGGTCGCCCCCATCAGGAATTTGTCGATGGCATGGGCGGCCTGACGGCCTTCGCGGATAGCCCACACGACAAGCGACTGGCCGCGGCGCATATCGCCGGCGGCAAAGATCTTATCGCGTGACGTCTGATACCCCGCCGTGTCGGCCTTCACGTTTCCGCGCCCGTCCAGTTCGACGCCCAGATCGGTCAGCATACCTTCCGCGACAGGGTTCACAAAACCCATCGCCAAAAGAACCAGATCGGCCTTGAGCTCGAATGCCGAACCGTCAACGGGCTGGAATTTGGCATCAACGCGCTGGCAGTTGAGATGTGTCACGCGGCCGTCTGCGCCGACAATGCTGTTCGTCGTGACGGAGAAATCGCGCTCCGCGCCTTCATCCTGACTGGATGACGTCCGCATTTTCAGCGGCCAATGCGGCCAGGTCAGACCTTTGTCTTCTTTTTCGGGCGGCTCCGGCATGATCTCAAGCTGCGTCACGGAAAGCGCGCCCTGACGGATCGATGTGCCGATACAATCCGAACCGGTATCGCCGCCGCCAATAACCACAACGTGTTTCTCATTCGCGAGAATGGGTTCCATGTCTTCGGGCAGGTTGCTGCCCGCGACGCGGCGGTTCTGCTGCGGCAGAAATTCCATCGCGAAATGGACACCGTCCAGATCGCGACCGTCAATCGGCAGATCGCGCGGCTTCTCCGAACCGCCCGACAGCAGAACGGCATCGTGGTTCGCTTCAAGATCATTGACGCTCAGATCAACGCCGACATGTACACCGCAATGCAGGGTCACGCCTTCGGCGATCATCTGTTCCATCCGGCGGTCGATGAGATGTTTTTCCATCTTGAAATCGGGAATACCGAAGCGCAGCAGGCCGCCGGGGTTTTCGTTCTTTTCATACAGATGAACGTCATGGCCGACGCGCGCCAGCTGCTGAGCTGCCGCCATTCCGGCCGGACCCGCGCCGACAATCGCGATCTTCTTTTCGGTTTTAACCTCCGGCACCTGCGGTGTGATCCAGCCTTCGTCCCACGCACGGTCAACAATGGCGCATTCGATGGTTTTGATGGTGACGGGCGAATCGTCGATGTTCAGTGTGCACGCCGCTTCGCAGGGCGCCGGGCAAATGCGCCCAGTAAATTCGGGGAAATTATTCGTCGAATGCAGGTTCAGCGACGCCTGTTCCCAGTCTGACTGATAGACCAGGTCGTTCCAGTCAGGGATCTGATTATTGACCGGACAGCCGTTGTGACAAAACGGGATACCGCAATCCATGCAGCGTGCAGCCTGGCGTTCAAGGTCGCGCTCTTCCAGCGGGATCACGAATTCCTTGTAATTCCGGATGCGATCGCTCGCCGGCTTATAGGTGCGGTCGTGCCGTTCAATCTCGATAAAACCGGTAACATTACCCATCAGCCCCTCCTCAACCCGATATTCATCTCGCCGGTCTGTTCCACCTGCATTTCCTGCAATGCACGGCGGTATTCCACCGGCATCACTTTGACGAATTTCGGCAAATAGTCGTCCCAGTTGTCCAGAATGCCCTGCGCCAGCGTCGACGCGGTGTAGTGAACATGATTCTGGATCAATTGACGCAACCGCTCGGCATCGAACCGGGTCATATCGGATTTAACATCCACCAACCCGTGGGATTCGATATCGGAGCGATGCAGTTTCTCCATGACCTCTTCTTCGTCTTCGACGGGCTCAAGATCAACCATCGACAGGTTGCAACGCCTCTCAAAATCGCCGGACTCATCGAGCACATAGGCAATACCGCCGGACATACCGGCAGCAAAATTACGCCCGGTCTCCCCCAGCACGACAACGATGCCGCCGGTCATATATTCACAGCCGTGATCGCCGGCGCCCTCGACAACCGCGATAGCACCGGAGTTCCGGACGGCGAACCGTTCGCCCGCGATGCCGCGGAAATAACATTCGCCGGTCACCGCGCCATACAGGACGGTATTACCGACGATCATGCTTTCATCCGGGTTGATGCCGCTGGCAGGGTTCGGGCGGACAATCAGTTTGCCGCCGGACAAGCCTTTACCGACATAGTCATTGGCCTCACCGATCAGCTCCAGCGTGACACCCTTGGCAACCCAGGCGCCGAAGCTTTGTCCGGCCACCCCTTTCAGTTTCATCCAGATAGAATCATCGGGGAGCCCGGCATGACCGTATTTCAGCGCCAGTTCGCCCGACAACATCGTACCGGCAGATCGATCAGTGTTACCGATTGGAAATTCGGCCTGAACGGGCGTGCCGTCTTCCAGCGTCTTTTTAGCGGTCTCGATAAACTTGCGGTCGAGGATATCTACAATCGGGTGGTTTTGCTCGCCGGTATGATGGATATCGACGCGGTCGGCTTCTTCGGGTTTGAAGAACAGGTTGGTGAAATCCAGCCCGTTCGCTTTCCAGTGGTCGACCGCGCGTTCCGTGTCGAGCACATCGGTGTGACCGATCATTTCATTGACCGTCCTGAAGCCCATTTCGGCCATCAGTTCGCGCACTTCTTCGGCGACATAAAAGAAATAATTGACGACATGTTCGGGCTCGCCGGTGAATTTTTTGCGCAGTTGCGGGTCCTGCGTCGCAATACCGACGGGGCAGGTATTCAGATGGCATTTGCGCATCATGATACAACCGGACGCGATCAGCGGTGCGGTCGCGAATCCGAATTGGTCGGCTCCCAGCAAAGCGCCGACAACAACGTCCCGGCCCGTGCGCAATCCACCGTCAACCTGAACAGCGATACGTCCACGCAGATCGTTCATCACCAGGGTCTGTTGTGTTTCTGCGAGGCCTATTTCCCAGGGCGATCCGGCATGTTTGATCGACGTCAGCGGGGATGCCCCGGTGCCGCCTTCGAACCCGGATATCGTCACATGATCGGCCCGCGCCTTGGACACACCGGCAGCCACGGTCCCGACGCCGGTCTCGGACACCAGCTTCACACTGATGTCGGACGTCGGTTTTACGTTCTTCAGATCGAAGATCAGTTGCGCGAGATCTTCGATCGAATAGATATCGTGATGCGGCGGCGGCGAGATCAACCCGACACCGGCGGTGGAGTGGCGCACTTTGGCGATTACCGCGTCTACTTTATGACCGGGCAATTGGCCGCCTTCACCTGGTTTTGCGCCCTGCGCCATTTTGATCTGGATCATGTCGGAATTCGCAAGATACTCGGTTGTCACGCCGAAGCGCCCCGAGGCGACCTGCTTGATCGCCGACCGCATGGAATCGCCATTTTCCATCGGCACGAACCGGTCGGCTTCTTCCCCGCCTTCACCGGTATTCGACTTGCCGCCGATACGGTTCATGGCAATCGCCAGATTGGTATGAGCTTCGCGGCTGATGGAACCGAAGGACATTGCCCCGGTGGCAAAGCGTTTGACGATATCTGTCGCGGGTTCGACCTCATCCAGCGGAATGGCCGTGCGCCCTGTTTCACCCGCCGGTTTGAGGCGAAACAGTCCGCGCAGCGTCATCAGCTGTTCGTCCTGCTTGTTGATCGCCTCGGCATAGGAGCGATATTTTTCCGGCAGATTGCCGCGCACAGCGTGCTGCAGATCAACAACCGTCTCAGGCGACCAGGAGTGTTTTTCACCCCGGATACGAAAGGCGTATTCACCGCCGACATCCAGTGCCGTCTGGTAAATCGGGTTATTGCCGAATGCATCCGAATGGCGCAGCAGCGTCTCGGCCGCGACCTCTTCCAGCCCGACCCCTTCGACGGCGGTGTGCGTACCAGTGAAATATTTCTCGACGAAGGACGTTTTGAGCCCCACGGCGTCGAATATCTGCGCGCCGCAATAGGATTGATAGGTCGAAATACCCATCTTGGACATCACCTTTAGCAGCCCTTTATCGATTGCTTTGATATAGCGCTTGTTGATTTCATCGGCACTAAGCTCGCCGTCAATTTTCTCGCTGAGATCCGCAAGCGTCTCAAAGGCAAGCCAAGGGTTGATGGCCTCGGCGCCAAATCCAGCGAGCGTTGCGAAATGATGCACCTCACGCGCCTCACCCGTTTCGACCACAAGCCCGACAGAGGTGCGCAGGCCCTTGCGGATCAGGTGATGATGAACGGCAGACGTGGCAAGCAGCGACGGGATCGCAACCCGGTCTGCCGCCAAAAGCCGGTCTGACAGAATGATGATGTTATAGCCCTGCGCGACGCTTTCTTCCGCGCGGACACACAGGTTTTCGATCGCTTCGTTCATGTATTCCGCGCCGCGTTGCACGTTGTACGTAATATCCAGCGTCATCGTCATGAACTGATTGTCGGCGATATCGCCAATCGCCCGGATTTTTTCCAGCCCTTCGTTGGAAATGATCGGTTGGCGCACTTCGAGACGCTTAAGGCTCGATGTGCCCTCAATATCCAGGAGGTTCGGTCGCGGCCCGATAAACGACACCAAGGACATCACGATCTCTTCGCGGATCGGATCGATCGGCGGGTTGGTGACCTGGGCAAAGAGCTGTTTGAAATACGACGCCAGCGGCTTCGACCTGGAAGACAGCGCCGAGAGCGGTGTGTCGGTCCCCATCGCACCGGTCGCTTCCTGTCCGGTCTGCGCCATCGGCGACATAAGAAATTTTATGTCCTCGTCCGAATATCCGAATGCCTGTTGGCGCTTGAGCAGCGGGATCGCGGATATCGTCGGTGCCCGGCCGGTATCCGGCAGGTCGCGGAGCTGAATCTGCGTATGGGCCAGCCACTCTTTGTAGGGATGACTGCTGGAAAGTTCATTCTTCAGATCTTCATCCGAGATAATTTTGCCCTGCTCCAGGTCGATCAGCAGCATCTTGCCGGGCTGCAGCCGCCATTTGCGGACGATGTTTTCTTCGGGGATATCGAGCACGCCCATTTCGGACGCCAGCAGCACATACCCGTCTTTAGTTTCGATATACCGCGCGGGCCGCAGACCGTTCCGATCGAGCGTCGCGCCGATGACCTTGCCATCGGTAAAGGCGATGGCCGCGGGGCCGTCCCACGGCTCCATCAATGCCGCGTTATATTCGTAAAACGCCCGCAGAGTTTCATCCATCAGCGGATTGCCGGCCCAGGCTTCCGGGATCAGCATCATCATCGCATGCGAGAGCGAATACCCGCCCTGGTACAGCAGTTCCAGCGCGTTGTCGAAACAGGCTGAATCCGACTGCCCTTCGACCGAAATCGGCCACAGTTTTTCCATATCGTCGCCGAATGTGGGCGAAGACATGGTCGCCTGACGCGCCGCCATCCAGTTTGAATTTCCACGAAGCGTGTTGATCTCGCCGTTATGGCAGATCATCCGATAGGGATGCGCGAGCGGCCAGGACGGAAATGTGTTTGTCGAAAAGCGCTGATGGACCAGCGCCAATGCGGACACCACGCGTTCGTCCTGCAAATCCTTGTAATATTTCGCCACGCCGTCGGCCAGAACAAGTCCTTTATAGACAATCGTCCGGGACGAACATGAGACTGTATAATAGCCCACCGTCTCAGGATGATTTTGGCGCACATGACCTGACGCGATCTTGCGGGTGACATAAAGTTTCCGCTCAAACGTGTCGTCATCCGCGATGCCGTCGCCGCGGGCGATAAAGACCTGACGCTGAACCGGTTCGGTGGGTTTGACGCTTTCGCCCAAAATGGACGAATCCACCGGAACGTCCCGCCAGCCGATAATGCTGAGCCCTTCCATATCGGCGGCCATCGCATAGGCGGCTTCAATCGCTGTCCGCTGTCCGTCATCCTGCGGCATAAACAGGTGCGCGACACCGTAGTGATTGGGCGCTGGCAACTCGAATCCGAGTGTCTTCGTCTCGGCGGCAAAGAATTCATGGGGCAACTGGATCAGAATCCCGGCGCCGTCGCCCGCCTTGGGATCGGCGCCGACCGCGCCGCGATGTTCCAGGTTGCAGAGTATTTTGAGGCCGTCCTCGACAATTTTCCGGCTCGCTTCGTTCCGAATGGAGCAGATCATGCCAATACCGCAGGCGTCATGCTCGTTCGCGGGGTTATACAGACCCTGCGGTTGTCGAATCCCGTCATACAGCACGGGTTTCCCCGCGCCGACCCCGGCGGTGTCTTCGGAGTTCAGCATATCTCGTTTCTTATCTGCCATGGTCGGCTTCTCTTCTCATTCTCGTGTATCTGCCTGAATTTTCAGGATTTGTTCCGAGGATGGGCGCTCCCGGAAACGGGTGCGTCAATCGCATATTCATGGAGGTCTGACAAGAATCCGTCTGACAGACAGTCATTCAACGTCGTCAGTGTGATGCGAACCAGTCTCGAAACAGCCCACTATTATACTTTTGTAGGGCGTTCTTGGCTACCAGCTAGGGTCAGGCACCTATGTGCCACAAAAAATCAGCGCCGGGTGAACGGTTTGAAACGCCCACCGAGACTGAACAGGCATCCGGGACTGACCATCCGGACGCTGGTGACAACCATGCTGTTCCACCACGTACGCCGACGCAGAACGAGGCACGGTTCATCCTCCGCGATGCAGAGATCGCGCGCTTCGTCGCTGCTCGGCAGCACCGCTTCAATGGTATGTTCGATCTCGGTCACCGAGACCTGGTCAACGAGATAGCGGCTTGGCGTGACGGCGCTGAAATCCTGATCCATGAAGCCCGGCACCAGCCCGACATTGACGTATCGGTCTTCGAACTGGAACGGTACGTTGCCGTCGAAATGCAGGATCACGATGTGAAACAGGTCGTCGCCGACGTTCAGCTCCAGATAGGGCGCCGTCGTCTCGTCGGCCGTCACCCGTTCCAGGCAGACCAGCTCCGAGCGATGGCGGCCGCCACGGCCCGTGATATATTCATCGACGCTCTGGATATCGAGCAGACTTGAATCGGTGTCCGGCCGCGCGACAAACGTTCCGGTACCGGGAATCCGCAGCAGCCGGCCGGCATCGGACAGCTCCCGCATCGCGCGGTTGACGGTCATGCGGCTGACACCGAACTGCTTGACCAATTCGTTTTCCGACGGGATCCGGTCTCCGGGCCGCCACAGCCCGCGGTCGATATTGTCGAGGACATCCGATTTGATCCTCTCGTATACCGGCATCGGCCTGTCATTTCGCATTGGATTGCTTCCTGCCATCAGGTACCCAGCAACACGGACAGAACCTTTCGATACCGCGCTGCAATTTCTTCTTCGGCAGGATGATGACCATCCGCGACAACACGTTTCCCGCCGACAAACACATCCTTCACCACGGGCACGTTTCCGGAAAAGATCCAGCTTTCCAGAAGCGTCTCGTTCGACTGGCCGGCAAAGATCGCCGCGTCGGCATCGAGAACAACGATATCGGCCCGCACCCCGGCAGACAGCCCGGATTCACCCGCCGGCCCGGCCCGCCCGAGCGCCCGTGCGCCACCGGATACAGCAAGGTCGAACAACCTGCTTCCTGTGGGAACACCTGCGTCACCGGCGATATTACGGCCGCGGTCACGCAGACGCTGGCCGTATTCCAGCCATCGGAGTTCTTCGACCGGACTTACCGAAATATGGCTGTCCGACCCGATACCCAGGCCACCGCCGGCGGCGAGCCACATCGGAACGTCGAAAAGACCGTCTCCCAGATTTGCCTCGGTCGTCGGACAGAGCCCGACAATCGCGCCGGACGTCGCGGCGTTACGGGATTCGCTTTCCGTCATATGCGTCGCATGAATCAGACACCAGCGGCCATTGACCGGCAGGTGGTCGAAGAGCAGTTCGACCGGGCGCATGCCCGACCATGCCTGACAATCCGCGACCTCTTTTTCCTGCTCGGCGATATGGATGTGGATCGGCGCCGCCGGATGGATAGCGTCGATCACCGAGCGTATCGATTCTTCACCGGTAGCGCGCAGGCTGTGCGGCGCGACACCTGTGTGCAGGTCCAGCAGTCCGGCGGTCTCCGCAGCAACGGTCTCATATATATTCAGGAAACCGTCGGTATCGTTTATGAAGCGCCGCTGTGCATCGCCCGGCGGTTGGCCGCCAAACCCGCTGGACTGATAGAGCACCGGTAAAAACGTTGCCCCGATGCCGGTTTCCCGGGTAGCTGCCAGTGTCCGCAATGTCATTTCCGCGGGATTACCAAACGCGGATCCGTCGCGGTCGTGATGCAGATACTGAAATTCGCCGACCGCCGTATAGCCGGATTTCAGCATTTCCACGTAAAGCTGCGCCGCAATTGCTTCCAGGTCGTCGGGCGTAAGTTTGCCGACAAACCGGTACATGAGGTCGCGCCACGTCCAGAAGCTGTCCTGGGCGGCATCGGTCCGGAATTCGCTGAGCCCGGCCATGGCGCGCTGAAAGGCGTGCGAATGCAGGTTCGCCAATCCTGGTACGGCGATCCCGCTGATGCTTTCGACCGTGCGGTCCGGCGCGGTTGCGGATATCCCGGTGATTGCGCCATCTGCATCGACCGAAATAAAACCGGGCGATACCCACCCGTCGACGCCGCGCACGTGATCAAAACGATAAGCTGTCACCCTAAGCGCCGGTTCGGCTGTTGATCCAGTCCAGACCGGTCTGCAGCATCTCCGTGAGGACCGGACGCACGGCATCGGCGCGATCTGGGCGGAACCGGAACGGGGGGTCTTCGTCCATATAGCCGATCTGGCCCATCTCAAGCTGGACGGCATGAATATTGTTCGCGGGGTCGCCGTAATGCCGGGTGATATAGCCGCCCTTGAAGCGGCCGTTTAGCACCGCGGTATAGCCGGGCGCGTTATCGAGAACATTGAACATCCGGTTCGTCAGATCGTCATCCGCGCTCGCGCCCTCGGCGGTGCCGACATTGAAATCGGGCAGACGGCCTTCGAAAAACCGCGGCAGAACGGACCCGATGGAATGAGCGTCGAACAGCAACACGGCGCCGAAGCGTTCACGGGTTTCGGCAATCACCCGGGCAAGTTCGGCGTGATAGGGATGCCAGTAGCGGTCGAGCCGGCGGTCGACCTCGGCAGCATCCGGATCCATGCCGTCACGGTAGAGCGGCTCCTGGTGGAACGTCGACGTCGGACAGACCTCTGTCGTATCCGCACCGGGGTAGAGAGATTTGCCGCTCGGATCGCGATTGAGATCGACGACGTAGCGCGAACATCGCGCCGACGTGACAGTAGCGCCAAGATCGACGGCAAAGTCATACAGATCGCGGATATGCCAGTCGGTATCCGGCAGCGCCAGCGCCTCTGGCGTCATCCGCGCATTGATGTCGGCCGGAACTTCGCGCCCGTCATGGGGCACGTTGACGATCAGCGGCGTCGTCCCCGTCTGTATGTCGATCAGAGGCAGCATCAATCTATCATCGGCAGGTCAAGGTGATGTTCGTGTGCGCAATCGATCGCGATATCGTATCCGGCATCTGCATGCCGCATCACACCAGACGCGGGATCGTTTGTCAGCACCCGTCCGAGTCGGCCCGCGGCTTCCTCCGTGCCGTCCGCCACGATCACCATACCGGCATGTTGCGAATACCCGATCCCGACCCCGCCGCCATTGTGGATACTGACCCAGGTCGCCCCGCTCGCCGTGTTGAGAAGTGCATTAAGCAGCGGCCAGTCGGCCACTGCGTCCGATCCGTCCTGCATCGCTTCGGTTTCGCGGTTCGGACTGGCGACCGAGCCGGAATCGAGATGATCGCGCCCGATGACAATCGGCGCCTTCACCTCGCCGCTGGCGACAAGTTCGTTGAAGGCCAGACCGGCTTTCGCACGGTCGCCCATCCCGAGCCAGCAGATCCGCGACGGCAGGCCCTGGAATTGGATTTTTTCCTGCGCCATGTCGAGCCAGTT
>Ga0315331_10003041_pt1 | contig 12620 bp, 8 predicted proteins | sample M160m34915metaG_FD_203456 | JGI IMG/M metagenome (GOLD analysis project Ga0315331, IMG submission 203456) | Ammonia-oxidizing marine archaeal communities from Monterey Bay, California, United States - M1 60m 34915 | ecosystem: Environmental > Aquatic > Marine > Intertidal zone | place: USA...
TTCTTCCCATTAAAATTGGTTCTACAATTCCATCTTCTTTACATATTTGTGCAGCTTTAAGAACATCTAATTGGTCCGATTCAGAAAAAATCAATTTCTTAAGTCTAGATTTAGCCCTTCTATGAATAAGTCTAATTAATTTAGTATTATTTCCAATTCTTGAATCTAGTATTTGAATATATCTATCCCAATCCTCTATTGGTTCACGAGCAACACCAGAATCCATAGCAGCCTTAGCTACAGCAGGTGGAACCTCAGTAATAAGTCTTGGATCAAATGGCTTTGGTATTATGTAATCCTTACCAAAGATTAGCCTTTTAGTTTCTCCGTAAGCAATATTAACTTGCTCTGGCACAGGTTTCTTTGCAAGATCAGCAAGAGCAATTACAGCTGCTTTTTTCATTTCTTCATTTATTTTAGTTGCTCTTACGTCTAGAGCTCCCCTGAAAATAAAAGGGAATCCTAGAACATTATTAACTTGATTAGGGAAATCAGATCTTCCTGTAGCCATAATTATATCTTTTCTTGTAGACATAGCCAAATCATAATTTATTTCTGGATTTGGGTTAGACATAGCAAAAACAATTGGGTCTTTAGCCATTGTCTTTAGCATTTTAGCTGTTACAATATCCCCTGTAGATAAACCAATAAAAACATCTGCATCAATCATCGCCTCTTCCAAAGTATTGACACTTCTTTTTGTAATAAAAAACTTCTTCTCGTCATTTAGATCTGTTCTCTTATCATTTATAACTCCTTTACTGTCCACCATTATAATATTTTCTTTCTTAAGGCCAAATGAGATATAAAGTTTTGCGCATGCAATTGCTGATGATCCAGCCCCTGACATTACGAGCTTAACATTTTTTATTTTTTTCTTGACTAAATCAATAGCATTTATCAATGCTGCACAGGAAATCATTGCAGTACCATGCTGATCATCATGCATTACCGGAATGTCTAAACCTTCTATTAAATTTTTTTCTATTTCAAATGCTTCTGGAGCTTTTATATCCTCTAGATTAATACCTCCAAATGTTGGTGATAATGATTTAACTATCTGAACAAATTTCTGTGGATCTTTTTCATTTATTTCTATATCAAATACATCTATATCAGCAAAGATTTTGAATAATAAAGCTTTTCCTTCCATTACAGGTTTTGAGGCCTCTGGGCCAATATCTCCAAGACCTAGTACAGCTGTTCCATTTGATATAACAGCAACTAAATTTCCTTTATTTGTATACTTATATGTATTGTTCTTGTCCTCTTCAATTTCTTGACATGGAATAGCTACACCAGGGGAATATGCAATTGCAAGATCTCTTTGAGAATTATATTTTTTTGTAGGAATAACCTCTGTTTTTCCTGGTCTTGGTTTAGCATGATAAACTAAAGATTCTCTCCTTTCTCTACTTTTATCCATATCATTATATTATGATCAAATATAGAATGATTAATTAAATAAACCGCTTTGATTATTTTTATTTTTACCAAGATGTTTATACCCTTTTTCGGTCACTTCTCTTCCTCTTGGAGTTCTTATTATAAAGCCTTGTTGAATCAAAAATGGCTCGTATACTTCCTCTATTGTTTCAACATTTTCAGATAGAGATGTTGATAATGTAGATATTCCTACTGGCCCTCCATTATACTTATCTATTATAGTTGATAATATTTTATTATCCATTTCATCTAATCCATTTTTATCAACATTTAAAGACTTTAATGAAGACTTTGTAATCTCAATATCAATAATGCCTTCTCCCTCAACTTGAGCAAAATCTCTTACCCTTCTTAATAATGAATTTGCTATTCTCGGGGTGCCTCTACTTCTTTTTGCAATTTCAAAACAGGAGTTTTTATCAATTTTAAGACCTAGAATTGATGAGCTTCTTTCAACAATTTTTGATAAAAGATCATCACCATAATGTTCAAGTCTATTAGAAATTGCAAATCTTTCCCTCATAGGATTTGTCAAGAAACCAGATCTAGTTGTAGCTCCCACAAGAGTAAAAGGATTAAGATTAATTTGTACAGATCTAGCATTAGGACCTGTTTCAATCATTATGTCAATTTTATAATCTTCCATGGCTGAATATAAATATTCCTCTATTATAGGACTAAGTCTATGAATCTCGTCTATAAATAATATATCTCTTTCTTCAAGATTGGTTAAAAGTCCTGCTAGATCTCCTGGCTTATCTATTACTGGACCAGAAGTCACTTTAAGACCAACGTTTAATTCGTTAGCAAGTATATGAGCTAAAGTTGTCTTTCCAAGACCTGGAGGGCCATGAAATAAAGTATGATCCAAAGCATCTTCTCTTTGATTACATGCTTCAACAAAAACTTTTAAATTTTTAACTATAGAATCCTGACCTATGAAATCACTAAAACTTAAAGGCCTGAGCGCCTTATCAATTTCCTGTTCTTTATCAGTGTTTTCATTCATTATATCAAATATACATTAATTGTGATATCTGAATTATTAAAGATAAAGTTAATGCTGGAGTTCTTTTTCTCCTTTCTTAAGAGGGATATTTTGAGGAATAAAGTCTTCTTTAGATCCTGGCTTAGAATAGTCATATGCCCATCTATGAACATGAGGTATTTCCCCAGGCCAATTTCCATGGATGTGCTTTATTGGAGCAGTCCACTCAAGAGTATTAGATCTCCAAGGATTTTGCTCTGTTTTCTTACCATAAAATATACTACTTATAAAATTATATAAGAATATTAATTGAGCTGCACCTGCTAGTAAAGCAAACAGTGTAATTACGACATTTATATTAGCTAAGTCATCAAAATATGGAAAATTAGTATTTGTATAATACCTTCTTGGAAGTCCAGCCATTCCAATAAAGTGCATTGGGAAAAACACACCATATGCTCCTATTGCAGTTATCCAAAAATGCACATATCCTAGATTTTTATTCATCATCCTGCCAAACATTTTAGGGAACCAATGATATACTCCGGCAAATAAACCATAAAGAGCTGATATCCCCATAACTAAATGAAAATGTGCAACAACAAAATATGTATCATGAAGATTTATATCTAGTGCACTATCTCCTAAAATTATTCCCGTTAATCCTCCTGATATAAATGTAGAGACCAATCCAATTGCAAAAAGCATTCCAGGGTTAAATTGGATATTACCTTTCCATAAAGTCGTTATATAATTAAACGCTTTTACTGCTGAAGGGATAGCAATTAATAATGTAGTGAATGTAAACACTGATCCTAGAAATGGGTTCATTCCTGTTATAAACATATGATGACCCCAAACAATTGTAGACAAGAAAGCGATTGCTAGTATTGAAAAAACCATTGCTCTATATCCAAATATTGGCTTACGAGAGTTTGTTGAGATTACTTCTGAGGCTATCCCTAAGGCTGGAAGAAGAACTATATAAACTTCTGGATGTCCTAAAAACCAAAAAAGATGCTCAAATAATACTGGCGAACCACCTTGATAATGCAAAACTTCTCCTTGAATAAATATATCTGATAAAAAGAAAGATGTTCCAAAGCTTCTGTCCATAATTAATAATAAAGCTGCAGATAATAAAACTGGGAAAGAAATAACTCCAATTATAGCAGTTACCAAAAAAGCCCAAATAGTTAAAGGCAATCTAGTCATAGTCATTCCCTTAGTCCTTAAGTTAATAACTGTTACAATATAATTTAATGCTGCAAGAAGAGATGATGCAATAAACACAGCCATTGAGAGAAGCCATAAAGTCATTCCTGCTCCTGATCCTGGTTGAGCTTGAGGCAATGCACTTAAAGGAGGATAAATTGTCCATCCTGCTGCTGCTGGTCCAGCTTCAACAAAAAGGGATGCAATCATTAAAACACTTGAAACAAAGAAAAGCCAGTAAGAAAACATATTTAATAATCCTGATGCCATATCTCTAGCTCCAATTTGTAAAGGAATTAATAGATTACTAAATGTTCCACTTAAACCAGCAGTAAGAACAAAAAATACCATTATAGTTCCATGAATTGTTACTAATGCTAAATAGACATTTGGATCCATTACACCATCTGTTGCCCACTTACCCAGAAGAAGATCAAAAATTCCAAAAGATTGTTCAGGCCATGCAAGCTGAAGTCTGAATAGTAATGACATTGCAATTCCAACAATACCCATAATTAAACCAGTAATTAGATATTGTTTTGATATCATCTTATGATCAATACTAAAGATGTATTTAGTTATAAAAGTTTCTTTATGATGGTGATCATGATGGTTATCATGACTTGTTTCTGTTTTTGACATCTATAATTATTTAATAAATTCTTTAAATGTTAATTGTTGATTAAGCCAATCATCAAATTCTTCTTGTGTTTCAACTACGATCTTCATTTGCATATTATAATGTGATGCTCCACATACTTTATTACATAATAATAAAAAATCAAATTCATATGGATCTAAAGGAAAATCTCCTTGAGCAGTCAACTCTTTACTTTTTTCAAATCTAATATTATTGATTTTTTTAACCTTGTCTACTATTTCTTTTCTTAATCTCATATCTCTAGTAGTAATATTTGGAGTAAATGCAAATTGATTGATCATTCCCGGTACAGCATTCATTTGAGCTCTAAAATGAGGCATATACATAGAATGGAGAACATCTTGAGATCTTATTCTAAAAACTACCTGCCTATCAACTGGTAAATGTAATTCTTGAACTACTATATCATCATCTCCATTAGGATCTGTAGAATCAATCCCAACTAAATTTTTACCACCAAAATCTTGAAGAAATCTAACATTAGCATCTCCAAGTACTCCATCTTTACCAGAGTACCTTGCCTTCCAATTAAATTGCTGAGCATATATTTCAACAATTAGCGCTTCATCATTTTCTTCTATTGTCATAATCTCAGTCCATGTCATTAATCCATAAAGAATTATTCCTGCAAGAGCAATTGCAGGGATAACAGTCCAAACACCTTCAAGTAGATTACTGTCTGGAAAAAAGAATGCTTTTCTTTTTTTATTTCCTCTATACTTAAAGGAAAAGTAATATAGAAATGCTTGAGTAATTGTTTGAACTACAAAAATCACTGTAAAGGTGAACCATAAAAGAGTATCTGTTTTTTCTCCTTCAACAGATGCAGACTCAGGTAAAATGACATCTCCAAATTTGAAAAAACAAAATATAGTTAAGGCATATAAAAATATTAAAAACAAAAACATCAATTTTCCATTAATATCATTGTCTTTAAAATTAGCTACATCTGTAGACTCAAATTTTGATGGTTTTGATAACTCAAATATTTTTGTAAGCTGCCAAACAGCTACAGAAATTAATATCAAACTAATTAAAGAGAGTATTATTGTCATATCAATCGTAATAATAATATTTAAAACCTTTACTTTCTTCAGCAAATGGATCTCCAGATGCAAGAAGTGGTGCTTTTGAAATTTCCCTAAAAACAACCAAAATAAATAACCCTAGAAAGAATAAAAATCCTCCAATTTCAGAAAAACCAATTGACCATTGATCTCCAACAGCTGATGGCATAATCATATTAAACACATCTATGTAATGGCCAATAATTATAACAATTCCTGTCAATATTACAATAAAGTATGTTTTTTTAAAATCACTATTCATTAGCACGATTAGAGGAAATATTAAATTTAAGACTACCATTCCAAAGAATATAAAATTATAATCTTCTATTCTAGTAATAAAATAAGTAACCTCCTCTGGAATATTTGAATACCATATAAGCATAAACTGAGAAAACCATAAATAAGCCCAAAAAATACTAACACCAAACATAAATTTCCCAAGATCATGAATATGACTATCCCCAACAAATTTAAGATAGTTTATAGATTTCAAATAAATAGTTATTATTGCTATTACTGTAACCCCTGAAACAAGTGCCCCAGCAAATACATACCATCCAAATAAAGTACTAAACCAATGAGGATCAATAGACATAATCCAATCCCAAGACATCATTGATTCAGAGATTAAAAAGAATACTAAAAACCCAGCTGAGTATTTAAATAATTTTTTATGAATATTTATATCCTTTGAATTGTCTTGTTTTAATGATAATTTTCTACTTACATTCCTGTATAAAATCCAACCTGAAACGTAAATTATAGCCCTGATAAAAAAGGATGGAAGATTCAGATAGCTTGATTTATTTCTAATAATTTCATCATGTGCAACAACATCAGGATCCATCCAAATAAATAAATGATTAAAATGCAACCCTGATAGTAATAAAATAATTAATACTGAAATACATCCTATTAAAAGATAACCTGTTATTCCTTCCATAACTCTATACAGAACTATTGACCACCCAGCTTGAGATGCTCTTTGAATAGCATAAAAAGCTAATGTACCAAGTGAGATCAACATGAAAAATAATGCTGGAACATATATAGAAGCCCAAGGTTTATTTTGAAGTTGATGTAATAAATGTTTATCATGATCTACTTCATGTCCTACTTCGTGCTCTGAATCCCCATGCTCTGAATCCCCATGCTCTGAATCCCCATGCTCTGATCCATGGCTTTTACTTGCAACAATCTCTTTAGCCTCTTCAATATTAGAAGGAGCTGAAACAAAACCATATACTATTCCAGCTAAACCTATTAGCATAAAACTTATAGCTAATAGCTTGATTTTTTTTGAAACTGTATATTTTTCGTTCATCTTAATTTATTTTAACTCTTCTTTTAATTGCAATACATATTGTGTTATTTGCCAACGTTCTTCTTCATTGATCTGACCTGCATGTGATCCCATAGCATTTCTTCCGTACATTATAACGTGATATATACTCCCTTCTGTTATAATTCTTGAAGGATCATTGTACGCAGGAATCCCTAGGAATTTTTCTCTCTCAGCAAGAATTCCGAGTCCATCACCTTTATCTCCATGACAAACCGAACAGTAGATTTCATATAACTCTTTTCCTTTAGATAAATTAATATCATCTATACTGATAGGAGAAATTAATTGAGCTTTTGCGAGTTGATACCCCTCCTCTGTGTCATCATAATCATATGGTTCCCATCCTCTTGCGATTGTTCCCTCAACAGGTAATTGTGCTTCAAGACCATTTGAAAATGCATCTGATTCAGCATATGCCTCACCAGCTAAAGATTCATACATATCAGGAAAATATTGAAAATTTGGCTGTGATGTATCAAAGCATGAAGTGAATAATAAACTCACCATAATTAATAAAAGTGTATTATTTCTCATTATCATCTTTTTCAATTACTTCTATAGAAACTGCTCCTGTTTTTTTCAAAAAAACTTTCAATTTATTTAGGTTATCTCCTGACTCCATATCAATTAAAAACATGTTGTCGGTTGTTAATGGATTTGGATTTTCTGCTTTCTTAAATGGCCATAATTTAGATCTCATATAAAAAGTTAAAACCATTAAATGTGCAGCAAAGAAAACAGTCATCTCAAACATTATTGGCACAAATGCAGGCATGTTTTCAATAAATGAAAAACTTGGTTTTCCACCAATATTTTGAGGCCAATCAACAATCATAATATAATTAATCATCAATACTGCTACAGTAAATCCAATACCACCGTATATAAAAGTCAAAATAGAAATACGTGTTGGCTTAAGTCCAAGGGCTTTATCAAGTCCATGAACTGGGAACGGCGTGTATACTTCATTAATATGATATTTCTTTTCTTTTATTTTCTTTATAGCATCTAAAAGAATATCATCATCATCAAAAAGCACATGTAGATTGTTTTTATTCATGACTATCTCTTATTCTTTTATAATTTTCCCCTGAAGATTTTAATATACTTTTTACTTCAGCCTGAGCTATAACTGGGAAGCTTCTAGCGTATAATAAAAATAGTACAAAGAAAAACCCAATACTTCCTATAAAAATTCCAATATCTATAAATGTAGGGGAAAACATTGTCCATGATGAAGGTAAATAGTCCCTGTGTAAAGAAGTTACAATAATAACAAACCTCTCAAACCACATGCCTATATTCACAACAATTGAAATTATAAATGAAACAATTATACTCGTTCTAAGTTTTTTAAACCACATTATTTGTGGGGAGACTACATTACATGTCATCATTAAAAAATATGCCCACCAATATGGTCCAGTTGCTCTATTTAAAAATGCAAACTGTTCGTATTCAACTCCCGAATACCAGGCAATAAATAATTCTGTAATATAGGCGCAACCAACAATAGAGCCTGTTATCATTATAATTATATTCATTAATTCAATATGTTGAAGTGTAATATAACTTTCAAGTCTAGATACTTTTCGCATTATAATTAATAATGTTTGAACCATTGCAAATCCAGAAAAAATTGCTCCAGCAACAAAATACGGTGGAAAGATCGTAGTGTGCCACCCAGGTATAACAGATGTAGCAAAGTCCATTGATACTATTGTATGAACTGATAAAACTAATGGAGTAGCTAACCCAGCAAGAACTAATGAAACCTCTTCAAACCTTTGCCAATCTTTTGCTCTACCTGTCCATCCAAAACTTACTAGACTATATATTTTCTTTTGAAAAGGCTTAACTGCTCTATCTCTGATCATTGCAAAATCTGGAAGAAGTCCTGTCCACCAAAAAACAAGTGATACAGTTAGATAAGTTGAAATTGCAAAAATATCCCAAAGTAAAGGCGAATTAAAATTAACCCATAATGATCCAAACTGATTAGGTATAGGGAACATCCAATATGCAAGCCATGGTCTTCCCATATGAATTATAGGAAATAATCCTGCTTGGATAACTGAAAAAATTGTCATTGCTTCAGCTGACCTATTTATACCCATTCTCCATTTCTGTCTAAATAATAGTAGAACTGCTGAAATAAGTGTTCCAGCATGACCTATACCGACCCACCAAACAAAATTGGTGATATCCCATGCCCATCCAACTGTTTTATTTAATCCCCATGCTCCAATTCCAGTTCCAAGTGTATAAGCTATGCAACCAACACCCCATAAGAAAGCCATCAATGCAATTGAAAAGGCAATCCACCAATCTTTGTTTGGAGGAGTTTCTATTGGTCTAGCAATATCTACTGTTATGTCATGATAGCTCTTATCCCCTTCAATCAGAGGTTTTCTTATAGGCGCTTCATAGTGTGATGACATATACTAAATTTTAATATTATTTCTAATTTTCGTTTGATAGATCACATTAGGTTTTGTTCCAATACTCTCCAGAACTCTATATGTTCTATCCCCCTCTCTAACCTTTAAAATTTCACTTTCCTTATCATTGACATCTCCAAATACCATTGCTCCGTCAGAACATGCAGCAGAACATGCAGTTTGAAATTCTCTATCTTTTACTTTTCTACCATCCCTCTTTGCATCAAGAATTACTTTTTGTGTCATCTGGATACAAAGTGAACATTTCTCCATAACACCTCTTGACCTAACATTAACATCAGGGTTTAGTGCCATTTTTCCAAGAGGATTATTTAAGTTATAATCAAATTCATCATTATCAGCATAACTAAACCAGTTAAATCTTCTAACCTTATAAGGACAGTTATTTGCACAATATCTTGTACCTACACATCGGTTATATGCCATTTGATTCTGACCTTGCCTTCCATGAGAAGTTGCTGCAACTGGACATACTGTCTCACAAGGAGCATGGTTACAGTGCATACAAGAAATCGGTTGAAATACAACTTGAGGATTCTCAGCAGCTTGTTCCAGTGCATTTAATGTTGATTTATATTTTCTAAAACCTTTAGCTTCTTCAGCAACTTTTATATCTTCTTGGATTGTATCTTCTGATGAATAATACCTGTCAATTCTTATCCAATGCATATCCCTTGATCTTCTAACCTCTTCTTTCCCAACAACAGGGACATTATTTTCAGCATGACATGCAATTACACATGCTCCACAACCATTACAAGTATTTAAATCAATTGATAAATTAAAATGATGACCTACTGTTTTATCGAAATCTCTCCAAATATCAACTTCTGGAGAAGTTACTTTTGTTTCAATATGGTTTTTTGAAACCATAACAGTTGGATTCCAATATGATTTATCCTTAGTGTTAAAAATTTCAAGTGAAGTTTCTTTTATAACCTCATCCCTTCCCATCATTGTATTGTGAAGCTGAATACAAGCAAACTCATGATCGCCTTTAACTTTTGAAATTGTTACTTTCTGTGTTTTATTAAAATCAGTATAAAGACTAAATGCATTAATCCCAACCTTCATCTCATCACTCATTCCGTATTTTTTACCATAACCAAATGACAATCCTATTGTTCCAGAAGCTTGACCTGGCTGAATGATAACGGGGCCAATTAATTCTTTCCCATTTGAATTTATTTTTGCATAACTACCATTTAAAGCACCATTGGCAACATTATAATTTTTTAATTTTAGTTTTTTAGCATCTGAAATTGACAGTGTTATATAATTGTCCCATGTAACTCTAGTTATTGGATCAGGAAATTCTTGAAGCCAAGGATTGGAAGCTCTTTGACCATCTCCCATACCAACCTTAGGGTATAATACTAAAGAAAAATCATTTGGATTTTCTGCAAATGCTGAATTTATATTTACCCTTTTTCTCTTAAGAGATAATTTGTTTTCACGATAATTATAGAAAAATCCATCTTGCAATGATTTACCCCAGGTCTTCCCAGAGGATAAAATATTATTTTTCCAATTTGATTTAATCTCATCATGAAAATTTGTACCACCTTCAATTAAAGATAAAATTACATCTTGAAATTGTTTCGTGTCAAAAAGTGGTCTTATAGTTGGTTGGGCTAAATAATAGTGTCCAGTTTTAAACTCATAATCGCCCCAAGATTCAAGATAGTGAGATTCAGCTGCTAGGAATTTCGAAGCTCTTGATGTCTCATCTTCTTTCATGCTAAATGAAAGAGTAAACTCTAGATTTTGAAAAATATTTAAAAATTCTTCAGATTCTGGGAGAGAGTATCCTGGATTAATTCCAGATGTAATCATTCCAGAAATTTTTCCAGACCTTAGGTCCTCCATCATATTTAACAACTCACTATTTCTCCCTTTTCTAATTAGCCTTGGTGATTTAATATCAATAACTTCACTTTGTAATAAATTATTTATCATTAGAACTATTTCTTGTGAATCTACATCATCAATTCCAGAGATTAAGACAGATTTTTTTCCAGAAGATGTGAGCTTATCTACACATAGATTCACATATTTATCTAACTCCGGATTAAGAGAACCATTAATTGATTCCCCTGTTAATCTAGCGTAAATATGAACTAATATCTTTTTAAGCTCATTAGGATTAGCCATAACTCTATTATCCGCATTAGCTCCACTAAGTGTCATATTTGATTCAAACTGAATGTGATATGACATTGAATTATTCTTCCCTTTATCTGGAATTCTTTTTTTAGACCAACCTGGTGAATAGCTTCCTCCTTGCCAGTCTGACAGGAAATCTGCATCTATAGAAACTATTGTTTCCGCTTTTGAAAAGTCATAGTCGGCCATCGCTCTTATCCCATATATATTTTCAAAAGCATCCAATGCTGAAGAGCTTGAAATAGCATCATACTCGATATGTTGAATGTTCTTATACTTATTTAAAAACCTATCCAAGATTAATTTTGTAGTTGGGCTACATTGAGTTTCGGTAAGGAGTATGATTCTTTTATTATCATTTTTTAAATTTTCTAGATTTATTCTTACTTGATTATTAAAGTCATCCCATGAAACATAATCTCCATCAATTTTAGGACCTTGAACTCTATATGTATCATATAGATCTAGAACAGATGCATTAACTCTAGCATTAGAACAATTAAAAGATTTTGCTTCCTTATTGTTTTGAATTTTTATAGGTCTCCCTTCTCGAGTTTTAACTATTATACTTCTAAAGTCATTTCCATCAGCAATAGCTGTAGCATAATAATTTGCAACTCCTGGAATAATTTGTTCTGGCTGAACAACATATGGAACTGATTTAATTACCGGCCCCTCACATCCTGCAATTGCAGCTGCTGTTGTACTAAACCCAAGATATTTTAGAAAGTCTCTCCTTGAAGAATTTTGATCTTCCGTTTTCCCTACTGGAATTTTTTCAACAAATTCATTCTGCTCAAGCTTATCTACTATGTCACTTTGAACTTTTAATTGTTCTAGTCCTTTCCAATATTTTTTTACCTTCTGCATACTATTTTTCTAATAATGACATTTTGCACATTCAATTCCACCAAGTTGAGCTACAGTTAGTTTCTCAACACCATATTTTTTTGAAAGCTGTTCATGTATTTTTTCATAATACTCATTCGATTTATCAACATTACTTTCTTTATGACAATCAATACACCAGCCCATTGTTAATGGAGAGTATTGGTACATAATTTCCATTTCTTCAACTGGTCCATGACACGTTTGACATTCAATTTTAGCTACCTCTGCATGTTGAGAGTGATTAAAATAAACAAAGTCAGGTAGGTTATGGATTCTAATCCATTTAACTGGTTTCGTGTTTCCTGTATAAATCTGATTTTCTTCATCCCATCCAACAGCATAGTATAATTTTTTAATTTCGTTTGTATAAAAGTCT
>Ga0315331_10003042_pt1 | contig 12620 bp, 10 predicted proteins | sample M160m34915metaG_FD_203456 | JGI IMG/M metagenome (GOLD analysis project Ga0315331, IMG submission 203456) | Ammonia-oxidizing marine archaeal communities from Monterey Bay, California, United States - M1 60m 34915 | ecosystem: Environmental > Aquatic > Marine > Intertidal zone | place: USA...
TAGAGGATACAAAATCACAGCAGTCAGTCCTCAACGGATGCATTCTGTGTTTTGCCATTATGTGTATCACCCTTGGAACAATGACAGTCATCCAAGCTGGCCACCTTATTGGCGGAACCGTAGTGTTTGCCGTATTGACTGCGCTTTCCCTCTATAAAAGAATTACGCAGTAGAAATAATATGGAATCGATGTACGGAATTAGTAGGTACTAATTACCAAGGCGAAAGCAGCAATTACTGATATACGCAAACCGTGGGGGATTTGACGCCAAAAAGTGCCCGGTTGCGCGCGCGTACATAGGCTGCAATGTACTGACTAATTCGAATATTTCATATAAGACAGAACATTGATACGAGAAATTTGGAGAAAGAAATTGAAACCGAAAAACCTTCGAAGACTCGGGATCGGTATTGTCGTACTATTTGTTCTCTATCCTCAACAACTATTAAGGAGTTGATATGCCATACAAAATGATGATGTCTATAGCAGCAATAGTGCCTCTAATATTTCTAATTGCTTTTGTTGCTGTACCGGAATTTTTTGTTTTACAGGCGTTCCCTGCTGCTGAAGGGTTAGGTTTGGAAATCGGAATAACTTACCGATACATTATGGCGGGTATGTTATTCATCGTTGTGTGTCTTTTATTTCAATCCAGAAAAGTTGAGAAAGTAGATAACCAAAAAGAAATTCTTTTAGGTGTTTCTATCGGTTTCGCCGTAATGTGTGTTGTGATAATTCTTGCGGAAGGTCCTCTTCGTGGGATTCCATTACCCGTACCACCAGTGATCGCGACAGGAGCACTCGCGATACTTAGTTTCTGGTCACGGACGAAACTAAGCTAATAAAGAAGGCCTGTAGTACCAAGCCCCTGACCTTAATCGGTCGGGGGCTTAAAATAATTTTGACCAAATCATGCACATTCCATGCACAGGATAACAACAGAGTCATTCGAACCATTATTTAAAGCCCCGCTTTCTGATCTCTAAACAGCAGGTCGTTGGCTCGGCTCCGTCTGTGGACTCCGTCAAAGGTACCGCGAGTTTCAGAACTGATTGCGGAATATTGCGCTGGGATAACCTTCGGTTCAGTAGTAACGAAACAGTTAAGACGACTTTTCGACCGAACAAAAAATGGCTGTTGTAACAGTACCTAAGCGACTAGAGCGCTAAGATTTCCCGGTTGCTACATCTGAGCGCACAGGCGTAGCGCATCGAGCATCGCGCAGTGAATATCCCGACTGCCCGAAACGTCTCCAACCCGATAAAGATGAAATCCTGCGTCATGCTCAGGTTGTGCGAGACCCTTCGCCAGAAGATCAAGATCGAGAACACCGTTATTGGCGGATTGATCCTTTAGTGCGTAGAAAAGCTCATCATTCGGCAGGGTTCCCGCCTCAACGACAAGATGGTCAACAAAGTATTCCGAAGATTCTGCGGTGTGCATGTTCCGGACCGTGACGCGGGTCTGTCTATCTTCTGCGTGTGCCGCGATCAGTTCCTGATCCACAGCCATCTTTACGCCTCGCTCATAGAACCGCTTCATGAAGGGTGAGATTTCAAGGCGCATGGCTTCTGCGCCAATATGAGCGTCTTGCGTGTTCAAGGTGACTTCAACGCCTTTTTCAGAAAGAAGGTCCGCGACAGCCAGAGCGGTATTGCGCCCCGTCAAGTCATGAATCAACACGCTGCCGCTGATCGGCACGATTCCAGAAAGCGCATCCCACGAACTGACCACGGTTGCATTTCCTTCAATCCAGTCAGTATTGGGTGTACCGCCCGTGGCGACAATTACGACGTCGGGATTTTCTGCGAGGACATCATCTGATTCCCCGAAATGATTAAACCGAATGTCGACGCCGAGGATTCGGCATTCGTTTTCAAGCCAGTCGATGATCGAATTTAGATCAGTTCGCCATCGGACTTTTCCGGCTAGAAGTACCTGACCCCCAGCCCTGTCTGCCGCCTCAAACAAGACGACCTGATGGCCCCGTGAAGCGCAAACTCGGGCGGCTTCAAGCCCACCTGGTCCACCGCCTACCACCACGACCTTTTTCTGACGATCGGTGTTTTTTGCGATCTGATGCGGGAGGGAGGACTCCCTCGCGGTCGCCGGACTCTGGATGCAGTAGCGAAAATTTGAGCAGTAGGTGGCGCCGACGCATGAACGAATACGATCCTCCTCGCCACGCATGAGTTTTTCCACAATATAAGGATCCGCAATGTGTCCCCGAGTCATTCCCACCATATCGACAATATGTTCGGTGATCGCATGGCGCGCGGTGGCCAGATCGTTAATTCGAGTTGCATGAAAAATGGGCAGATCGATCTCTTTTCTAAACATCGCAACCTGCTGCAGGAAGGGAGCAAGCGGAGCGGCCATGCCGGGCATGTAGTTCGTGAGCCTCGGCATCGAGTCGATTCTTCCTGAAACAAGATTAAGAAAGTCGAGAATCCCGTCGTTCTTTAGCCGTTGCGCGATTTCGATATTGTCTTCAAACGAAAGGCCTGAGGCGTCGTAGTCGTGCTCGGTCATAGTCATCCGCACACCCAGCAAAAACTCGTTGCCTACGGCTTCACGCATTGCCTCGAAAACCATGCGCCCAAAACGCATTCGGTTCTCAAGGCTGCCGCCGTATTTGTCTGTTCGATGATTGGTTGCGGGAGACCAGAACTGGTCGATCAGGTGGCCCGAGGCAATGACTTCCAATCCATCAAGGCCACCAGCTTTACAGCGATTTGCGGCATTAGCGAAATCTTCGACAATGCGATGGATATCGTCTTCATCCATTGCGCGAGGGAATCCACGATGCAGAATCTCTCGAGTCGCAGAGGGGGCAACAATTGGCACCCATTCGCCCGCGTTGGCATTGGTACGTCTTCCGAGATGAGTAAGTTGCGTCATCAAGAGCGCATCATGCTTATGATAAAAGTCAGAAAGCTCCGAGAAAAATGGAATAATCTCGTCATCGACAATTAATTGGTCGAAAACCGGCGCAGTATCAACAGAAACGGTTCCGGAACCTCCCACGAAGGAAAGCCCGATCCCGCCCTTTGCTTTTTCCATTTGGTAGCGAAGGGTTGTCTCTGTGGCGCGTCCTTGGACAGTGTGACTCAGGGCATGGCCAGAGCTGAAAATACGGTTCTTAACAATGTGGTTGCCGAGTCTCAGCGGAGTGAGTAGAGGGTCGACGGAGAGAGGAATTTTGGACACGGCGTTTTCCAGGTGATTGGCCTAGGCGACCCTTCGCTGATGAGTGGCGACCCGTTGCGCAAGTGTATAAAACGTGAGATTAACCGCTGGCATTATGCTCTTTTTCAACTGCTAAATCTGAACTTAAAGAACTGATGAGTTCGGGTATATTGTGGTCACTATTTCTAACGTGATTTCATAATGACACAAGTAAACCGACAGGTTGTTTTAGCCTCCCGCCCGGTGGGTGAACCGAAAACCGACAATTTTAAAATGGTCGAGGGGGTCGCTCGCGAAACGGACGCCGGCGAGGTATTGTGCCGATCGATCTACCTTTCCCTTGATCCGTATATGCGGGGCCGTATAAGTGCGGCGAAATCCTACGCAAAGCCTGTCGAGGTTGGTGACGTGATGGAAGGCGGGGTAGTGGGAGAGGTCCTGAATTCCAAATGCCCTGGTATCGAGACCGGCGATTTCGTCCTGGGAGCCGGCGGTTGGCAGGAGTACTTCACCCTTCCCGGTGCGTCGCTGCGCAAGATTGATTCCGAGCGTACGCCGATCTCAACCGCGTTAGGCGTGCTGGGCATGCCGGGCGTTACGGCTTATACAGGCCTATTGAATATAGGAAAGCCCGAGTCCGGAGAGACCGTGGTGGTTGCGGCAGCCTCCGGGGCGGTTGGATCCGCGGTTGGCCAGATCGCGAAGATAAAAGGCGCTCGCGCTGTTGGTGTTGCAGGGTCCCCTGAAAAGTGCAGATTTGTGGTCGACGAACTTGGGTTTGATGACTGCATTAACCATCGTGATCCAGATTTTAAAGAGCAGTTGCAAAAAGTTTGCCCAAATGGGATTGATGTCTATTTCGAGAATGTGGGGGGGCCGGTCTTTAAAGCTGTGCTGCCGTTGCTGAATCAGTTTGCGAGAGTGCCTGTCTGTGGGGTGATTTCTCACTACAATGACACCGCTTTACCGGACGGCCCTGATGCGACTCCATTAATCCTGCGCAGCGCGTTAGTCAAGCGACTGACCATCAGGGGTTTTCTGGTTTTCGATTTTGTAGATCAGGAGGCCGAAGCACTCGAGCAACTTACTCAGTGGGTCTCAGATGGTCGACTGAAATATCGTGAGGACTTTGTGAGCGGCCTTGAGGCGGCACCGGAAGCCTTCATAGGTCTCCTAAAAGGAAAGAACTTCGGAAAACTTATTGTTGAAGTATCTCCTTAATAGCTATGACCAGGGTGCAATTAACAGATAGAGGGTTTAAGTCTCTCTACCGGCTCCATCCTGAGCATCTTCGCTTAGGATTTAACTCAGATTTTGGGAGAACGACGCGGGATGATGGCTACCTGTCTAGCGTGGGCCACATAGATACCGCTCGCTGCAATCAGCCCAATACCAACCCAGGAAATAAAAGAGGGCAGGGTACTGAAGAAGAGGTAACCAAATGTGACTGCCGCCACAATCTCGACGTAGGTGAATGGTGCGAGCGTCGAAGCTTCGGAATCGGCGAAGGCGTACACCAGCAGCACCTGATTTACCGTACCCGCCAGAATTAGAAGCCAGATGTAGGGCCAAGCCGAATCCGGAATCGCCTGCCAGCTGCCCGGGAGAAAGAATGTAAGAACAATCGTCGCGCAAACCGCGCCAGCAAAGGCCGTAATCAGTGGCGGAGAGACCGCACCGAGTCGACGGCTCAGCGTAAGTTGGATGCTGAGCACGATAGCACAGAGAAAGATCAAGATTGCCCCCATGTTGATCTCTTCAAACTCAGGTCGGATCACCAGCAGAACTCCCACAAATCCACTGGTGACGCCAATCCATACCGGCCATCCGGCCCGTTCTTTAAGAAACAGAACAGCCATGATGACCAACAGAAACGGATAGGCGTAGAGAATCGCGATTGCGTCCGCATAATCGACAGTGCGGGAGCCAAGAACGAAAAGGGTCGTGGCGCCGGCCATCGTCAGGCCGCGGACGAGCTGCATCCAGGGGCGGGCAGGCATCAGTCCGGAGATGCCAAAGCGCCAGATCAGATAGGGCAGCATCAGCAGGCTCATCCCAAGAAATCGAAACCAGGCGACCAGATAGGCGGGAAGTTGCTCACCCAGCAGTTTCATGATCGCCCCGGCAAACGCCGCGATGACCATACTGATCATGATCAGAATAACTCCACGCAGTGTACTTGACGGCATCATTAGGTCGGATGTCTGGTCCTGATCTTCTTCAGCGCGTCGTATTCTAGGCCAGACGGGCGGGCTAAAGTCGGGTCTTTTAATTTCCTTCATCTCTTTGAGATTGCAAGCACATCGAACCCGCCCGCAAGCGATGACTGACCAGAGGAGGGTAAAATGCTGTTTGATGCGAGGTGCAAGGGGCAAAAGCTCCTCACGACCGGGTAGACGCCATTGACTCCAGAACAAATTGATTCGGCGGCTCAGCTGCTAAAGAAATCACGCCTAGAAAATCTGGTGCTCGAGAATATTCCTGAAGATTTTCGGCCAAAAAACCTCGAAGAAGCCTACCAGGTGCAAGATCGCCTCATTGAGATTCTGGGATGGGAAACCGCGGGCTGGTTCTGCGCGTGTACTAACAAAAGGATTCAGGAACTTCTGTCGCTGGACGAGCCGTACTACGCGCGCCTTTTGAGTGATTTTCTCCTGACTTCGCCGGCAGTACTTGATTCGCGAGATTACCCTCCCATCGTGATCGAGTGTGAGTTTGGTTTTCGTCTCGGCGTAGACCTGCCGAAGCGTTCTGAGCCGTATATGCAAGAGGAAGTCGAAAATGCGATTGACGAAGTGCACCCAACCATCGAAGTCGTCGCCGGGCACCTTAAAGACTGGCCGAATCAGGAGGTATGGTCAGTGATTGCCGATAACGGTACCGATGGTGCGTTGGTCTATGGAGCTGGGGTAAAGCGATGGCGAGACCTTGATCTTGTCAACACAAAGGTCTCACTAGACGTTAACGGAAAGCGAGAACGATCAGGATTGGGAAAGAATGTGCTGGGAGACCCGCTAGGCGCATTTGTCTGGCTTGTAAATGCCCGCTCCCAAGATGGCGGGGGCCTGAAGGCGGGTGATATACACAATACCGGAACGGCAACAGATATCTACTGGGCAAACCCCGGAGATACAATGGTTGCAAGTTTCAAGGACCTGGGCGATGTATCACTCGACATTCGTTAAGCGGGACTCACTTTGGGGCATTGTGCTCATCGCGGCCTCCTTGCTGTTCTGTAGCGCGCACGCACAGAGCGACTCTGAAGAAATCTACTTTGATTTACCACCCGGATTTGAAAAAGGCTTTGAGGATGGTGATGAGTCGTTTTTCATTCAGGAATGGATACCACGGGGTGAGACTGTCAGTGACTGGAGCGAGATGTTGACGTTGACCGTCCAGAATCTGTCTAATCTTGATCCGGTTGAATTCTTCAATCACATGGCAGATGGATGGGAAGATTCCTGCCCGGAGTACGGCGCAATGTTGTTGCATGAAGGGCTGGAAAACAATTATCCGGTCGCGGTCTGGTTCTTGAAGTGTCCTTACAATCCGATGACGAGCAAGCCAGAGTTCACATATGTAAAGGGCATTTCAGGAAATGATCGCTTCTATACTGTTCAACTGGCTTATGCTCTGCGCTCTGATGAGCTCGATGAGTCGATAATCAACCGATCAATGGCGTTCTTAAAACAAACCGTCGTATGTGACGACAGTAGGCGTCAGGCGCACGCTTGTAACTAAGATAGTTGTAACCACATCAACTCGACCGATGACTCAACTGACTGACCTCCGACCAGAGCCCTGGGCATTACATCTTTTAGGATTCGTCACGCCCTTGACCGTGATTACCGGCAATCTATTGGGCGGGGCATATACTGTAATGGGGGTCGTGTTCGTCTGGTTTATAGGCCCAATATTGGATATCCTGATGGGTAAGTCGAGCAAGTCCCGCTCACCAAGAGATTCAGGGGTGCCTTTCGAGACCCTGCTTTGGGCGCACGGCGTGGTGCATTTTCTGGTGCTAGCGTCTTTCTTCAGATTTGCTTACCTAGAGGCCTCTCTGTCTTTTTGGCTCGTTACCGCGGCCCTGTCGACCGGTCTTTCAGCGGCGGCTTCAGCGATAGTGACCGCCCATGAGATGGGTCATAAAAAACCAAAGAGCCCAGGCTATCGCCTCGCGAGACTGATTTTGTTCAGCGTGAACTACTCACACTTCACCACGGAGCATAATCATAACCACCACAAGTGGGTGGCCACCGAACGCGATCCCGCGAGCGCGCGAAAAGAAGAGGGCCTCTGGTTCTTTTGGGTGAGAACCATTCCGGGCCAGTTTCTTTCCTCAGTGAGAGTCAATGCAAGAAAAGGGCGAACCGGCATACGCAACTCGTCGTACCAGTGGTTGGCGATGCAAGCGGTTGCGCTGGTCGTGATATTTTCCCTTCCCCATGGTGACGTCATGGCCATTGGTTGGCTCGGGCTATCGGGAATTGCGATCCTGACATTGGAATACGTCAACTACATCCGCCACTGGGGACTCAGGCGAGGGCTCGACGAGCGTCAGACTGAAATGCACTCGTGGAACACCGAGGCAAGATGGTCTCGGTGGTCGTTATTAGAGCTCACGCGCCACTCCCACCATCACTTTAGGGCGAGCGCTCCGTTCTGGCAGCTTCGCCCACATCCGGAGGCGCCTGAACTGCCCGGTGGGTATTACGCCTGCTGGTGGCCCTGCCTCATACCCCCGATCTGGAAGCGCTGGGTCGGTAAGCGAATTCCCGCTAGCGCTATCTGATGACGCATCGGCAGGGAGTCTTATTGGTGACGATTGCGACGGATGACCCCGTCTGTGGTCTCCGCGGTTACTTAACCAAGTAGTGATCGGCAATGGGTCGTCTGGTTCTCAGCCAGTAACCGACTGTGTAGGTAGACCAGTTATTGATAATCTTTCCTCGGGCGCTTTTATACCAGCTGTTGCACGAGCCGGCCCATGCGGTGCGCTTAAGTTTCTTTTGAATAGCCTGATTAAATTCCTCCATTGAGTTGTGTGTGATCTCAATGGTTTTTCCGCCCTTCTTATTTAGAAGCCCAATTACCTTCAAGATGTAGTGAACCTGGCATTCAATCATGAAAATGATTGAGCTATGCCCCAGATTCGTGTTTGGGCCGTAAAGAAAAAACAGATTTGGAAACCCGGACACAGTGATGCCGAGATATGCCTCGGGTCCGCCCTTGTTCTCCCACTCTTTATGCAGGTCAGCGTTTCCCAGACCGGTAACTTCAACGCCTGGCAGAAAATCATGTGAGTGAAAACCTGTAGCCGCAACAAGGCAATCGACATAGTGGTGGACACCATCATCGGTAACGAGGGAATTCGAATCCAGTCGCTCGATAGGCGCAGTCTCCAGGGCCACGTTATCCCGCTGTAATGCGGGGTAGTAGTCATCGGAAAGCAGGATTCGCCGACAACCCAGGGGAAATTTCGGGGTCAGGGTTTTTGCAAGTCCTGAGCTCTTTACTTCTTGCGCGACACGCTCTTTCAACTGTGCTGTTTTTTTCTTGGCAGGCCGGGAGTGCTCGATGAACTCAGGCCAGGATTTCTCCCAGCGCCAGTAGAAGTACGACCGGTATAGCCAGGCCCAAATGGGTATCCATCGAAATAGTTTCTTTTCGATCTCGCGGAATGTTCGATCATTTCGTTCCACGATCCAGTTGGGAGATCTTTGAAAAACCGTCAGGTGCTTTGCTTTTTTCGCGACCTCGGGAATCAGTTGTACTGCGCTGGCACCATTTCCAATAACGGCTACGGTTTTACCGCTCAAATCGTAGGACGTATCCCATGTCGCCGAGTGCATAAGTTTTCCGGAAAAAGTCGTGAAATCTGGAATATCCGGCCAAGCAGGTTGATTGAGTTGCCCCACGGCAGAAACCACAAAGCGCGCACGATACGTCGCGCCCGATTCCGTCTTTACCGACCAGATAGAACTATCTTGAGAGAAGTGGATGGACTGCACGGCCTGCTGGAGGCGGATATCATCCTGAAGATCAAATGCATCTACCGCGCTATGGAGATATTCGAGTATTTCTGCGTGGCCGGCGAATCGGCGCGACCAGTTTGACTTCATAAAGAAAGAAAAGCTGTAATGGTGCGACTGCGTATCACAAGCGCAGCCTGGGTAGACGTTCTCCCGCCACGTGCCGCCGATATCTTCAGCTCGCTCCAGAATCAGAACACTCAGGCCCGCCGCTTTGGCTTTGATTCCCATACAGATGCCGCCAAACCCGGCGCCAACGATCAGCATGTCGGCACAGAAGGATTGCTCTGATGGCGCAGGATTCATGTCAGCTTCGCGAAAAGATTTTCCGGGTCATCCGAGCGGCAACCTGGCCGAGACCCTAATTTGAGCCCCCTGTAGACGTTGAAGAGGAGGCCCCGATGATCGGGGCCTCCGGGCATTCTATTGGACTTCGATAGTCACGTGCGCAAGGTCACCAGTATAGGCGCTATGTCGCTTGGGGCCGACATCCCGCATCAACACAGGAGTCGCACGGTCTTTGGCGATATCCGCACCTTCATCAAATGAAAACCGGGAAAGGACGGTGTTCTCGAGGCGGGCACTGGCGACCGACTTTCCATTAATCTCAAGTGAAATGTTGGCGCCTTTGCCAAGGCCATCTCCGTCGTAATCGATGTCCACTGTGATCTGGTGCGCGCCTTCAGCCAGCATTTGATTGCTCTGCAGTACAGTGAGCTCACCGAGATTGTTGTACACGTACCCCGGTCTGCCATCTTCAATAAACATCGCCCAGCCACCAAAGCGCCCACCTTGGGCAATCAATACACCGTTATTGTTGTAGCGATCACTGACCGAAACCTCAGCAGTCGTTCTGGTGGACCGGTTCTTTACATCAATAAATGCATTTTCATTGATACCAAAGGTGCCGGGGTAGAGCTTGATCGACGTCCGATCGGCCATTAATGACTTGCGGCCCGCGACCTGGGGAAGCAATCTTTCGAGCAACCTGTCATCCAGTGGCAGAACGTGATTCGCGATGGCTTCCTCAAGAAACTGCTGTTTCATTGCCGCCAGCCGCTCAGGTTGCTGGTCAGCGAGATCATTACTGAGGCTGAAGTCGGTGTGTGTGTCGTAGAGCTGCCAGCCGTCGTCGTCGGTTATCTCGTAACGTTTTTTTGGCTCCCAGGGGGCCTTTACCACCACCCGGGCCAGCCATCCATCGGAGTATATTCCGCGATTGCCCACAACTTCAAAGTATTGGACCGTATGTTGTTCCGCCGCATCGGCATGATCAAAGCTGTACGCGATGCTGGTGCCCTGCATGGGAATCTGCTTAACGCCATTGACATACTCGGGTTCTGGAATCCTGGTGGCCTGAAGAATGGTTGGCGCAATGTCAATGACGTGCGCAAACTGCTCACGAAGCTCGCCCTTGGCCTTAAAGCCATTCGGCCAGTGCACCACCGCGCCATTTCTTGTTCCCCCGAAATCGCTCGCGACCTGTTTGGCATAGGCAAACGGGGCGTCAAAGGCGATTGCCCAGCCCACGGACATGTGCGGGTAGGTCGTCGGGCCGCCCCACGCGTCGTAATACTCGAGTTGCTCCTCGATTGTTTCGACACGGCCGTTTGACATGTTCATCCAATTCCAGTTCCCGGTATCGTTACCTTCGGAACTGGTGCCGTTGTCGCCAGCGATATAGATGACCAGTGTATCGTCCAGTACCCCGAGTTCTTTAATGGCATCCAACAGGCGCCCGACTTCATAGTCGGTAAATTCCACAAAGCCTGCGAACACTTCTGCCTGACGGGCATACATCTTCTTTTGATCATCAGATAGCGTGGCCCAGTCGGCGACACTACGTGGTTTGTCAGCAAGCCGCGTGTTCTTTGGAACAACGTGATTATCAATCTGGCGTTTCAGGGTGTCATCACGAACCTGGTCCCAGCCCTTATCGAACTCGCCTATATATTTGTCGGCCCAATCCTTATGCACATGGTGTGGGGAATGGACACCTGGAGGTGCAAAATAAATAAAGAACGGTTTTTCCGGCGTTATTGACTGCTGTTGGCGGACCCACTCAATGGCTTCTCTGGAGAGATCCGTCGACAGTTGATAGCCGGCATCATCATTGACTTCTATATTGGTCACGCCATCGTGTAGCGACGGGTTCCAGTTGTTTTCTTCCGCCCCGATAAAACCGTAAAACTTCTCGAAACCTTGGCGTGTTGGCCATCGGTCCTGTGGTCCGGAAGCCGTCGTCTCTCCGCCGAGGGTGGCGTGCCACTTGCCAAAGGCTGCGGTGTTATATCCGTTGAGGCGAAGCACTTCTGCTATGGGCGCCGCGAAGTTCGGCACGCGGGCGGTATTTCCCGGAAACCCGGTCGCGATTTCCGGGATCGAGCCCATGTTTACAATATGATGGTTGCGTCCCTGCTTGAGTGCGACCCGTGTAGGCGAGCATAGTGCGATGGTATGAAAGCGGTTGTATGACAGCCCGTTGGACGCCAGCCGATCCAAAGTCGGCATCTGAATCGGGCCTCCGAATGTCGAAGGCCCCCCGAAGCCAAGGTCATCCAACAAGACCACCACCACGTTGGGTGCTCCATTGGGCGCCACAACTTCTGGCTGCAAAGGCATCTTGGCTTTGTTAGGGTCAATCTCGGACTCATTGGGATAGACAAGGTCCGCGATGGGCAAACGGCTGCGATCAAAAGATGGATTATTGCCTGCCTGGGCTGAAAAAATTGGTGATCCCGCTAGAATTCCCGCTAGCAGAAATGATGTTGAATGCCAGCGAAGGACGTCACGAATGAATTTTGAATTGTTCATACTTCCCCTCGAGAGAACCGTAACGAGTTGACTAATCGAATAAACACGGACCGCCCCATGCCTTACGACAGCATATCTTACGAGTTTTTTTTCCAATTTCAAAGATCATCTAGAGCAGATTGAAGCATCTGATGGATACACAATAGACGCAACTGCAATTATATGGCCAGTAGGCATACAGAGATTGCTCTGGAGTTAGTGATGACCGGAGGAGACGGCAATCCTTTCAATAGCCTCGACATCCGCGTGCACCACAAGCCCTGCGGCATGACCCAAAAGCAAGCGCCACCCTGGCAGACTTTGTAGGGTGTCCGCTCCTTGCGGATTGGCTTTTATCATCCACGGGGTAGCGCCTTCACCGCTCTCCGTGGCCGATTGCTCAGAACCTGACCCACGGCATACCATCAGTACTTTATTGCTAACATGAGTTAATCTAGAAGAGTGATCGCTTAAGAGCGAGTTGCAACATTAGGGGTCAATCCCGTCCAGTCTTAAAGCCTATCGCAAGTCGCTGGACGTATCGAGGAGAGCGTATCTTTACAGTAGCTCCAAACAGTAGTTCCAGATTGAACAAATTAGCATTC
>Ga0315331_10003043_pt1 | contig 12614 bp, 7 predicted proteins | sample M160m34915metaG_FD_203456 | JGI IMG/M metagenome (GOLD analysis project Ga0315331, IMG submission 203456) | Ammonia-oxidizing marine archaeal communities from Monterey Bay, California, United States - M1 60m 34915 | ecosystem: Environmental > Aquatic > Marine > Intertidal zone | place: USA...
CGACGACCATCGGGAAACGCAGGGAGAAGCGCCCGCGATCGGTTCGCACGTCTTCCTGGTACGTGAGGACGACCTCGACGGCCTCGCCGGGGCCGAGATTTGCGAGCGAGGTCGTGAAGATATTCGGTCTCTCTTGCTCGAGGAGCGAAGCCTTGCGGCCCTCGGATTTTGCTTGGGTGTAGAGGGCCTGTGCCCGGGCACGCTCCTCGACCCGCCCCTCGATGATCCGTTCGCCGATCAACATGCGGAGAGAGTCAACCGTCGAGCGTTCCGGGAGGGGGAAGACGTAAACGCCCTCGAGCCACTCCTTCGTTGGGTTCTGGAAGCGTTGCGTCACGCGGGTACGGGCGATCAGCCCGACGACCTCGATCTCGACGTGGGTGGAGAGATTGGGGGCTTCCCGCAATTGCCCTCCGGCCCGAAGGAGAAGCCCGCCGTGACCGAGCTCCGCGGGGACTCGGCCCGCGCCCAACTCGGCAGATCCCGCCGGACAGCTCAGCAGGAGTAGGAGCAGCAGGGCGAGGCGCAGAGGAACCTGGCGAAGAGGGCGGTGCATCGTGTTCTCCGGACGTAGCTCGACAAGCGCGACGTGAAGGTCGCGCGGTAGCGGGCTGATCGGTGGTTCGAAAAAAGAGACGCGCCGGGGTGAGCGTGTTAGGTAAGCCGTAGACGATCACGCCGGGGTGGCTCGGGAATCGAAGCGACAGACCCCGCAACTTTGTGCGCGGTTCGGCGGGCCCGTGAGGGTCGGCGCCGGTCGGCGCCAAAGCGGGCATCGACGCGGAATGGGCCGAGCGGAAATCTCCTGGAGGACGCCGGTCTACACGGCAGTCGGAGTACGCCGGACCTTCCTCGGACTGTCGTCGCTGGAGTGGGAAGGATCGTTTCCGGGGATGGGGCCGAGCCTGGCTCCGGGTGGGAGCCGAGAAGGGCGTAAGCCGAGCCCGGCTAGGGGAGCAGGCGTTCGAGGCCAGGACACTTCGAGAGGGGTGAGCACTCGCCCTCGAGACACCGGGTCGTGCGGAGCTCGACCTGGAGGTCCAGGCAACTCCGAACGATGTCCTTGCGAGTCTGGTCGTAACAGACCCTGTCCTCCGCGGAGGCCAGGCGGGCCCAGCGGGCGCAGGTGGGTGCGTCCGGAGCGGGGGAACAGGCCGAAGCGGCGAGGGCGGCCAGGAGAAAAGTCAGGGCGCGCATCTGTGCAGGGTAGCGGGCCGCTTTGGAGCGACGGCGCTTGCGGGCATGCGCGGGTTCCCCGCGGGAGGGCGCTGCCCAGAGCGTGCCTCGCCCGCTGTCGTTGCATCGGGCCTTTCCGAGGGTTTCTTCGGTCTCCCGGGCTGCCCCAGCGCCCAAGGGTGTCACGCTGCTGGCGGCGGCGCGGGATTCTGGTCGTCTTGTGGCGCGGGTGCTCGGGTCGCAGAGAAGGTCGGGGTCGGGAGAGATCTCCTGGTTTGCGACCGGCAAAGCGCCTGCCTGACTCGTTGCTTTCAAAGTCCGATATCCGGAAGGGAGACATCGGGGGGGAGGCTGCGCAATGGGGTGTTGGAGGGTTTCCGTCCGCCACGCGGTGCACGGGAGGTCGAGCCTCGAAGCGGCTTTCGTGCCGGGACCGATCGGGCGGCTCGGAAAATACGTTCACGAAATGGTGGGTGCAGCCACGCAACGTCGCCTTCTTCGTGCTGACGCTTCTCGTGTATGCGGTCCTGTTTCAATGGCTCACGGCGCAACCCTGGGAGGCTTTCGGCTTCGGAGCGATCGAGTTCGGATCGGTCTACGCCGAGCCCATCCCTGAACTCAACATGCCCGGGTATACCGACCGCCAGCGGTTCGAACTCTTCGCCGCGCTGATGATCCAGGTGATCCCGCTCGTGCACTATTACTTCGATTCGTTCATCTGAAAGGTCCGAGAGGACCGGGTTCAGGCGGGGCTCTGAGCGATGTTTCGCTGGAGGCAATACAAGGTCCTCGTCCTCTTCGCCCTGGTCGCAGCGCTGGGATACCAATGAGGGATTTCTCTACAACTACGCGCTGCTCCTGATTCGACTCGGAGAGTCGGAGGCCGAAGTCGACCGGGCGGCGGCGTTGTGGAGAAAGCATTATCCGCACTCCAAGAACCCGGACCCGCGTGGTCCGGCTCGCGGCGGTGAGGCGGGGGCGAGCGCTGCGCGCTGAAGGGTGGCCACCCGCACCGTCGCTCAAGCCGGTTTCTGGGGGGCGTCGTGCTCCATGAATCGCGCGGCGAGGGTGACGAGCGCCGGGGCGAGGTTCACGTTGGCGAGGAAGGCCATCGAGATCGCGAAGGCCGTTGCGGCTCCGAAGTTGAAGAGCAGGGTGAGGCTGGCCTGGGTATAGACGAGGAAGCCCGCCGTCAGCACGATCGACGTGAAGAAGAGCGCCTGCCCGGTCGAGGCGAGGGTCTTCTGGATCGCCTCTTCCGGTGCGGCCCCCTCCTGCCGAGCGCGGGCGAAGTTGTGCATGAAGTGGATCGTGTCGTCCACGGCGAGCCCGAGCGCGATGCAGGCGGTGAGCAGCGTGAAGGCCTCGAGGGGGACGCCGAGCCAGCCCATACCGCCCAGGGTGATCAGGATCGCTCCCATCGCGGGGAGCATGCTCAGCAGGCCCATCCGCAGGCTTCCGAGCAAGAGCATCATGAAGGGGGTGATGATGGCGAAGGCGAGCAGATAAGTGCGCGCGAGACTGCGGATCATTTGCGTCGTCGTCGTGGCGCCGATCGAGGTCTGACCGGTGATCCGGAACTGCTCGGTCGGCTCGAAGATCTCTCCGAAGCCTTGCCTCAGATCTTCGAGCAGGATCACGGCGTGGACGTAGTCGACGATCGGAAGTTTGATACTGACCCGCGCGATTTGAAATTGAGAGTCGACGACATCCTCGAGATCATCGGTCCCCGAATTTTCGAAGAGGAAGAGCTCCTGAGCGACGAGATTCCGATCGTCGGGCAGGACATACGCCGCGGGGTCGTTTGCGTGTAGGGCTTGATGGATCTCCTTCACGACCTGCACGACCGAGAGGGTCGTACGACCGACCTCCCAGCGACCTGCGTTGAGCGTCTGGCGCTCGGCGAAGGATTGGGCCGATTCGATTCGGCGAAGCAGGGCGGGGTCGTAGAGCCCGTTCTCCCGGCCCGAGTCCACGACCAGTTCGAAGGAGGACGCGCCGCCGAGTGAGTCGTCGACGAGCTCCATGGCGATGCGGAGCGGATCTTCGGGTCGGAACCAGCCGAGGGAATAATTCGAGAACTCGACCCGCAAGGCGCCCACGAGGGAGCCCGCGAAGAGCAGCGCCCAGACCGCGGTCGTCGCGACCGGATGGCGCGCGCCAAGACGGCCGCAGGCCTGTGGGATTTGGTTGAAGGCCGGTGCCGCGGATTTGCCCGCGCGGATCGGAGAAAGGGCGATGAGAGCGGGCAGAAGTGCCAGCGAGAGCAGGAGGGCGATCACGACGCCGACCGGTCCGATGATTCCAAAATCCGAAACCATCGCCACGCCCGAGCTGAGGAAGGATAGAAGGCTCCCCGCGGTCGTGAGCCCGGTCATCGCGATGGCGAGGCCTGAATGCCGCAGGGCGAAGGCGAGGGCCTCCTCGCGTCCTTTCCCGTTGCGTAGCTGCTGGAGATAGATGGCGATCAGGTGGACGGAGTTGCCGACGCTGACTGCCATCAGAAAGGTGGGGGTGATCTGTGTCGCCGTCGTGAGCGGGAGCCCCGCGGCGGCCATGAACGAAAAGCCGGAGAGGACACAGAGGCAAGCGGTGGAGAGCGTGAGGAGGACCGCGGTCGGGCTGCGGAAGAGAACGACCAACAGGCCACCGATCAGGAGCAGCGAGAGGCCCGCGAATCGTCCCATGTCGGCGAGCATCTTGCTCATCACGCGATCGACGAGCACCGGTTGGCCGGCGATGTGGATGTGGAAGTCCGGCCCATCGAATCGTTCCGTGATTTCGAGGATCGCGGCGACGAACTCGGAGTTCTCGACGCCGGTGAGCGGGATCCGGGGCGTCGCCGAGAGCCCCTCGGTTGCGGCGTCTTCGACGGCGTCGTCCTCGAAGCCGCCGGTGGCGTCTTCGAGGCTCTCCGCGGAGGAGAAGGCTTCGGCCTCCACCATCAGCGTGGCGAGCGTCGCGTCTTCGGATAACAGCACCCCGAGATAAAGGGGGTTTCCGAGCGCGCGCGCTCGAAGCGGCAGGAGATCGGCCTCATTTTCAGGCCAGTTCTCGAGGAAGTCGTCTACGAGCAGTTCGTCGCCGACGCCGCGGGTATCGCGGACATTGACCAGGCTCGTGACGTCGACGAGATGAGGAACGCCCTCTTCGAGGGCCTCATGCAGCGTGCGCAGGCGAGACAGGAAGGCGAGGTCGAAAACCTCGTCCGTCTGGATCGCCACGACGGCGACGTCCTCGGTGCCGAATTGTTCGCGGAAGACGTTATGGAAGATTCGTGTCGGGTGGTCCGGCTCGAGAAACGCTTCGGAAGAGGTGTCGATCTCGAGCCGAGGGAGCTGAGAGGCGAGGATGGCCACGCCGGCGAGACAGAGCAGGATCGTGCGCCAGGGCCTTGCGTAGACCGAGTGCCCCCAGCGCTCGAAGCCGTCCTCGATCCGCACGCGGAGTCGATCCCAACGCGAGGCTTTGTGCGGCGGGTTCCCTTCGCCAGGTGTGTTTTGACTCATCGGGTAATGGCGTCGACCGGCCCGATCGTCGGGGCGCTTTCACGGGCGCTCGCTCGCCGACGAGTTGTGCGGTGTGGTGTGCTCGGAGAGAGGAAGACCATCCCGCGTGGGTTGCGGGGGGCGAGGACGCGCGGTTGGGGCATGGGCTAGACGGTGGCACATGCCCAGCCGAGTGTCTCTGGCTGGAGAGTCGGCGGTTCGCCGGGAATGGGCGCTTCTGGGCCTGCCTCGACGAGCGCCGCGGTGAACGGCGCGAGGTGGCTGCGCGCGTTCTGCGCAGGGCGCCGGCTTGCTACGCTGAACCCACGAACGGAGGAATGCATGACCGATCGCCTTGCCTCGGAGTCCTCGCCCTTGATGATCGTCTCGTGTGATTGCCACGCGGGGGCCCCAGCCGGCGATTATCGTGACTATCTAGAGCCCGGCTATCGCGCGGCGTACGACGAGGTGCTCGCCGATCCCGGGCGGGTCACGCGGCGAGCGGCGGAGGTGATCGGGAGCGGCCCCATGTCGTCGGATGGCGACGAGGAGCGCGCGGCGCTCAGCGCGCGCTGGACGGCCGAGCGCCGAATCGAGCAACTCGACGCGGACGGCATCGTGGCCGAAGTGATCTTCCCCCAGCCCGCGGGCCGCGCCGGGCCTCCCTTCTACAATTTCTTCGGTCATCCCCTCGACCCGGCCGACCCCGCCGCCGCCGGCGCGGGTTGCCGTGCCTACAACCGTTGGCTCGCCGACTTTTGTGCTGGCTCGCCGGCGCCGGAGCGGCACGCGGGGCTTGCGCTGCTGGGTGTGGTGGACGACGTCGAGGCCGCGGTGGCCGAGGTGGAGTGGGCCAAGCGCGCGGGGCTGCGGGGGATCATCCTGCGGAGCCAGCCGCTGTCGGGCCAGGGCTGGCACGACCCGCGTTACGAACCCCTGTGGTCGGTCTGCGAAGCGCTCGAGATGCCGATCCACACCCATGGCGGAGAGGGACTCGAGCTCGGCAACTTTCCCGGCGCTCGTTCGATCTTCTTCACCGAGGTCATCTGGTTTGCGCATCGCCTTTTTTGGCATCTGCTCTGGTCCGGGGTCCTCGAGCGTCACCCGAACCTCCAACTCGTCTTCACCGAACAATTCGCCGACTGGGTGCCCCCGCTCCTGGAGCGACTCGATCGGCAATACGAAGGCACGGTCTCGAGTATCACGCTGACCGAGGGCCTGAGCATGCGACCTTCGGCCTACTGGGCACGTCAATGTCATGTGGGAGCCTCCTTCATGAGTCGCGCGGAATGCGAGATGCGTCACGAGATCGGGGTGCCGACGATCCTCTGGGGGTCGGATTTTCCGCACGACGAAGGCACCTGGCCGGATACGGTCGCCCGCATGCACGAGACCTTCGACGGGGTCCCCGAGGCGGAGCTTCGTGCGATGCTCGGGGCGAACGCCCTTTCGGTATACGCGCTGGACCCCGATGCGCTTGCGGCTCACGCGGGACGGATCGGCCCGGCGGTCGAGGATTTCGCCTGAGCGCGGTCCGGCGCGACTCTGAGCCGGGTGGGGCGCAGACGATGCGGCCAGGGGCGATGAGAAGAGGCTTGCGATGAAGACGGGGGTCGGCCGACTCCCGCTCCACGCGACCTAGCATGAGAGTGAGGGAGTCTATGCCGATCGAGCCGTCCGTGTCCGAGCGAAGGGTCGCCGAAGCGATCGTCGATGCGCTGGCCGAAGCGGATATCCGTTTCGTCGTCGGGATGCCGGGCGGTCATACCGGCACGATCTTCGGGGCGCTGCACGACCATCCGAGCATTCGTGTGGTCCAGGTGAGGGAGGAGTCGATCGGTTCGACCATGGCGGAGGCCTATGGGCGCTATCGCGGCCGGCCCATCGTGGTGATGGGGCAGGGAGAGTGGATCGCCGGTAACGCGGGGCAGGGCTTCATGGAGGCTCATCTGGGCTGCGCGCCGATGCTCATCCTGACCGACCTCACCGACGGCGGCGTACTCTCGCACCACGCTCCCTATCAGAGCGGAAGCGCAGACTACGGGACCTGGGATACCCGCCAGACCCTGGCCGGGATGACGAAGCGGGTGATGGTCAGCCTGCATCCGGCACAGGCGGTTCAGCATGTGCAGCTCGGTTTGAAGCACGCCATGACGGGGGAGCCGGGGCCGGTCGCGGTGGTCTTCCACACGAGCGCGCTCCGCGGTCGCGTGCAGCCGGGCACGCCGCCGCTGCTTTATCCGACGGACCGCTACCTCCCGAGGCCCTCTCGAGCGGTCGACGTCGAGGCGCTCGAGAGCGCTGCACGTACGCTCGAGGGCGCGCAGCGTCCCGTGATCATCGCGGGCAATGGAGTGCGGGTCGGCCAGGCGACTGCTGCGCTCGCGGCTCTCGCCGAGACCCTCGACGCGCCGGTCGCGACGACCGCCAGTGGCAAGGGCGTCTTCGACGAGCGGGACGTTCGGGCCGCGGGTGTGATCGGGAGCTTTGGTGCGCCCGCCGCGAACGCGCTGGTTGGGGAGTCGGACGTCATCCTGGCGATCGGGACGAAGCTCGGGCCCCATGACACGGCGAATGAGCATACGGCTCTGCTCGACCCGAGTCGGCAATCGCTGATTCAGATCGACGTCGAACCGCTGAACGCGGGTTGGACCTTCCCGGTGGATCATTCGCTGATCGGGGACGCGGGCTTCCTGATGCAGAGGTTGGGGGATGCCGTTGCGGGCGGCGCAGGGTCTGGACGCGTCGGTGCGGGCGAGCGGGTCGCGGGCTTCGCCGAACGTGACGGGCGGGACGCTCCGGCTTTTGAGACGGACGAGGTCCCTTTTCATCCCCAACGGCTGATTCGCGTGCTCGAAGAGAGTTTCCCCGAAGAAGGAGTGCTGAGCACGGACGCCGGTGAGAACCGGCTCTTCATGATGCATTGGTACCGGAGCCGGGGCGGCGGTCGCTATCTCCAGCCGGCCGCCGGGGGCGGGATGGGCTACGCGATCCCGGCCGCGATGGGCGCGAAGCTCGCGGATCCGGACCGGCCGGTGCTGGCGATCTGCGGGGACGGCGGCTTCGCCATGTCTCTGCACGCGATCATGAGCGCCGTGCAAGAGGAGATCCCCATCGCGGTGCTCGTATTCAACAACGGGGCGCTCGGCTGGGTGCTCCACGGGATGGGCGAGAAAGCCGTCGCCGCGAATTTTGCAAAATTCGACCACGAGGCGATCGCCCACGCACTGGGCTGCGACGGCGTCCGGGTTTCTTCGACGAGCGAGTTGCGTGCGGCGATCGAGTCCGTCTCGAAGCTCACCCGACCCCTCGTGATCGACGTCCCGCTCTCACTCGAGACGAGCTTTCAGGACGTCAGTCAGACATTCGACGCGCATTAGGCCGTGCGGGGGCAGGGGATACGCAGTTTCGCGTTTCGCGGCGAAGGGTTTTGGGGTCTCGGGTGCACTCCTTGAGCGAGTCCTGATAGAATCCATGGGGAATCCTCATGGCTGCTATCCCCTCTGACATCGAGATCGCGCGTCAGGCCGTGCTCCGACCCACTTTGGAGCTCGGTGGAGCCCTTGGAATTCCGGACGAATCCCTGATCCCGTACGGGCGCACGAAGGCCAAGATCGACTTCGAGTTCATCGACTCGCTTTCGGAGCGCCAGGACGGTCATCTCGTCCTGGTGACGGGCATGACGCCGACGCCTGCAGGAGAAGGCAAGACCACGACCTGCGTAGGACTCGTGGACGCGCTGAACCGTCTCGGTGCCCGGGCGATCGCGGCGCTTCGAGAGCCGTCTCTCGGGCCTTGTTTTGGGATGAAGGGAGGCGCCGCGGGGGGCGGCTATGCGCAGGTCGTTCCGATGGAGGATATCAACCTTCATTTCACGGGGGATTTGCACGCGATTACGACGGCGCACAACCTGCTCTCCGCGCTACTGGATAATCACATCAACTGGGGCAACACCCTGGACATCGACCCCCGCCGCGTGAGCTGGCGCCGGGTGCTCGACATGAACGACCGGGCGCTCCGGCAGATCACGGTCTCGCTCGGCGGTCTCGGCAATGGCTTCCCGCGCGAGGATGGATTCGACATTACCGTGGCCTCGGAGGTCATGGCGATCCTCTGTCTTTCCGAGGATCTCGAAGATCTGCGCCGGCGGCTCGGGAATATCATCGTGGGGCAGACGCGGGGTCGAGCGCCCGTCACCGCCGAGGATCTCGATGCGGCCGGTGCGATGACCACGTTGCTGCGCGACGCCCTGATGCCCAATCTGGTCCAGACCCTGGAGGGCAATCCCGCGCTCGTGCACGGGGGGCCCTTCGCGAATATCGCGCACGGCTGTAATTCCGTGATCGCCACGAAGCTGGGGTTGAAGCTCGCCGACTACGTGGTGACCGAAGCGGGCTTCGGCGCCGATCTGGGCGCGGAGAAATTCTTCGATATCAAGTGCCGCAAGGCAGGGCTCGAGCCGGCGGCTGCCGTGGTCGTGGCCACGATCCGTGCGCTCAAGATGCACGGGGGCGTTGCGCTCGGGGATCTCGAGGCGGAGAACGTCGACGCCGTCCGCAAGGGATGCGAGAACCTGTCGCGCCACCTTCGAAACGTCAAAGGGTTTGGTGTACCGGTCGTGGTGGCCGCCAACCGGTTCACGAGCGACACGGACGCGGAGCTGGCGGCGTTGCAAGAGGCCGCGGGCGAGGCAGGCGCGACCGCGATCGGATGCACTCATTGGGAGGATGGAGGCGCTGGGGCGGAAGAACTCGCGCGCCACGTCCAGTCACTCTGCGAGGGCCGCCGTCAGGGTCAGTTTGCTCCGCTCTACGCCAGCGAACTCTCGCTCTGGGAGAAGGCCTCGACGATCGCGACGCAGATTTACGGGGCAGACGAGATCATCGCCGACCAGAAGGTGCGCGATCAGCTGCGGCGCTTCGAGCGGGAGGGCTACGGACATCTTCCCGTCTGCATGGCAAAAACGCAGTACAGCTTCTCGACCGATCCGAAGCGCAAGGGCGCCCCGAGCCACCATGCGGTCCCGATCCGGGAAGTGCGGCTGGCGGCGGGCGCCGAGTTCGTCGTCGCGATCTGTGGAGAGATCATGACCATGCCGGGCCTGCCGCGCGTGCCCGCGGCCAACTCGATCGACGTCGACGAGCAGGGGCAAATCGAGGGCCTCTTCTAGGGTCTAGGGCCGGGCTCGAGGCATTTCCGACACCTTTCCCTCTCAGGACTCGAACGAATCGCTGGATTCGCCCTAGGACGCCGCCTCGGCCTGGGCCTTCGCCCAACGATAGTCGGCCTTCCCGCTCGGGCTGCGCTGGATCGCGTCGACGAAGACGAAGGCCTTGGGCAGCTTGTAGCGGGCAATATGCTGTTCGGCTTCTGCCCGCAGGCCCGCCTCGTCGGGCTCGGCGCCTTCGCGCAGGGCGATGACCGCGACGACCTCTTGTCCCCAACGCTCGCTCGCCCTGGGCGCCACCGTGATGTCGAAGAGGTCGGGGTGGCCCCGGAGCGCTTCTTCGACCTCCTCGGCGAAGATTTTTTCACCGCCCGAGTTGATGCAGACCGAATCGCGTCCCAGCAAATCGACGCTGCCGTCCTCGCGGTGTCGCGCCCGATCGCCGGGGATCGAAAAGCGCGTGCCGTCGATCGTGACGAAGGTGCGGGCGGTCTTCTCGGCATCTCCGTAATAGCCCAACGGCATGCGCCCGCTCATCGCCAGCCAGCCAAGCGAGGTGTCGTCTTCGGGGAGAACACGCTGGAGGTCTTCGGAGATGATCGCCGAGTTGGCGAGTGTGTTGAAGACGCCGGTGTTCACGTTGCCTTTGGTCGAGATGTTCATGCCCTGGGTTCCGCCCTCGGAGGAGCCCATTCCGTCGACGAGGAGGATCGAGGGGAGCAGTTCGAGCAAGGCCTCCTTGCTGGCCAGGGAGAGCGGGGCTCCACCGGAAGCGATCACACCGAGTCCGGAGAGCGCGTATTGACCGCTCCTCAACTCATCGATCAAGGGGCGCGCGAAGGCATCGCCCACGATGCTCATCCCGCGGACCTGCTCGCGGACGGCGGTCTCTAGGAAGTCTCGCGCGACGAATTTCTTGACCTCGGGCGCGAAGACGACCGTGGTGCCCGTGGTGAAGGCGTTGAAGCTGCCCCATTGCGCGGCGCCGTGCATGAGAGGGGGGCCGGTCAGCGATCGCTGTGGCTCGCTGGCGGCCAACTGTTCCGCGAGCGCCTCGGGGCTCTCGATCAGGGAACCATCCTGGCGGCGACCGCCCATGGCTCCCACGAAGATGTCGTCCGATCGCCAGAGGACGCCCTTCGGCATCCCGGTGGTGCCGCCCGTGTAGAGGATATAGAGATCGTCCGGAGACGGCTCGACCGGCGGGGGCTCCGGGGAGGCCTCGGCCAGCGCCTGTTCATAGTCGAGTGCGCCGGGGAGCAGCGCCTGACCCGAGTCGTCGGCGACCTGGAGCAGCAGCTCGAGGCGCGGGAGCTGCTCCCGGATCGCCGCGATCTGGGGCGCGAATTCCGCGTGGTAGATCACGGCGCGGGCCTGCGAGTTCTCGAAGAGGTAGGCGAGCTCTTCCTGGACGTAGCGATAGTTCACGTTCAGTGGCGCCACACGCGCCTTGAATGCCCCGAGCATGCCTTCGAGGTATTCGTTGCCGTTATAGAGATAGAGCGCCAGATGCGCCTGCCCGGATTCGTGGCCCGCGAGGTCGGCTCGCTCTCGCTCGACCGTGAGGCCATGGGAGAGCAGGACATGAGCGAGTCGAGTACAGCGCTCGTGGAGTTCGCGATGGGTCAGACGCTTGTCGCCGACCACGAGCGCTTCGCGATCCGGGATCGTCGCGGCGACGGTGTCGATGACTTGTGCGAGAGAAAAGGGCATTGAAGGGTTCCTTCGCGAGGAGGCCCAAAAAAAGGGCTCGGGGCGGGTCGGTCGACACGGATGAGGCAGGATGTCTTGGATTGGCGGCTGCAAAAAACCTGTTTGCCATCTCCGTGCTCGCAGAGTCTAGTGCGCGCGCGCTCGAAGGGGATCCCGGGCGAGATCCTCGCCCGGCGGCGCTACCAGAGCGCCGCCGAGGCCAGCTCGGCGCCCTCGGTGAGCGATCGCAGCTTTGCCCAGGCGACGTTGGCTTCGACCCCTTCGAGGCCGACCATCGTCCCAAATCCACAGTCGGCACCGGCGAGAACCCGTTCGCGGCCCACGACTTCCGCGTAGCGAATGATGCGATCCGCGACGAGTTCCGGGTGTTCGACGAAATGAGTGGTCGTGTCGAGGCAGCCCGTGACGATGACCTTGTCGTCGGGGAGGGGGATCTCGAGCCAGGTCTTCCACTCGTGGGCATGGCGGGGATTCGATCCTTCGATGCAGAGTGCGGCCGGCCGCGCCTTCAAGATCGTCCGGGCCATCTCGCGTAGCGGGATGTCATGATTGTGGGGGCCTTCGTAATTGCCCCAACAAACGTGCATCCGCATGCGTTCCGGATCGATCCCGGATAGCGCGCCGTTCAGGACCTCGATATGCATCTCCGCGACGCGCTTGAATTCCGGGTCCGAGAGGTGGGAGAACTCGGCATTGCGTCCCATCGCGAGGTCGGGGCAGTCGACCTGTAGCAAGAATCCCGCCTCGACGATCGCCTCGTACTCGTCGCGCATCACGTCGGCCATCGCCTGCAGGTATTCCTCGTCGCTCGCGTAATGCTCGTTGGGCAGCATGTTCGCGATGACGCCGGGCGAGGCGGCGGATAGGAAGACCTCCTCGATGTCTTTCCCCACGACGGCAGCCTTCATGTGATCGAGCTCGAGGCGGACCGCGTCGAAGTCCTTCCAGGCGATGGGCCCCGTGCAGGTCGGGACGCGCAGCGCTGCGAGGCCGCGCGGCGCTCGCTGCTTGGCCCACTCCGGGAAATCAGCGGAGTCGAGCCGCTTCGGAAATTTCTTTCGTCGTTCTCC
>Ga0315331_10003044_pt1 | contig 12613 bp, 4 predicted proteins | sample M160m34915metaG_FD_203456 | JGI IMG/M metagenome (GOLD analysis project Ga0315331, IMG submission 203456) | Ammonia-oxidizing marine archaeal communities from Monterey Bay, California, United States - M1 60m 34915 | ecosystem: Environmental > Aquatic > Marine > Intertidal zone | place: USA...
GGGCCTCCAAAAAAATCTGCGGAGCCTCCAAAAAAATCTGCTGATGCTCCCCAAAAAAGCAAGGCTGAAACCGAAAGTCAGAAACTGCTGAAAACCGGGGACAAGAACGGCGATGGATTTTTACAAAAGGCTGAGCTACCCCCAAAAGACCAGGCGAACTTTTCCAAAATTGACGCTAACAAGGACAACAAAATCAGCAATGCAGAACTGAGCGATGCACTGAAAGCGGCCAAAGGAAAATGAGCAGTCTACTGGGACAAACCCTATTACTAGGGGTTAAGAGTCTGCTACTGCAAAAGATGCGGTCATCTCTGGCTGCACTAGGCATCTTCATTGGTACAACGACCGTCATCTGGTTGGTAGCGATGGGCGAAGGTGTCAGCTACGACGCACAACAGCAGATTATGGAACTGGGTGCCAAGAACATCATCATTCGAAGCGTCGAACCACAATCGGCAGATAGTGCAGCAGAGCGAGTCAAGACCTACGGGTTACTGCGAAAGGATTATCGACGAATCCTTACCAATGTTCCAACCATCAGCAGTGCTGTTCCCATGCGTGAACTGAAGCGACAGTTTCTTGTCGATGGCAGAACCGCAGACGTCAATCTGGTGGGATGCACACTTGAGTATCTTGATCTAAATCATCTTCAGATTGCCCGCGGCAGATGGATGGCTCCTCAGGACGATGGTGTCAACGTCATCATCCTCGCGGACCAAACAGCGAAGCGACTGTTTCCCCTCGGCAATCCGATTGGGAAAAAAGTAGGGGTTCAGAGTGACGTCTACACTGTGATCGGGCAGACGAAACCCCGGGCAGCCGCGGCCGCCATTGGTGGCAGCCTCGAGGCACGCGATTATGCCTATGACGCCTACATTCCACTCAAAACATTTGAGCAGCGTGTTGGCGACCAAATCATGACCCGTCAGGGAGAAGGCTTTAATTTCCGCGGCGAAATCGTCGAGCTGACTCAAATCACTTTGACAGTCGACGACATCGAAACTGTCGATGCAACGGCCGCAATTGTTGAGTTGCTGTTGAAAGAAACTCACGAACAGGAAGACTATGCTGTCGTGGTGCCCAAGGAACTGCTGGCACAGGCAGCACGTACCAGAGCAATGTTCAACGTGCTGTTGGTTGTGATCGCTGGCATCTCACTATTGGTGGGCGGTATCGGCATTATGAACATCATGTTGGCAACAGTTACTGAACGAACACGAGAAATCGGGATTCGACGCGCGTTGGGTGCACAACGAAGTGACATCATTTCGCAATTCCTGACTGAAACCCTGGTCTTGACTGGAAGTGGCGGCATATTGGGAGTTCTATTTGGATTGCTGTGCAAGCCGTTGTTCCAGTTATTGCGTTATATTGTGCTTCTGATCGACCCCGATCTATTGCCACCCACAGTGTTAACCCTCGAGCCAAGAATCGCATTTTGGTCCATTGGTCTTTCACTCTTTATCTCGCTGGGGGTCGGTTTGATTTTTGGTGTCTATCCAGCTCGCCGCGCGGCCTACATGAATCCAATTGATGCTTTAAGGCATGAATAATCCGCTGCAAATTGAACGCCCAGTTTCAAATATGCATCTTTTTGATTTTGCTTTACTCTGTTCTGACGCTCAGCTCGAAGCGATTCCGCAAACACACGAAATCCTTGCGCATTCAAAACTCTGATGAGTCAGAAACTCACCCCTGGCGGTCCGACGATGCGACGTCGACACGATCTCGATGCGTTACGGGCAATCGCCATGTTGCTCGGAATCGTACTGCACAGCGCCCTGTCCTTTGCTCCCGTTCCGTGGATCGTTCGAGACTCTCAGCAAAGTGAATTCTTCTACTACCTGTTTAGTTTCATTCATGGCTTTCGAATGCCACTGTTTTTTCTAATCAGTGGTTTTTTCACAGCCATGCTGTGGCGCAAGCGTGGACTTCTCGCTCTCTTCAAACAACGTAGCAAGAGAATCCTACTGCCACTGATCCTCGGCATGTGGACCATCATTCCATTGCTTTGGATCGTGAGTATTTCCATCAGCATTGCCCAAAATCAATCTGACTCAGAAAAAACGGTCGTCAGCAAATCCCAAGTCACAGGTGAGGATGGGATTTGGCAAGCTTCGAGGATAGGGGACATTGCTGAGCTCGAAAGGCAGATCAATGCTGGTGCAAGCCTTGACGCGCGACAGCCGGGCTCAGGGACAACACCGCTTGGTGAAGCCGTGATCGGAAATCAACCTGAAGTCGTGACTTGGCTACTGAAGAACGGTGCTGATCCAAACCAGCGTTCGATGGACAATTCTACGCCGCTTCACTGGGCCTGCATCCTCGGACGCGCCGAAATCGCTGCGCAACTGATTGATACTGAGGCCGACCTTTCGGCTCAAAACAACTATCAGGCCACGCCAGCAGACAACCTTGAAGTTGACTGGCCTACCACTAAAGTGGTTGCCAACCTGATGAAGACTGAATTCGACCAAAACGAAATTGAAATGGGTCGTCAACAGATCAGCAAGAGATTGGGGACTGAGGGCGAAAACATTGCCGATGGTCTCTTCGGTCTGCTTTTTCTGTTCCCAGTATTTCACCATCTTTGGTTCTTGTGGTTTCTGTGTTGGCTGGTGCTTGGGTTCGCCATTTATGCCGCGGTGCTGGACACTCTCAATATCAAGAATGTCCCACAGTGGTTCACCGCCTCACCTCTCAGGTACCTCTGGTTAGTACCCCTTACCCTGCTACCACAGGCCTTCATGGGTCTTGAAAATCCCAGTTTTGGACCAGACACATCGGTCGGTCTTCTACCGCTCCCGACCGTGCTTTTTTACTACACAATTTTCTTTGGTTTTGGTGCCTTGTACTACGACTGCAGGGATGAGGGGGGGCGGCTGGGAAAGCGTTGGTACATCACTCTGCCATTTGCAGTGTTCATACTGTTTCCGCTGGGAATGGTGCTAATCAAAGGCGAGTCGAAACTCCTAAACAACCTTCCAGAAGAGTACCATCGAGTTGCTTTTCTGATTGCTCAGGTACTGTTCGCGTGGACAGTAGTTTGCGGCTCAATGGGATTGGTCCGCAGTCTGCTTCACCAAGAAAGGAGGTCTCTTCGATACATCTCAGATTCCTCATACTGGCTGTATCTGGCACACATGCCCCTGGTACTGATTTTGCAATTCATGGTGCGTGACTGGCCAATGCCTGCACTCCTCAAGTTCACTCTGGTGTGTGGAGCAACCACCATCAGTTTGCTAATTTCGTACCAGTTTTGCGTTCGTTACACATGGTTAGGCAAGTTATTGAATGGTCCAAGAAAACGCCCCCAAGCCATCCTGATGGCAACTCTTGCCAGCAGCGATGTCGCGCTCCCAAACCCCAATTCGGTAGGCAAAGAAGGTGGTTGATTCCACCCGGCGCAGTTTAACGCCATAGAAATCAGCTCGCTTTCAGCCGCTGTGCACCTAGCCAACGGAGAATTCTACGCCGTCCTGTTTCTGGAAATCGTTTGCCTAACGTCCATGGCGCAACCAACGCCCAGGTTTGGGCTCTTTGAAGCAATTACCGCGTTCTGGGAACGCGAAACATGCTGCTCTTATTGCAAACAAGCAAGCCATTGAAATGTTCGAGATCTTTTTAGCAGTATCAATCTGTTGGGTAGTAATCACGCTTGTCGGGCATGCAACTTGGGTGACTGTTGCAAAATTTTTCGGATTATTTAGCGACAAACCTGATGCAGAGGGCCGGCCCCCTCAAAAGCGATATGCAATCGCCAAGTCGGTCATTCGGGAACTCCGCGTCACAGGCCGCATCGACACGAGCACTCTGAATCAATTGTTTTCCGCCATCAATGAGCAGGAATCCAAGACACACCTGAATTCACGGAGCCAACCTGGTGCCTTAGTGAATGCCGTGGAGCGCGAATACACAGCGTTGCCCAACACGGACCGGGACTCAGGAAACAATCAACAGCCAAACAAGGATTTGGAGATTGAATCTGCTGACCCAGAAATTTTGAGAGCAACACTGATCAGCGAATCGGTTCCAACCAGCCCCGACAAACAATTAATAGAATCCTCAGCATTCACATCTCCTGATACTCTGAAAAACCCACAGGAGTCTGGACTCTCCCCTACACAGCACAAAGAAAACAGTAACAAACAGCAACTCAGGTCGACCACAGCAACTCAACAAACACCAAACACTTCTGTCGCGATTACCAAGACGGTATCTCCCAAACCCCGACCAACGTTATCCACAGGCGAGATCATTCAATCATTCCTGTCAGCACACAATATTCGCTGGGGTGAATTGATTGCGGGAACGTTAATTGTCGTCTGCTCAATCGGCCTCGTTATCAGCCTATGGGGCCCGTTGGTCCAAACTCACCGTGCAATACCAACACTGATCTTCCTCGCCGCGAACGCCGCAATCTATGGCGTAGGGCTATACACACTCTCGCGTTGGCGTTTGCGTCATACCAGTCGGGCAGTTCTTGTGATTGCCACTTTGCTGATTCCTCTGAGTGTACTGGCAGGTATTGCTGCGTCAGGAATCGATGCGACTCAGGCGATCGACCTAAGCGATCCCATCACTTTGGTGACCATTGGTCTGGCAGGACTCGTCTACTCAGTGTTCCTTTATCTGGGTGGGAAGGCACTCACAAATCGCACACACGCATGGTCGATCTTCACATCTGTGGCAGGTTCGATCATCGCACTCGTGTTTGCTCCGGCTGCTATCCGCGTTTTTGAAATTCAAGCTGGTTGGCTACTTACGATCGCAAGTTCCGCAGTGGTATTCGCCTGCGTAATGATTGAAAAATGGAACCGTCGAACGACCACAACCATTGGCTCGGCAGGCGCGAGAATTCGTCTGCTAGTGATGGGATTAAGTGCTTACTCGTTGGCGATTGCAACACTTTCCATGGGCTATCACCTTCGAGAATTCGATAGACAGGCATGGCTGCCCATCGCGATGGCAGTCATTCCTGCATGCATCGCACTAGCTGGTGTGGCCACATCATTGAGGGAGCGATCTCGCAGCAGCACGATTTCCATGATTGGTGCTGTCTGTGGCATTCTACTGTCCGCCATCACGCTGATTATTTTTGCACCCGCAATGTTATCTTCCACTTGGCTATGGACGTGGGCTTTACTGTTGTCTGCAAGCTTGGTCGCCGGCAGGCATCTATTCCAGCAACCATCTTGGTACGCGATTTCAACTCTTCCCGTCGGGTTGGTCGCCACTTGTACGGCACAAACCTGGCTTGGTGGTGAGACTTGGCAGACCAGTGCTTTATGGACGAGGTTTATCAACGGAGAGGCGATGGCAGCCTCCCTGCTGATGTGCGTGGTCGGCGGCTCTTTCTGGTGGGCTTTATCAGCACAAAACCCGGCAAAAAAGTGGCTGCAATATTCGAACATGGGCTGGTTCAGTGCAACCCTGCTCATAGCTGCTGTTCTGTCACTTGCACCTGAAGCCAGAATGGGAATCGTTCCTGCCTGGGTTGTCACGGCAACTTTGTTCGTAGCAGCCTTCACCTCGGTACTCATTTCACTTCGTGATTATCGATTTTGCTATCTCACAGCGATTGCAACTGGCCTTGCTTTCAACTCCATCTACAAAGTTCAACTATCACTCAACCTCGACCATCTACCTGACGCAATTTACTGGACCCTGAGTGTTGCAGGGCTACTTACGCTTTTCAGTGAAGCTTCCTGCCGGCTAGCAACGCTTACCAGCAAGGAATGCTCAGAGGCTGCTTTATTAGTTCGAAAGACGCTTGCGACTCTAGGCCTCGCAACCATTGGTGCTGCAACCGTCTTGGCAGTCATCGGCAGCCAAGCTCATTTTCAACTTTGCTGCACAACGCAGTTGATTTCGGTGCTTACCTTGATTTGGATTGCGCTGCTGTTGGGTAGTCTGAAAGTTTTCAAAATCTCACAGGCACCTAGTTTTCTACTGACAATCTCTTTGACGTTTCGTTACTTTGAAACTGAATTGTGGTCACCAGCTGGCTGGCTAAGTGGCAACGCGATGTGGGGATGGGCCGCTGTCCTAGGGTCACTCGCAGTGCTCTGGTATCTGATCCGCAAAGGGATGGCTTTAGGTGTGCATCGCATCATTGAACTGAGTGCACCATTCGACAATCGGGCTGTCCCCAGCCCCCCTGTCTCGCTGCGAGATCGTATGGCTTGTATTTTTGGTCGGCCAATACCTCCGCTTGGGATGCCAGACACTTGGTTTGGATTGGCAGCAACCAGCATTGCAGGGGTTGCAACAATCTACTTATTTGCTTGCCTCAACCGATCAACCATTTCGCAAGTGCCCTTTGACTACAACACGTCATGGTTGATGCCCGTGCTGGCTTGGTTGTCTTTGGGAGCGTTCGCTGTACTACTGATTCGACAAAAGCAGCAGAAAGACTTCACTTCGACTTTCGCCGGACTGACCGTCATCTTTTCCATTCTCTGGTTCGCATGCCAAGTGACGGCGTCAAGTCTGTCAGATGAAAAAACGATGTTGATTGTCGCTGTGAGTCTTGCCACGACCTTGATGTTTTCTGCAAACACGATTCTGCGTTACCTCAGACCATCGCTTCTGACACCTCACTTTTTGAACGGCTGTCATGCAACACAAGGCCTCGTACTTGTCACGGGCTCAGCTTCGCTGCTTTACTCGGGCGTGTATGTCCCTGCTTACAACGGGCAACTCGCTGACTTGGCTTCGGCGGGCAGCATCTCTATTTGGTGGTGCATCGTATCAATCCTTGCTCTGTGGCAGACAAAACGCACCGGTCAGACATGGGGGCTCACACTATCGGCCGTATTTTTCGCGGCAGCCGGCACAGTTCTGGCAACACCGTTTATCATTCAGTCAACGCCCGCGCAGCTTCAGATGGCCTGTCTACTGACTTTTGGCTGGCTTGCGATGGCAAGCCGCGTCATCGGTGTGACACAGGATGCAACTCATAAGCTGAAGGACAGCAACTACTTTCGCGACATCCTGCGACTGATGGTAGCTTGCGGAGTTATCACGGCAGTACTTACTACAGCCGTCATACTTTTCCAGCTCCGCGGTTTCTATGACCAACTCAGCCCCGCCGGATGTGCACTGTCTTTGATTGCCATCGTGAATCTTGCATCAGGTCATGTCCAACGCTTTTTCTGTGGCAAATCGTCACCGAAATGGACTGTTTCCATTACGTTTGCATCATCGCTGCTTGCTGGACAAGTCGCATGGATGCTTCATCAGCTGAACCTGACGAATGGATCGCTTGGAGGCATACAATCGGTCGAAATCATCAGTGGAACATGGATCCTGACAGCTACCGTCTCGATGCTCATGCCCGGACGCCACCAGCGTGCGATTGACTTCTACCACATGGCAGCGGCCACATTCACAACGCTGGTTTTAGCATCCATTTACCAAGGCAAGTCCGATGTCTTGCCTTGGCTAGGCTTGATCGCAATGGTAACCAGCGGCGTCCAGATCACGCTCATGGCACTGGGCATCAAGAAACTTGAGGTTCCAGCGATCGCTACCCGTTTGGTGGGGTGGCAGGTGGGACTTGCCGGAATGGTGTTGCCTTACCTATTCAAGGAATTCAGCCCTAGCTACACAATCCTTTGGATCTCAACGTGGGTCTTGATTTGGCGCTACGTGGGCAGAGACCGACCGAACACGGATGGCAAGTTGATTCTGATGAATCAACTCCCACTATTGGATTTCTCGATAATCATCTTCGCAGCCTCACTCGCGGACCTAGCGCACAGTCTAGGTTTCATGGACAACGCTCATTCTCTCCTGAATCCGTTTCTGTGGCTCAGGTTGACCTGCTACGGTTTGGTGGCAGTCTCCATTGTCCTTCGTCCTCGAACCATTGCCGAATGGTTCATTTCCTTGTCGATGCTGTGCACTGCATTTTCGATACTGGCAATTGGTATCACAGGCATGATGGACGGATCAACCTCCCACAAGTACACGGCAGCAATCATCAGTTGTGCGCTCCTGCTTGTGGTGATCACATCTTCGCTAGGGAACCTTGCAAAACTGACTGGCAGGTTAACCTCAAGTCCACCAGTGACGCACTTCACCCGTCTGGTTTCAACGGCAACCTCAATACTCACCATTTTTGCATGTGTAAGTGTTGCTAGTCCAGTCTTGATGATGATTGCTCGACTACCTTTGATAGAGGTTCAGATTGCGATTGCGAGTATTGCAATGACTGCGTGGGCCTTCACCGAGATCTCTGAACAAGCGTCTGTTTCAAAACTGAGATATGTCGCAGTTTCTCTGGGCTTGGTTGCTATCGCAATGTGGGCCACTGCGAGCAAATTAGACAACGAATATTTGTTACTTACAGGCTGCATGAGGTGGCTGGTTGCATCGGCCCTGATCATTCCAACCCTTCTCTTTGTCCTGCCCAAGTTAATCAGCGAAAACATGAGAAATCGCTGGATGGATGCATTTCAGAAGGGTGCAATTACGACGGCAATCGCTGCATTTGGTTCTACATTTGCAATGATCACGTTGGAGTTCTTGTTGCGTGACAGCAACGGAATTGCCAATTTATCGTTAGTAGCAGCCCTTGGAGCAGCGTTGACTCTGGGATTCCTGAGTTTGATGGGTGGAGCGACTGCACTGGCCACTGGCCCCAACGGATACCTACGCTCAACGATTGTCATTTCAGATCAACAACGCACGTACCTTATCCTGGCGACACAAGCGTTTGGTTTCCTGACTTGGCTCCACTTGTTCCTGTGCAAGCCAAACTGGGCCTTTGCTGGCCTCCGAGAACACTGGCCCTATCTAGTCATGGGGCTGTCTTTCTTAAGTGTTGGGATCACAGAATTTGCACGCCGCCGCGGTGATGCTGTGATGGCTGCGACTATTCGCAAAACATCACTGTACCTGCCATTGATCCCCATGCTGGGGCTATGGCTAAGTGCTTCGAATCAAGGCAATACCATTCTGGCAAATATGATCAGCTCTCATTACGAGATTCTGCTAATCATTGCAGCCACATACTACTTTGCAGTAGGCACGATGTGGAAAGCAACCCTCCCGCGTGTAACAGGCGTGATCCTTGGAAACGCTGCATGGTGGTTTGTATTGGTGCAATTACCTGGATGGGAATTCTTGATACATCCCCAACTGTGGTTGATTCCACCCGCAGCCTGCATTCTTATCATGACCCACCTCTACCGGGAACGTATTGCCCCCCAAGCAGCATCGGGAATTCGCTACGGAGCGACCTTGGTTATCTATATCAGTAGCTCCGCTGATATGCTGCTGCAACAGATTGGCACCACACTCTCAGGGCCCATCATTTTGATTCTACTTGCACTGGCTGGGATGCTGCTGGGCGTGATTCTCCGAATACGTCCTTTCCTGTATCTAGGTGCAACGTTTGTATTTCTGGGTGTCACCAGTATGGTTTGGCACGCTAACCGAGCATTTGAGTCGACATGGCCATGGTGGGTATTCGGAATCAGTATGGGGCTTATCCTGCTAGCCGGCTTGATGATGCTGGAGAAGTACAAACCACAATTGCAAGCGCATGCAAAAAAGCTCTCAACTTGGGACGGATGATTCAGCATTCTGAATGCCTTTGGGTAGCTCTACTATCGACCACGGGCGAACGTTCCCTGCCGAATGACAGAACACCCACCAAAACAGAAATCAGTCCACACGCTCTGCCTTGAACTTGATGACGTAGTCACGCTCAGGATCCACCATCCGTGGATTTGGCACCAAGATAAAATCATCCGAAATCACAGCGTTAAGATCATCACCCGCTAAAAGCGAGACCTGCTGAATTCGGTGATCAAGCAGTTGTACAATCGGTCGCCACCCTCGTTGCGCTCCATTCGTGTTGACAGGTTCGAATGATTTGGAGGCCAAACGGGGTGAGATGGTGAGTGTATAGGTATCGCCCTCAATTTCCAGTTTTTGCCCATACGCCTTGGGCCGCGAAGGCAAACGGGCTTCCCACGCGGGGTCACCATAAAAAGCAACCGTATCGCGATCCCATAATAACCCCCGACAATCTGTCGCTGACAAACCTAATTGCTTGCCGATCGCGTTGGGCTGTACAGATGGCAGGCGTTGCGAGCCAGGCTCTAGTGTTACGCCGGTGACTCCATCGAAGCAATGATCCAGCCGGTGAATCAATGCGTGGTGGTTGGCATGAAATGCTTCTGTCAGCGTATAACGCCCGGGTTGCTCAGTGAAATAATCCAGAACGCCCCAACCACCGTAGCCGTACCATGTAACCACGGTGTATCCCACCATTTGCCTTACCCCCAGACCATTCATCCAAGCCAACGCCATCGCATCGGGCCCATCAATGTGCCCCATAAGGCAGTTTCCAATTGCCATGTAAACGCGAGGCTCTGATGAAGAGATTTCAAACGGCTGACCCTTCAGCGGGACACCAAACATCTGACCCTGCTTCGATTGAAACGTTCCATTTTTGTATCGAAAGCCAATTTGCCAATTGCGTTCTGTCGCGTGACCAGAAGTGACAAACAAATCAGCAGCTCCCTTAGTCAAGGTATCGGCAAGAGCCTGGGTTGTATCGGACGGACCAGTTTGCTGGGTTGGCACGCCACCGATATCCTTACTTACCTTTTTGTTTTGAACTAATTCGTCGTACCAAACACCCTGTTCGCAAAGTTCCAGAGCCAATTCCGTTCCTGATGCGACCTTCTTCACAGCCAGTGGCTTATCTGTCTTGGCAATTGCGAGTGCGTTGTCAGCATCATACCCCGTGAGAATTCCCCAAAGAGTATCCGTGTAAGGATCGCTGTCGTATTGACGCGTCAACTGATGCACGGCAGCTACAAATTTCCTGCCAGCTTCCTCTCGACACGCCACAAAACAGGTATAACGAGGATGCTGTTTTTGCAGAACGGGAAGGATTTCCGACACGTCGTTTTCCCAAACCAACACGACAGCTTCCGTGTGCCGTTCCAGCAGAGCATCAACAACCGACTGCCACCCCGGTTGTTCTTTCGTTTGGCGTGAAACAACGACCGAATATTCTGACGCATCTGCAACCACCACAGAAAACAAGCATGCAATACATGTCGCGAGGATGTGTTTACTCATTACCGATTTAGTTCTCATTGAGATAATTATTAGCAGCGAGAAAGGCAGCCTAAACGAAGCAAACGGTGTTTGACCGCTGAACTGTTGGATAACAAACTCATCCAGCGTCACCACGCCAATGAACCAAGCCTGCCGCTGCCGGATACTTCACAAGTGTTTCTTGTATCCTAACCCGCCAGACGGCCACCTGCCTCCCCGACGTCAAAAGAATTCAAGGTACATGCATCGACCTCAATTGATCGTCTTTGACTTGGACTTCACGCTCTGGGACTGCGTTGGAACTTGGTGCGATTGCCTACCGCCTGCTTGCAAGCTCCGATCAGGACAAGTCTTGGACACCCAAGGACAGTCTGCCCAACTCTATTCCGATGTGCGGAAAATACCGGATCACTGTGAGCAACAAAATTAGAAAGTGGCCTTGGCCTCACACACACAACAACCAACTTGGGCCAAAGAACTGACCGAACTTCTGGGAATCGCAGATCACTTCAGCTACTCAGAGATTTATCCTTCGAGCAAGCTTGCACACTTTTCCTCGCTTCAAAAACTGAGCAATATTGAGTTTCAACAAATGCTGTTTTTTGATGATGAAATGCGCAACATCACAGAGGTGAGCTCACTTGGTGCCTGTTGCATTCATGTGACCCAAGGACTGAGTCACCGCATCTTTGAAGAAGTGTTGCACCGCTTCCAGTCGCATCACTAGAAACCCCAAGCCTCACCGGTGTCCAACACTTCAAGACACCGACTGGTTCAGATATCCGCCAAACTCACACCTGCCACGAATGTCACGAGGAAATCCTGACGCCAGTTCTTGGGCCAACTTGGACCGATTCCTGTCACCCAGCCCTGCCCAACTGCCCTGACCTGCCCAGCAGTTCTTATTCTCCTCGACCAAGCCCATAGCAGGCGGAGTTGATTGTCTATTTTCTGGGCATGCAAACTCTTCTTTCTCAAGTCGCCTACGAGAGTGAACCATCTTTACTGAGGAAATTTCTAGGTTGCGACAGCGTTTCAATTTCCGTTGCGCGGCAAAGATTAAGAAGTGATTCAGCGTTCTGTAGCAAGGCTATCCATTCGAGCTGCCCGTGGTTGGCCTCTGCCTGAATTTTTTCAGCCGCGGTTGCAATATCTTCACTTTGTTGCTGCCTGGCAGTGCTGGCCAACTTTGCGGCAAGCTCTTGAATTCCTCGGACGTCCCTTGCATCAACAGCCTCGGCAATCTTTTCCGCTTGTATGCCAATCTCGGTCACAGGCTGGTCGGTGAGACAAGCACCGACGAGATCCTTCTGATCCGTACGCTCTTGCAAAGAGTGAACAAGATGTTCAACCAGCACCGGATCAAATTGAGCACCGGCACAAATTTGCAATTCCTCAATTACCTCGCTCTTAGTCCGTCCAGGACGATGCCTTTGGTTTGTGATCATGGCATCATACGCATCTGACAATTTCAGAAGCCGAGCGGTCAACAGGATGTCAGTCCCCGTCGGTAAAGTAGAATCGGTGG
>Ga0315331_10003046_pt1 | contig 12613 bp, 10 predicted proteins | sample M160m34915metaG_FD_203456 | JGI IMG/M metagenome (GOLD analysis project Ga0315331, IMG submission 203456) | Ammonia-oxidizing marine archaeal communities from Monterey Bay, California, United States - M1 60m 34915 | ecosystem: Environmental > Aquatic > Marine > Intertidal zone | place: USA...
TACAAAATCAAAATGCCCTAAGCTTTTCTTTTCTTTTAAATCAACCTCTTTTTCTTGTCCCCAATCAAGTTCATATTTTCCAGTATTTTTCAATACAACATCTGCTTTATAAAAAGTTCCGAACCTACTAAGAAATCCGTCAAGCTCAATTCTACCTTCTTCTCCGTTGTAAGATTCAATCAGCTGAATAGCCTCCTCTCTACTTACGGGCCTACCAGAAATAATCTTATTTATATTTGTTGAATCATCTGGCTTGTCAGTTGTATATCTATTAAACGTTTCCATTACAGGTAGTTTTGATATTGGACATACAATCCCTAAAGGTCTAATAAAAGTATCTGTATCAACATTAACAGATTTAGCTTTTTCTATTATCTCATCCCTAAGTTTGTCTGTTTCTGACATGAAATCTTCATATGAATATTTTTCTTTTTCCATCTCTTTAAGTTTTAGTTCCCATTCACCAGTAAGGTTAGCTTCGGTAAGTCTCTTGAGGTTAAGTATTGTTAGATCTTGAATAAGCTGTCTGCCTCTAATATGAGATGCAATACATTTTTTACCATTTTCTTCTTCGGTTCTAAATAAGTAACTTTCCCTTATTAAGTCTTCTATTGTATTTGCTCTAGTGGCTGGAGTGCCAATGCCCTTATTCTTCATCGCCATAGCGACTTCCTCATTACCTAGGTCATTTCCAGCAGTCTCCATAGCTCTCAATAAAGTGGCATCTGTATATCTAGATTTTGGCTTAGTAGCATTTTCATTTTTAATTATCTCTTTACAATGAGCTTCTTCATTTTCCTCGATGGAATTCAGAATCGTTTCAGTTGTATTACTTTCAAGCACTTCTTTCCAGCCTTTATCTATCAGTATCTTTCCTTTAGTTCTGAAACAAAAATCACCAACCTGGGTATCTCTTATGGTTTCTTGTGTTAATACTGGAGGGTAGAAAATTGATAGGAACCTTCTGACTATTAAATCGTATATTTTTGCTTCAGGTTCCGACAGTTTTCCACTGCTAGGTATTATATTTGTGGGAATTATTGCAAAGTGATCCGAAACCTTTTTTGAATCAAAAACTTTTTTATCTTTATTGTTAACTCTTTTGTTATTTAGAATATTTTCAGAATAAATAGAATATTGAGAATTTTTAAACTTACCAAGTGTCTCGAGTACTTGGTTCGGATAGTCGTCAGGCAACCTTCTTGAGTCTGTTCTTGGATAGGTGATATATCCTTCACCACTTCTAGGTTGATAAAGTCCTTGAGTGATTTGAAGAGTTTGTTGTGCTCGGAATCCAAATCTACTGTTCGCCTCTCTTTGTAGGCTTGTCAAATCAAAAAGTGCCTCTGAGTACTCTTTTCTCTCTTTTTTATCTTCAGTGATGTTGCCAGGCTTGCCTTGGCATGATGAAATTATAGAATTAACGATTTCCAAATCAAATATTCTGTCATTCTTTTTAACTCTTCTGTCTTCATCACTGAATTCTTTATTGTTAAATTTCGGATCATAATATGTGGCTTCATATTCTCCACTGCTAGTTTGAAATTTTGCCACAATTTGAAAGTAGTTTTGAGAAACAAAATTTTCAATTTCAATATCTCTAGCCACAACTAGCGCTAAAGTAGGAGTTTTAACTCTTCCCACAACCTGTTTATTGAACCCGACATTATATGCCTTACTTGACCAACCAGTTATTGCCCTTGTTCCATTCATTCCTATTACCCAATCAGCATGAGTTCTAGCGAGTGCTGAATCTTTAAGTCCCTTAAAAGCAGAATCTGGCTTAATGCTAGTAAACGCTTTAGAAATACCATCTTTGGTCATAGACTGAAGCCATAGTCTTTTTGATGGTTTTGTTATTTTAAGATAGCTAATAACCTGATGATAAATTAACTCACCTTCTCTCCCTGCATCGCATGCATTAATAATAGAATCTACATCCTCTCTTTTACTTAACTTTTTAATTAAATCAACTTTAGATTTAACTCTGGCTATCGGCTGTAGTTTCTCAGGTCGGTTTAACGGTAGTAAATCAAGGCTCCATTTTTGTTTAGGCTTTTCATATTCTACTATATGACCTTGTGCTGAGGTGATTATGAAATCGTCATTTTCGTAAAATTCAGCTTTTTTAGATTTCTTATTTATGGATAAAGCATCTGCAATTAAATTTGCAACGCTTGGCTTCTCTGCAATAACTAAAGATTTCATTGAACTCATAGAAACCCAAATTTATATAAATAAAAAAAATAAGTCAAATTTATTTTTTTTGATTTATAGCCTAAGTATCTCTAATTATTGATTAAATTATTTTTATTAAACCACTCAATAACTTTACTTAATATTTGGTCTCCATTAAGATATTTCATGTCCAATTCATTTACGGATTTTTTAGAGCTAGCTTGCGCACCCAACTTAATTGCTTTCAGTCCATCTATTGGGAGAGAGGGCCTCTTTCTTGAAAATAAACTAATAAACTCCGAGTAATAAGCTACAAGCAATAGAGCCAGGTTAGGCGTAACTTTATTGATTCTTTTTTTATGTGTAATATCACAAACTTTATCAAATACGTCACCAATTTTAATATTCTCTCCAACAACAACATATTTGGACCCCACCTTTAGATCGATAGATTTGATCATCATTTTCACTACATCATCAATGTATACCAATGGTATGTATGAATCTGGAAAAAACTTCGCTTTTACTTTTCCGTTTGCGATACCTAGAACTGTTTTACCAAAAGTCTTTGTATCTCCAGGCCCTGTTACAACACCAGGATTTAATGTAACAATCGGAAGACCATTTTTAAGATAATTTTCAGCCTCACGTTCAACCAGATATTTAGACTTACTATAATGGCTTTCGAAGTCTCCTTTATGAAGAGATTCTTCGTTGGCTATAATACCTTCCGCTTGTCTAATCGCCGCCACACTACTAATATGCACAACTCTTTTTAATGGAAATTTTTTTGCTTCTTCGAATAAATTTATAGTACCTTTGACATTTACATCGTAATAGGTTTTATTGTCGGGTAGCCACCATGAGGCTATATTTGCAAGATGAAATAAAATTTCTATATTATCAAAAATTCCAACTAATGATTTTTGATCTGTAATATCACCCAGGATACACTTGAAGCCTTTACTTTCTAGTTTATCAAAGTCTTGTTTTTTTCTTACAAGAACAGTGATATTATGGCCTATGTCTTTAAGTCTATTAATTAAAAAAGGACCAATATATCCCGTAGCACCGGTTACTAAAATATTCAAAAAAAACCTTAAAGAATAATCTTCTTATCTTCTGTGATAATCTTGCCCTTTTCTTCGCCAGCTTTTTCTTGCGCCGCTTTTTGAGTTTCTAAAACTCTAGTTTCTATAAGTTTAAATAGCCTTTTTTGAAAATCCTCATCAAAAGCACAAACTCTTGGGACTATATATCCCATGGCCGCAACTTGAACAAAGAACTCTGCGTTTGCTTTAATAAAGTCTTCTGGAACATCGCCATAAGCCTGCTTTAACTGTCCGTAAATTGTTTCTTGTATTGCACTAACAATGTCGGCAATAGTATCAGCTCCTTCCTTAGGTTGTTGCTGTAGCCCTAAATTGAACGCATTAGCAATAGAACTTTGAATTGCTTGCATTGCCTCTTCTGGGCTTGGTTGTTTTTTTTCGTCTTTAATTTCTTCACTCATATTTTAAGCTCCTTATAATATCTGTTTTAATACATTATACTGATAAATAAGTTAAAAACTATGAGCAAAAAAATAGATGGCGGCTTTGCAATTGTTAAGACGCTAAAACAGTTAGGCATTAAGGATATATTCACACTCGCTGGAGGACATATTAATCCAATATATAATGCTTGCAAAGAAGAGGGTATAAGGCTTATTGATTGTCATCATGAGCAAGGTGCTTCTATGGCAGCTGATGCTTATGGAAGAGTTACAAAATCTCCAGGAGTTTGCTTGGTTACAGCTGGTCCTGGGCTTACTAATGTTGTTACTGGAATGTCGGGTGCTTTTTTGTCTAACTCTCCATGTATCTTCCTGTCTGGAAAGTCTGGCGTAGAAGAGCTTGATAGATTACCCCTTCAAGAAATTGATCAAGAGAATATGGTTAGACCTGTGACTAAATGGGCTAAGACTGTATACGATACAAAGAGATTGTCAGAATATACAGCGCAAGCTTATAAAATGTGCACCACGGGGAGACCGGGTCCCGTATATCTTGGCTTCCCTCATGAGGTTTTATATGATGAAGTTGATGCTTCACAGCTTGATAGTCCACAGATGGGAACCCCTAGCAATCCAGAAATAACAGACGAGGACTGTGAAAAGTTTAAAGAACTGCTAATTTCATCCTCGCGACCAGTTGTATTAACAGGAAGCGGCTCCTGGTATTCAGGAGCAGAAGACTCTCTTAGAGAGTTTGTTGAGAAAATTAAAGCCCCTATTTTTACTCTTAATTTTGGAAGGGGCGTAGTTTCAGATAATCATGAAAATTGTATGGGCCAGGCTTCACCTTCCGCTCTTAATGGTTTTAAAAAAGCTACCTCTGAAGCCGACTTGATTATACTACTGGGCGTTAGACTCAGTCTTTATATTGGGTGGGGAAGAACATTCAATCCTGAAGCAAAAGTAATCCAGGTTGATATTGAGGCTGAAGAAATAGGAAGAAATAGGCCAGCTGATCTTCCAATCCTATCGGATATTAGCAAGGCAATTGAAAAACTGAATCTAATTATCGGAGATAGTTTAGACTTTTCAAAATGGTTAACTATTTGCAGGCAATGGAAGGAAGAAGAGTGGTCTGAAGTTGAGAAGCTTAAATTAAATAATGAAAAACCTTTACATGTTTTAAGAGTGGTAAAGGCAATTGAAGATTATTTTGGTAACGAAGCTATGCTTTGTATAGATGGTGGAGATACTCAAGCATGGACTGATTCAACTTATAATGTTGATAAGCCTGGTATTTATGTAAAAGGCGGGCCTTTAGGTTGTATGGGCGTAGGGGTACCATTTGCTCTTGGAAGCAAAACTGCATTTCCTGATAGACAGGTTGTATTGATAACTGGAGATGGTGCTGTAGGAATGAACTTAATGGAATTTGAAACTGCAGTTAAGCACAATCTTCCATTTGTCTGTGTGGTCTGCAATGACCAGTCGTGGGGAATGACGAAGCATCAGCACTGGCTTACTTATGGCTCTGATAATACGCCTTCAGGACACGAACTTCCATTTATAAAGTTTCATGAAATAGTTAAGGCAATGGGCGGTTATGGTGAGCTTGTAGAAGACTCTAAAGATTTAATTCCAGCATTAGAAAGAGCCACAAAATCTGGATTACCTTCTTTAATCAATGTTGTCACTAATCCAAATGCTACAAGTGCGGCTACACATGCAATTACAGCAATGATGACAAGAACATAATTATTTCATGAATAAATTGGCGTTATCTATACTTTTTACATTATTTTTTCAGTTTAAATCCTTTTCAATTGACCAGGATGGTATAAATAAAACTATTAAATTGTGCCAAAGTAATGAAGGACAATTCAAAGCCAGCGGATTAAATAAGGATAAATATAATTCTTTTTGTTCATGCTATATAAAGGGTTTATTTGAAGATGGAGATAAACGTAAGGAGTACAAAAGTGTTAGAGATAATTGTTTGTCAACTTTGATATAATTTTCTATGATTTTGGACTTAATGAGTAGTTATTCCTTACTTGTTAGTACAGCCATGAATGCTTCTTGAGGTATCTCAACACTGCCAACATTTTTCATTCTTTTCTTTCCTTCTTTTTGTTTATCAAGAAGCTTTCTCTTTCTAGATACATCACCGCCATAACACTTGGCAGTAACATCCTTCCTTAAAGCTTTAACGGTTTCGCTAGCTATTATTTTTGATCCTATAGCAGCTTGGATTCTAACTTCAAACAATTGTCTTGGGATTATTTCTTTAAGTTGCTCAGTGATGTCACGACCACGATAGTATGAATTTGATCTATGAGTTATAAGTGAAAGGGCATCTACAATTTCACCGTTTATAAGTGTGTCAAGTTTAACAAGGTCAGACTCTACTAGATTTGTAGGTTCATAGTCCATAGAGCAGTAACCTTTAGTTATTGATTTAACTTTATTGTAGAAATCGTAAATCATTTCTGATAATGGAATTTCGTATTCTAGAATAAGCCTTTCCTCAGAAATAAAGTTTATATTTTTTTGAACACCTCTTCTTGATTCGCAAAGTTCCAACAAGCCACCAAGAAAACTTTTTGGAGAGTGAAGGCTAATTAAAACAAAAGGCTCTCTAATTTTATCAATTTCACTTAAGTTAGGTAAATTCTTGGGGTTATCTACTTTTACTATCTTCCCGTTTGTCTTATCAACTTCATATACAACTGTAGGAGATGTGGCGATTAGGGAGAGATTGAATTCTCTTTCTAATCTTTCTTTGATTATTTCCATATGCAGTAGACCCAAGAAGCCACACCTAAAACCAAAACCTAAAGCAGCGGAATTTTCTGCCTCATAATCAATTGAGGAATCATTTAAGCTTATCTTTTCTAATGCTTCTTTAAGCTGTTCATAAAAATTTGAATCTATAGGATAGAGGCCACAAAAAACCATAGGTTTAATATTCTTAAAGCCTTTTAAAGGATCTGTTGCAGGTTTTTCTGTAAGCGTAACAGTATCACCAACTTTTGCGTCACCAAGCTCCTTAATTGACGCAGTTATAAACCCAACTTCACCAGCACTCAATGTTTTAACTGCTTTTGACTTGGGATTAAAAATCCCTAAGTTTCTTGTCTCGTAGGATCTTTCTGTTGCCATCATCTTAATTTTTTCACCTACTTTAAGAGTTCCACTAAACACCCTCACTAGAAGAACAACTCCCAGGTATGTATCAAACCAACTATCAATTACAAGTGCTTTGAAATTATTGGAATTATCAATCTTTGGAGGTGGAACTTTATCTATAACCTCATCTATAATATTTAAAACTCCTTCACCAGTTTTTGCACTTACAAGAACTGCATTACTACAATCAACACCAATAGTATTCTCAATTTCTTCACATACTTTTTCAGGATCAGATGATGGAAGATCTATCTTGTTGATAACCGGTATTATTTCAAGACCCATATCAGCGGCTAAGAAAGCATGAGCTAATGTTTGAGCTTCTACACCCTGGGTTGCATCTACTACCAATAGGACTCCCTCACATGCCATAAGGCTTCTTGAGACCTCATAGCTGAAGTCTACATGGCCAGGCGTGTCTATTAAGTTGAAAACGAAGTCTTTGCCATCTTTAGCCTTATAATTAATTCTGACAGATTGTGACTTGATAGTGATACCCCTTTCTCTTTCGATATCCATGTTATCTAGAAATTGATTAGTCATATCTCTTTTTGTTACGGTATTTGTTAATTCTAGAATCCTATCAGCAAGTGTAGATTTGCCATGATCAATATGTGCGATAATGCTAAAGTTTCTAATATTTTCGTTCTTCATCTATCTTTGAGTATAAATCATTTAATATAATTTATTTAATAATAATCCCGTCGCAACTTTGGGATAGAAATAGGTTGATTTTTGGGGCATTTTATCGTTATTTAGAACAACCTTCATTATGTCCGATGGGACAAACTTTGGTAATATTAATCCAACCGACTTATCACTAATTGTAGACTTAGCATCTTTAAGGCTTTTGAAATGCCCAACACTTGAGTACGATTTTTTGTGCATATCTATTATCTTTTCTTGAACAGCATAAACACTCATAGAGTAGAAATCTTTTAAGTCAGCTTCTTTGATTTTACACTTAAGTGTCACATTATTCTTCTCATCAATATAGAAAAATTCATCGGTATTAAGTAAGTCTTCATTCATATCATCTGACCATTCCTGAGTCTCGAAATTTTCTAATACACTTTTTGATATCTCTTTAGAATTTTTAGTTTCATTCAGTATTCTATGTGTTGGATTAATAAGTAAGCCTTCTTGAACAGTTCCTGTTAAGTAAAACATTACATAGCTGGCCTCCTCATTTTTATTTTGTTTTGAATAATTCAAAGAGGTTTCGTATCTATGATGCCCATCAGCTATTAATATTTCTTTAGTTTCAAAAAAAGAAGAAATTTCAGAAAGAATATCAGAATTATCGATTTTCCAGATTTTATTTACTATCCCATCTGATGATTCAGCTTCAATTATTGGGTCGTTAGAATTTGTGAACTGACTAATAATCTTTTCAATTTTATTATCTGAATTATCATACACTCCAAAGATTGGGCTAATGTTTGTTCTGCATGAATTCATTAGTTTTAGTCTGTCTGCCTTTGGACCACTAAAAGTTTGTTCGTGGGGTAAAATTATTTTTTCATCAAAATCGCAAACTTTCACTCGAGCAACAATGCCTAGTCTTTCATAATCCTTCCCTTTGAAGGAGAATTTTTGATAGTATGGATAGATGCTTTCCTTTTCTTCTTCAATTAAGACCTGATTATTAATCCATTCATTTAGGAGTCTTGAAGCTTCCTCGTATTTTTTATCACCCTCAGTTTTATTTAAATCGATCTTGATAATATTATTTTCATCCATAGAGTAAAGCAGTTCTTGTTGTTCCTTGTTGATAACATCATATGGAGGGGCTATGACTTTGCTTATATCATTAATCTTTTTGTCGTTATATCTTATTCCCTTAAATCCTCTTACTTTTGCCATCATAAAACTCCTTTATTCTATTAGAGTCTAAATCACCCTTTCTGATGATTAAAAGCCCATTTTTTGTAGCTTTTACTATAGTTGAACCCAGCGACTCTTCTATGTCTCCATAATCTATAATTGAGTCAACTAAATTATGAAAGGTATTATATATTGTTTTAAATAAAAAAATATTTTTATTTCCACTTACATTGGCGCTGGTAGATATTATTGGGAAATTCCCAAAATTAAATAGTTTATCTACAAACTCATGAGATGAGATTCTGCAACAAATTTCATTGTTATCACTGATTATTTCTTTATTGATTAAAGATTCTTCTTTTGCTTGAAGCAAAATAGAAAAAGGACCTGGTGAAAATTCTGATATTAATCTCTCATCAATATCAGTTGGATTGCAATAGTTCTTGATCATATTCAGATCTTTAAATAGCAGAGTAAAGTTTTTTTCTTTTTCCCTTTTTTTAATTTCATATATTTTTTCTATCGCTTTCTTGTTATTGGCAAGACATCCGAGCCCATAAAGAGTTTCTGTTGGATAGCAAAAAACTCCCCCATCTTTTAGCAGGTTCATTATATCTTGATAATTTATATTTGATTTATTATAGAGCGACAATTTTATTTATTATGTTTCTCAGCAGCTTTCTTAACTTTATCTTTTAGGCTTTGTCTAAAGTTATTTAGTGAATCTTTAATTTCAGGATATTTGATTGCAAGAATGGAAGCAGCATAGATTCCAGCATTCCTTGCACCACCTTTTCCTATAGACATTGTAGCCACAGGGATACCTGGAGGCATTTGAACTATAGAAAGAAGTGAATCCATTCCATTAAGACAAGATGAGTCTATAGGTATACCAATTACAGGTAGGGTTGTATAGGAGGCTACTACTCCTGGAAGGTGCGCGGCCCAACCGGCAGCAGCTATAATTACTTCAACTCCTCTTTCTTCAACTGTGCTCATGTATTCTTCTAAAAGTTCAGGAGTTCTATGAGCTGAAGCAATTCTTAGATCATATGGAACACCTAATTCATCAAGAATCTTACAAGCGTCAGAGGCTTTTTCTAAATCTGAATCACTGCCACAAATTATTCCTACTCTAGCCATGGTTTTAACTTATCTTGATTATGCTAATATTTCAAGAGTATATTTTTTGGAGAGCAATTTTGATAACGAAAGAATTTTTAGAAGACGTTTGTTTTATTACTCAACATGATCATGCCAGAATTTCTTTAGACTTGTTTCTGATGATTAGTCCTGATATAACTCAAGGGTTAGAAACCTCAGAAGAACTGAAGTACGCCATTAGGAACCATGATTGTGGCTGGATTGAGTATGACAATGTTCCAAAGATTGACGATTCGGGCAAGGTGTATACCTTTCAAAATATGAAATCTTCTTTGCAAGATGAGCTGTGGATGAAAAGTATTACCAGTTCTATGATTCCATATTCCTCTTTGTTGATTGCACAACATTTTAAGTTTTTAAGTAGCAATTCAGTGTCTAGAGAGGATAATAATTTTGTAAAAATTTGTGATTCTTATATCAGTAAAAATTATTCTCAACTTTTAAGTGATATCGATACCGCGTTATTCGAAGTACAGTTAGATTTTTTAAAGTTTACAGACTTGTTATCTCTTATTTTATGTAGGGAGAGAGAGGTAGGGAAAAACTTAATACCATCTATTAAGAGTTTAGACGGTAGTGTTCATGAAGTCAGTATTCAGAAAGTAAGTGATTCTATATACAAGTTTCCTCCTGGATTTCTTAAGTCAAAGCAAAATATGATTGAGATTCCATATAAAATGCTTCCAAGCGAGTTAATACTAACCCCTAAGAAACTGAAGGAAGAATTCCGACAATCTAGGACAAAATATAGAAGAATAGGGCTATCTGGTTAATATGTAATCTCTTAGGTTTATGTTTTTCAAGAAAGATCTTTTAATTTTCTGCGTAGAAGTTTTTTCAAATTCTTCTAGTGTTATATAAAATTTATTTACTCTTTTATAGGCCTCAAGTTTCTTGTTAATTCTCTGACATTCTTCATTGATAATTTTTTTTATTTCATTAATGTCCCGACTAATTAGTTCGTCATCTGGGAGAATGATTGCGATTATATTTTCATCATCCTTGCTAAAAACTACTATATCCTTTACATGAGTTGAAGATGAGAAGAATTCTTCAATTTCCTCAGGATATATATTTTTTCCACCTTTGTTAACTATCACAAATTTATCTCTGCCAGTGATATAAAGGAATCCTTCTTCGTCAACATAGCCGATATCACCTGTGTTAAGCCAACCATCTTGGAGAACGTCATCAGTTGCTTCTTTGTTTTTGTAATAACCCAAAAAAACATTTGGCCCTTTTACTAGAATTGTTCCATGGCCAAGACTATTGGCATTTATAATTTTGATCCTGCAGGAATCAATAACTTTTCCAACCGATCCAATCTTTTCTTGTCCAAGAATATTTACAGATACAAGCGGTGAGGCTTCAGAGAGGCCATATCCTTGAGTAACTGGCATTCCAATTCTATTAAAAAATTTTTCTATGCTTGGGCTTAATGCTGCACCACCACTTAATAAAAGCTTTAGGCTTTTTAGCCCTAACTTATTTCTCAAGGCAATTCCAAATAATTTTGGAGCAACATTCATCAATATTCTTTTAAATATAGACTGTGAAATTTTTTTATTTATATTTTTATATATTTTTTCAAGTATCAAAGGAACTACTGGCCATATTGTGGGTTGTATTTCTTTCATCTCCTTTACCATAGTAGGCAAGTCGATTTTAGAGCAAAAGTGAATACAATTTCCTTTGCTCAGACCATGAAGAAGACTACATGTTAGTTCGTAAACATGATGAAGCGGCAATATAGAAAATGATTTTTCATATTCTTCTGAAGGTAGAATATTGTGTATGTCTTTTATATTGGAAATAAGATTTTTATGAGTTAGCAAAACCCCTTTAGGTTCTCCAGTTGTTCCTGAAGTAAATAGAATTTCCGCAATACTATTTTCTACGTCATTTGTGGAATTATCTATATTCTTTAATAATACCAAGGATTCGAGCTCATTGTTTTTTTCTGACTCTATTTTTATTGTGGTGTTATCCATCGTTTTTATTATATTTTGATGCATACTGAGCGACTCAAAGTTTTTAAGTTTATCTACCAGAAAAAGTTTTGCTTGAGTATATTTTAAAATGAAGTCTATACCCTGATTGTTCATTTTAGGATCGATTGGCACGGCAGTACAACCTATTTTCATTATAGAAAAAAACGAAATTACCCAATCAATTGAATTGAATCCAGATAGTGCAATGTTCGATCCTTTCTTAAACCCCAGATGACCTAATTCATTACTTTTTTTTGCTATGCTCGCTTCAAGTTCTAGATAGGTAAGAGTGTTGAGGGTGGAATTTTTATATTCCGACAATGCAATTCTATTTGGGAATTTTTTTGAGGAAAAATCTAAAAGCTCATAAAGTGATTCGATTTTATCAAAAGAAACATTCATTAGAGTAATAATACAGGATCATAAAGCTTTTTTAATCTAATAGTTTAATTGGCACGCATATTGCCATTCACCTAATAAGAATAAAATTAGGAGGTTTTAAAAATGTTTAAAAATAAAACTAAAAATTTTTTCATTTTTATATTTTTGTCTATCTTATCGGTTTTTTCAGTTCACAGCGCATCAGCGTCTAATTCTCCAGATGAGACGGCTTTCGTTTTCAACACATTATTATTTTTGATATGTGGTTTTCTTGTTATGTGGATGGCTGCTGGTTTTGCAATGCTTGAATCAGGTATGGTTAGATCAAAAAATGTTTCAACAATTTGTTTAAAAAATGTCGGACTATATTCAATTTCAGGAATAATGT
>Ga0315331_10003047_pt1 | contig 12612 bp, 7 predicted proteins | sample M160m34915metaG_FD_203456 | JGI IMG/M metagenome (GOLD analysis project Ga0315331, IMG submission 203456) | Ammonia-oxidizing marine archaeal communities from Monterey Bay, California, United States - M1 60m 34915 | ecosystem: Environmental > Aquatic > Marine > Intertidal zone | place: USA...
TCGTTGATTGATAGAGAGTCCATGCTGCCTAATGAGATGTTTTTATTGGATGTTCTAGGTGTGGGTTTGTTAAGTGTCCAAGGTCCAATTCCATTTGGGCTTCGGCCAATAGATAGATTATCCACCTGAGGGCCATAGCCGATGGCGTCCTGTATTTTTAACCCATCCTCGGTGGGCCACCAAAGAGCGATATTTTGTCCTTCAGCATCAAGGGCAAAGCCTGTATGCAGGCCAGGTTGCTCATTGGAGCTGTCACACCAAACGGTGATATGTGCTTTTGATGCAAGAATGGTTTTTTCTGGAAAGAAAAAAGTTGGTTCTTCGTTTACGCCGTCTCCAAGTCCAGCTCCAGTGAGATCGATTTCACGGTTAGTCGGATTGAATAGTTCGATCCAATCCGGACTAGTATCTCCGTTTTGCACTGAGCCTCGATTAGCAGCCATCAATTCGTTGAGAATAATTCCATCGGGTAGGCTTTCAATGGTGGCGCTTAAGCTGCTTCCGAATGCAAGATCACTATCGTTGGTAGAGTATTGGTGCACTTCAACAGCTAGAATGTTGTTGCCCTGTTTAAGTTCTTTACCAGAAAGCTTTATTAAACCACTGATATCGGCATCACGAATGGAACTTTTTGCGCGGGTGGTATAGCGAATGGCACCTCGCTCTTTCATGTTGATGCGATGAATCTCTTTGCCGTTTAAATAAAAAGCAGCACCATCATCAACTAAATATTGTAGCTGTAATTCTGCCCCAGATGCCGAGTGATCAAAGTTGAACGATTTTCGGAAGTAGAATGTACGAGGTCCCATTTTGAGGGTTGTGGCCATCTTGTGTTTTTGTCGGGTTGTCGCCCGGCCAATGAATGTCTTTCCGCTAGGCCAAACAGAGTCGTCATAGTCGTTATTGCGCCAATCTTTACCCAGATCTTCTCCTTCTGCGTTGTATTTCCATTCTGTGTCTTTTAAGTCAATAAGATTGACAGCTGTAGCGTGTCCGCCGTAGCGAAAACTAGCTCCAGTGGCGGGTAAAGACTTACGTCCGTTATTGTCGACAAAGGTCGCCTGCCAATAATATGTACGACCAAATTCCAGTAATTCAAATGGGACCGGCATCTCTGTGAGGTTTTCTTTGGATTCATTTTTGTACACCGGATACGTGAATGAACCGTCTGAAGATCGGATGGCCCATATAGTACTGGTGTGCTCCGCATTTTCTTCTCCGGACTCAAATGTGGATACGGCCATGGAGGCAGGTGCGTATACTGAGTTGCCCCCAGCAAGTTTTAAGGCTTTAGGTTGTGTAGGCACTTTTACTGAAGCGCACTGTTTGTTGATGCTTGCTTGTCGGTTGCTTGCGTATGTGGCGTAGTTAGCTAAGCCAATGCGCTTGAGATTGTCCGGCGTTAGTAGTGTGTTGTTCAAGTAGTATAGATGCTCTTTGTATTCTTCCCGAAACGCCTTGAAGAAAGCGTCTTTAACTGGATGAGTTCCGTGAGTAGTGTGTGAGTTGTTAGCTTCTCCAATAAAGATTGATTTGTTCACATAACTGCCTTGCATGTCGTTATCGAAATCCCAAGGCAACATGGCCCAGCGACCGTCTGCTCTACGCCAGAAGTAAAAGTTGTGTACGGTGTCATCCCATGTGCCCATCCAGTTGCGCACAGCGATGTAATCCATCAGGGCATTCATGTCCCAGTTATCTAAAAACCATTTGCGGAGTTGAGTGCGATTATTTTTGTATTTTGCTAAGCCATCGATGAGTTCCTTTAACTCACTATGTCCCTTCCAATCTTGATTCTTTGACGAATAAATCCACTCGTAGCGCTGCAATGAGGACCACCCATCTCGAGGTGGGAGTTTGCTTCCGTCGCCACGGCCATATGGACCTAGGTTTTGAAGGATTCCACTAGACTTGAAAATGTGTCCATTTGATTCCAATTCGGACCCAGGATTTCGATTAACTTGATCTTCGTGATATTGTTCAAGCATTCGATCGTTATGATCCTCTAACATCAAACGACGCAATTTTCTTTTATTTATGGCGACATCAACCCATTCAGTGTGTGAAGTAGGCAGGCCTAGTTCTCTGTAAAGTGCATGACCCGCGATGGTGACATTATCCTTATCCGTGAACATGAGATCGCTTTGCCCGTCGAACCGGTTATAACGAGGGAGACGAATCTTCCACGAGTTGCGTCCGCTGTTACGACGAAAGAAGCTCCCGTTCCAACGGGCATAAATATCTCGTACAACTCCATCATGGACAAGAATGCCGTGAACAGTGTCGTTCCAAGGGCCTCTGGGTTTGATGTTTTTGGCTGGTCGATAGCCACTGCGAGGGTTGGCTGACATATTTTTGGAAAGTTGGCTTATTCCTTTTTTTGGAATCAGTAGTTCAAAATATTTATTGGAGCCAGTTGTTTTAGGCATCACGAAGTAGGAGTGCCATTCATAGGGATCCCCTAATCTTGGTGAAATGCGTTTCGTTCCTTTACTGAAGTCTGCTAGGAAGCGATATCGTACCAGTGTTCGGTCAGGCTTCTTTGGTAATATGTATGACCATGTTCCATCGGTTAACTCCATTTCGACTTTAGCCAAGGGCTCATCTTCCTTTTCTAGATTGTCGTAAAAATACTCTAGTGTTATCCCGTTAAGCATTTTGTTGTCGGAGAGTTTGGCTTCGATTTTAACAGTATCGAGTTTGTTAATGATTCGGCCTCCCTTTCGGTTTAGTGCTTGAACCGATGTTACAATAGGGACCGGCATCGATTGTTTTCTGGCTATATGGTTTGGTCTTCCAGGTGTGGCGTTCTCTTGGAGAGGCGATGAGACCCAGTTGGCAGGGTTGTCTCCGGGTAGTGAAAAATTAATTCGTTCCAGTGAGCTGCCTCTGTATTGATAATCCATTGGATCAATGCCGGTCCACTTTGGTCCGGCGCCAATGGAGTCCGCTCCAATAGGCCATGGGAATTGCGCTGAATAATTAACACTATCTTCTGTATCTCCAGAGGAGTTTTCAACCCGCAGGCGTTCGCCGTTGTTACTCAACGTGCCTTCATATGGTCCCAGGATTTTTTTTGAGGTTAAGTTGTATTCCTTGATACTTGCCAAGCGTTTGGGGTCTTTGGCCAAGACTAAGAATTCACCGCTATCTAGAGTTGTTCCTTGAGGAAAAGCAAAATCGATACCTCCACTGATTCGCCAGTTATCTAACGTGACAGTGTTTTGGCTTAAATTGTATAATTCTATGAATTCATGAACATCCTCTGACAGGTCTATTACCGGTTTTCCGTTTTTATCGAACTCAGGTTCTTCAATCGGATGATACATGATTTCAGAGATCACAATTCGAGGGGGTGCTGGGGCATTGGCATTTACATGATAATACCATCCAATTGGGAGGAGCTTTTTTTTGAAAGCATTTTTGCCAATGATGCTAGTATTTTCTGCCCAAGAAATATTTACTTCACCAGAGACTGGTTGGTTGAACTTGAATAAATATTGGCTTTCGCTGATCTGTTTAATTGTTTTAGGAGGATTGTTATTAATAAGTAGGTCTTCTACGCTCACTCCGTTTACTGCCATATTAAATTCGATTTCTATGCTGTCGAGTGATTTGACAGTTAATCCAGCTGGAGGAGTGGCGCGTTTTATGAAAGGAGAAGTGTCATCGACCAAGTTGTACGACCAGTTGTTGCCTTCAGTGGATGAATTGAATGGATTCGGTTTTAGTGCCTGATCACTAATGCCATGTTCATTAGCCCAGGTAAGTTGCACTTTTCCATAATCAATAGAATCAAGTTCGAAGGTCCATGATCCTCCAGAGCCCTCGACCGAGATAGCCGGTTTTCCGTTCGCTAACAAATCTGAGGCGTGTAATCCCTGGACTGGTTCGGAAAAGTTGACCGAGACCTTATCCAGATTTGAGATCAATCCACTAGGTGGTTCGGTGGATGCGACTGTAGGTGGGATATTTTCATTTGAAACTACAGTAAATCTGGCATCAAAAAAAATGTCTGGGCTTGTTCGGCGTTGGTTTAGGACAATAATGGCAATTATATTCTCCCCGTTTTTTAAAATAGATTTGAAGTTGGGAATTTTGTGAAATTTAGACCGTAGCGGTTCAGGGGCCGCATCTGAGGCTTTACTATTGTATTTAGGTGTTTCTGTTTCGACATTGTATCGTATAACTTCAGTGCCATTTATGTAAGCAACAAACCCATCATCAGCTTTTGCTCGAAAAGTTGCTGATGTGATGTTTTCAGGATCCGGACAGTAAAATTTATTCCGTAGGAAAAACGAGTTATACTTGCTTTTCATATCGGTAAGTTCAGTGCCTGTTTCTACTTTCTCTCCGAAAAAAACTGGGGTGTCAGTAATCTCCCATTCTGAATCATCATAGTCCACTTTGATCCACTCCAAGTAATCTGGCCGTGAGGGGGGAGTTTTTCCTCGCCATAATTTCCATGATGACTCGTAGTCGAATAGTGTGACAGCTTGTCCTAGAGATGACCCGATGAGAAATGCCATCCCACCCAAAAACAATCGCCAAATTCTCTTGAATAATGAATCCACTTGCGTGGAAAACTTACTTCATTGGAGTCGATATTCAATGCCGCAAATTAATTCGCTTGGATGATCTTCTAAATTCGGTGCATTTATTATGAACAGCTTATTGCATTCGGGTATTTACGAGCTTAATTTCTTTTGTAGGGTATAACTGATAAATGCGAAAATTCGCTATAGTATTAGTATTGTCTTGTTTGACTACGATTGGTCAATCGGAGGATGCTGGCATTAAGAAGGCTCCCAAGCACTGGCCCTTCATACCTGCTTCAGTTGTTGTTCCTCCTGAAGTTACCAATACCAATTGGGTTAATAATCCAATTGATTCATTTATTCTTTCCAAGCTTGAAGCAAAAGATATTGAGCCTGCTCCTTCGGCTAAGCGCCGAACGCTAATACGCCGATTATATTTTGATTTACTTGGTGTGCCGCCAGAGCCGGGAGTAGTTGATGCTTTCGTTAAAGATCACCATCCTATGGCATACTCGCGTTTGGTTGATCAACTTTTGAATAATCCGCGTTATGGCGAACGTTGGGGACGTTATTGGCTTGATTTGGCTAGATATGCAGATACCGCCGGTTACGAAGGTGATCCCGACATGCCTCATGCTTGGCGTTACCGTGATTATGTAATTGATTCTTTTAACAGTGATAAACCATATAATTTATTTATTCGTGAACAAATTGCCGGTGATGAATTTAGTGAAATTATGGGGGCGGGAGAGTTGCCGGGCATGGATGCAGAACGCACTGTGGCGTTGACGTTTTTACGTTTAGCTCCATTCACTGAACCGCGCGGTGATCGTACGCGCCATGAGCTCTTAAGCGAAATGACATCGACTGTCAGTTCAGTTTTTCTTGGCCTGACTATGGGCTGTGCCCAATGCCATGATCACAAATACGATGCTATACCAATTGACGATTTTTACAGGATGCAGGCTTTTTTCTCGACGGTGCAAATCCCACCTCCGTTGCGTGGGGATGGGTTCCAGATTGGGGGGGCTTTGCCGGCCCGATTTTATCTCTCTGGGGAGGAAGAGTTGACCAATGATATTCGTGCTCGGATTCAACGTGAAGCTAGTGAGGCGAAATCGAAACTTGCTAAGCTGACAAAGGAATTTGAGCAGCGTATTCCGCAGGCCGCCGCCGGTTTTGGCCTCCAGGCTTACGGTGGAAATCTTGAGAACGATTATATTTTCGATAGTACAAACGTCACCGATGGAAAGCCGCATTACTCTGTCGTGGCGACCGATGGCAAGGCATGGGCTTTTTCAACCGATGGTAGTCCGGCTAAGTCTCTTGGAAGCAAGAGTGGCTCGAATAAGGGTAAATGGTATGGAGATCTTTCTATGCCGGATTACCTTAGTATAGGTGACTATACTGAAGGCACTGGCCAATCAAAAAACGCCGGGCATAGAGGGGCTGTTGCTGAGATTCTGATTTACGGTAATTCTTTAAATAATGAACAGCTTGAGTTGCTCCATAGTTATGTTCAGCAGAAACTTCATGATAAGAGAGTGGGGCAGCTGTTTCAGCAGCCGCCGACTGATGGATTGCGTTTCTGGCTCGATGCTTCGGATCTCGATGCAAATGCTGAGACTCCTAATCCATCTGAAGATACTAGTGTTCTTGCTTGGGTGGACAAGGTTACTGGTGTGAGGCTTATTCAAAATGATCCTAGTCTCCAACCGAAATTGACTCGTCTAGGGAAAGCGCCAGCGTTGTATTTTGACAATAGTTTTATGAGCGCCAAAATTTCCCGAGGAGGGGTAGTGAAATTTCTTGATGATCAGATTGGTACTATGGTGATCTTGTTTTCTGCTGATCACACTGGTGAGGGATATGGATTTGAGGTTGGGGGATCTGGCCAGATGGTAGGTTCATTCATTAATCCGACGGCAGCTAGTAAACGCAAGCTTCGTGATCAAGTATATGATTATTCGAATGATCTTTTCACTAAGAAGGAGCGAGACCTGTTTTACAGTCTCGAGAACAGTGGTCGTTTTGAGAAGCAACATTTAAAGCGGCTCAGTCCTCAAGCAATGTCTTTACGGCACTCGTTTGGACCACCTTATGAGCCAGGTGTACCGGTTACTACTGTTAAACTGCGTGGTGAGTATGATAACCATGGCAAGGTTGTGAAGGCTGGTTTTCCGAGTATCGTTTCCGGTGATTCGAAACCGGCTGCTATTCGGCTTGATCCATTCAAGCGGTGGCCTACTCGGAGTCGTCGCATGGCTTTGGCTAATTGGATTGCTAGTTCAGATAATCCTCTCACTGCCCGTGTAATGATGAATCGCTTGTGGTATCATCATTTTGGGCGTGGCATTGTCAAGACTCCTAGTGATTTTGGTAAACTTAGTGGTGGGGCTACCCATCCTGAGCTGCTGGATTGGTTAGCGCGACAATTTGTCGATAGCCGCTGGAGTCTGAAGGCAATGCATCGTTTGATTGTGACCTCCAGTACTTACCAGCAGTCGTCATTTCATGATAATGAAGTCGCCCAAAATATTGATCCTTTGAACGATCTTTGGTGGCGGTTTGAACAACGTCGACTTGATGCTGAGGCTATTCGAGACAATGTGCTTTCCGTAAGTGGACGCCTTAATAATGAGCTTTATGGTTTGCCGATTTTCCCACCACTCCCAGGTGATATAGCTGAAATAGTAAAGTACTCTGAAAGCAAGTGGGCTACTCAGGTCGGTCAAGAAGGCCGTAAGCGTAGCATTTATATCTATCAACAGCGTACACTTAACATGCCGTTTATGCAGGCATTTGACTCTACTGTTTGTGATGAGTCACGCCCGCGTCGTCGCACTTCTGTTACACCACTTCAGGCACTTTCATTATTCAATGGAGATTTTGTAAATGAGGAGGCTAAAGCTTTGGCTAACCGTGTGTATCACGAAGCCGGCGATAGTGTGCTGGGGCAAATACGATTGGCATATCGCTACGTTTTAAGTCGGCCTCCTAGCGAGGAAGAAGCAAATCGATTTGAAGAATTTCTGATACAGTCAAATAATTCTATAGAAGCTTTAAATGGCTTTTGCCGCGTTCTTCTTAATACCAACGAATTTGTTTACATCGACTAATACGATGCCTAGTGATTTTGATTTGAAATCAATTGCGAACCTACATTTAAATTCCCTGTTTTGCTCTTGGTGTAGTATTGGTTTGTGCATGTAAGTGTAGAATGTCTCAGGAATCAAAAAAATCTCCAATTGTTGCCGCAGCTGCCGAATTACGGGATGCTGTGAACTGCCTGAACTTTGCCCCGCCAGTGGAATATGTTTACAATCCTCTAGACTACGCATGGTTGGCGCATCAACAGTTTTTGAACCGGTATGGTGGTGGGAAAAAACAGGTGGTTTTTATGGGTATGAATCCTGGTCCGTTTGGAATGGCTCAAGTGGGAGTGCCGTTTGGGGAAGTGTCAGCAGTCCGGGACTGGTTGCGTATTGATGCGCCCATAGGTAAGCCGGATAAGGAACATCCCAAAAGGCAAGTGCTTGGGTTGAAGTGTCCACGGAGCGAGGTAAGTGGTAGAAGGTTTTGGGGCTTTTTTTCGGATGAGTTTACAAGTCCGGATACATTTTTTGATAAGCACTTTGTTTTGAACTATTGTCCGTTGGCTTTCCTTGAAAACACTGGGCGTAATCGTACTCCAGATAAGCTGCCGGTCGTTGAGTCGAAGCCTCTTGAAACGTTGTGTAACAAGCACTTAATCAAGGTGATTAAGATTCTAGAACCCGAGTGGTTGGTGGCCGTCGGTGGATTTGCTGAGAAAAAGGCAAAGCAAGTTCTTGGTGAAATGCCTGTTAAGATTGGCCGGGTGCTCCATCCCAGCCCAGCAAGTCCAGCAGCGAATCGAGGATGGGCGGATCAGGCGCGAAAACAGCTTCAGGATCAAGGTGTTTGGCAATAGCCTCACGGGCAGTTTGGATTAAAACTTCGGACAGTTTTACACACTTGGTTCTTGAAACTTGTATCTTCAACCTTACATTGCCCGGCCTTATGTTTGAAGAGATTGAGGAACAGTTAAAGTCTACAGCCGATCGTGTTGCACACCTTCGGAAGTTTTTAGATGTTCCTAAGGCTCAGAACCGTCTTACTGAGATTGAAGGTGAGATGTCACAAGATAATTTTTGGGATAATCGTAATTATGCTCAAAAATTAGTAGATGAATCTGCGGCGATCAAACGCCGCATTGAGCCACTACTCAAAGTTGAGACAGAACAGTCCGATATGGAGATGATGGTGCAAATGGCGGCCGAAGAAGAAGAATCCATTAAGGCTGATATTCGCTCGGAGATTCAGAATGACCTTTCTAAATTTGCGGAACGACTGGAGGATTTGGAGTTAGAGTTGATGCTCGACGGTCCTCATGATCGCAATAACTGTATTCTTTCCATCAATGCGGGTGCTGGCGGAACGGAATCCTGTGACTGGGCAAGCATGCTTTTAAGGATGTATCAACGCTGGGTTGAGGAGCGGGGATGGAAGGCAGAGGTTAGTGAATTGTTGCAGGGAGAAGTGGCGGGTATAAAAAGTGCAACCCTCCTGATATCGGGGGAAAATGCTTACGGTTATTGTAAGGCTGAGCGAGGGGTTCATCGGTTAGTTCGAATTTCGCCTTTTGATTCTAATAAAAGACGCCATACAAGTTTTGCGAGTGTTGATGTTATTGCTGAAATTGAAAGTAGTGATCAGGAGGAACTGCCTCCTAGTGAGTTTGAGGTTGGTACATTTCGTTCTGGAGGAAAAGGGGGGCAAAACGTGAATAAGGTGGAGACGGCTGTTCGTATTCGACATATTCCGACTGGATTAGTTGTGGCTTGCCAAAACCAACGATCACAGCATCAGAATCGGGCTACGGCGATGAATATACTTATGGCTAGAATTACTGCATTGCGTGATGATGAACAAAAGTCCGAGATGGAGAAATTTTATGGAGATAAAGGTAGTATTTCATGGGGAAGCCAAATCCGAAGTTACGTCTTTCAGCCTTATCGCATGGTAAAAGATTTACGCACAAACTTGCAGGCTACAGATGTGCAGGGTGTGATGGATGGTAACCTCGATACGTTTGTTAACGGCTGGCTTCGTGCTGGTTGTCCCGCCGATAAAGCAAGTGGCGTTGAGGATATAGAAGATTAATATCTACTTCAGATTTTATTGCATCTGAGATAATTCAAATAGGACTGGTATTAGATTTAATCCGCAACCTAATACAAAAATGATGACTGATATGATGCCGCAGATTTTACCTCCATTAGTCATGCCTCTACCGGTTGGATCCATTTCGCCAGAATCTATTAATTTCATATCGGCATGACCCATGACCCATGCAGCAATGCCAAAAGGAAAACAACAAGATACCCCTAAAATCCCAAATATTAGAATCATGGTGCCGCGATGAGGCTGAAAGTTTTGACTGTCTTGTTGTGTTGGAGGTTGAGGTGTAGAACTTAATTCTGGGAAATTACTTAAAGGCAGCCAATCCTCAGAGTCCTCGTAGCGCACGAGGGATTCGCTGTTCATACGACCCTGATTTTGCCATTCACGAACGTCGATCTCAGATATTGGGCCGTACTCTTCTCCGTCGTCGGATTTGAAATAAAATTTCTGCATCAAATGTTTGCTGCTTCAAGGCCAACGCCAAGTATTATTAGTAATACTATACCGATTATAGAAAGTAGACTAATAACACAGCAGATAATGCCACAGATCATACCGCCCTTGGTAGGTCCTTCTCCTTCAGGATCCATTTGTCCAGCCTTGATCTTTTCCAAGTCATTTCTGCCCATGATCCAGGCAGGTATTCCAGTAAAAAAACCACACATTACTAAGCTTAAGATGCCTAGTACCAGAATCAAAGTGCCGCGGTGAGGCTCCAAGTTATTATGGGATGTTTGTGGGGGTGTATTAGTTTCGTCCATGACTTTTATTTTATGAGTAGCAACCATTCTTTATTAATGCTTATTAATGTCAAATTGTTTTATGTGGGTTCGGCTGGTATTGATTTAAATTTTGCGTCACTTTTTGGGCATTATGGAAAAAACTATCTTTCAAAAAATTTGTGATAAAGAAATCCCAGCGAACATCGTTTATGAGGATGATCAAGTATTAGCATTTCGTGATACAAGTCCTCAAGCTCCTACTCATGTCCTGATGGTCCCTCGTAAGCCGATCCCTCGAGTGAACGAGGCGCAGACTGAGGATAAAATGCTTTTAGGACATTTGTTGTTAAAGGCTGCAGAGGTAGCACGAGGTTTAGGTTTGGGAGAGAACGGTTTTCGCCTTGTGATTAATAACGGTCAAGATGGAGGGGAGTCGGTGCCACATCTTCATTGCCATATCCTTGGTGGCCGTTCATTGCAATGGCCCCCAGGCTGAGACTAATTGATTGGGAGTGTCTTTAACAAAAAAGCCCCAGCCTAAAAGGCTGGAGCTTTTGAGAAATTGATTGAATCAATTAGCTGTTCTTCTTTTTCTTGGCAGCAGCCTTTTTGCCTTTTGTTGGAGCCGGTTTATCATTGATTTTACTAGCTACTAAAACGCGATTTTTGCCCTTGCCTTCTAGTTTGCCGGTAACACCTACGGCTATTTTGTCACCACTACAAATTTTGCTATGGAATGCCTTGGTGACGTCGTTGTTTTTCAAGAGGAGGACGCGTGCTACTTCCTTGCCGTCCTTGCTCTTACGCTTGACCTGCAATGCAGCCTGACATGCGTCGGTTTTCTTTAGTGTGCACTTGGCGCACATTATTGTGCCCTTAAGGGTACGTTCTTTAGTAGCTTTTTTATCAGCAGCTTTTTCTTTCTTTTCTGCCGCATCGACAGTGAACATCGCCAGACAAATGGCTAGGGATGTAAGGATTATTTTAAATGTTTTCATTAATTTTGTGTTGATCTTAGCCAGTCTTTAGACAAGCGGTGATTATCGTATATTCGTTTTTATTAGAAGAAAAGTTACAATTTTTTCTCCAAGACGGTCTCAAAGCGTTTTTTGAGAGTGTTTAGCTCTTTGGTAAGCTTGGAGTTAGACTGTTTTAAGTTAGTGACTTCTTTGCGTAGATTTTTGTAGTCGTCGGCTGGTTTTCGGCTAGCTCTTATTTTTTCGATCGCCTGTTCGGCGGCTTTTCGACTTGGATCACCTTCGGCGTTGTTTGTGAATTTTTCTAGTGTTGCAATCACACGTGGATCTCCGAGTTGCCCAAGTGACTCGATTGCGGCTAAGGCTACGCGGCGTTTGGGGTTGTGTATGTGGTGGGTGAGAAACTCACTGAGACTGGTTTTATTTTTCTGGTTGCGGCCAAGAAACCCGATAGCGCGAATAGCATTGGCGTATCCGTTAGTCGTGAATTTGTTGCCCTCTTTCTCAAGCAGGTTGCGAATCTTAGCAATGTTCGCGGGTTTATCCTGTTTGCGTAATGCGGCGATCGCAGCGTCTGTGATTTGATTTCGGAATGAAGTTTGTCCAAGCGCTTGATGAATCATTTTATTTCCTTGTTTATCATCGTGTCCGGCTAATCCACTGATGGCGCGCGCGCGGATCACTGGGTTTTTCTCGCTACTCAAAATCCGCTTAAGATCGTTTAGGGCGTTGGGTTTAGGTTGACTTGCGATGTCGGAGACGACTTGCGATCTTACCTTGGCGTTTGGTTGTTCAGTGGATTCGGAAAGCGTTGCATAGGCTGCGTCGGTGGCGATGCTACGCAATGCCTTTGAAGCGGCAATGCGGACTCCGTAAAACGAATCATTTTGCAAAACTTGCTTAAGTTTTTCGATGGTCGTTTTGTCTTTTCGTTTGGCTAATAGCTCGACAGCTTTTTGTCGGCCAAGTGCATCGGTGTCATCTGCTAGTTGTGCGTGAATCTGTGCAGTTGGTGGGGCAAAGTTAATTTTGGCCAACAAGGTTAGATCGGGATCTATTCGAATAATTTTAGGTGCCTTAGGTAGTGGTAAGTAAAAATCCTCGGATAACTTAGTGATCGGTAAAACTTGATTGAATGATTCGCCATCGATTTTAAATCTCACTGGCAAT
>Ga0315331_10003052_pt1 | contig 12602 bp, 9 predicted proteins | sample M160m34915metaG_FD_203456 | JGI IMG/M metagenome (GOLD analysis project Ga0315331, IMG submission 203456) | Ammonia-oxidizing marine archaeal communities from Monterey Bay, California, United States - M1 60m 34915 | ecosystem: Environmental > Aquatic > Marine > Intertidal zone | place: USA...
TAGGGATGACATTTTGAGTGATCGACCATGCTTGGGAAACTTCATCTTGTTCGAGTGCCATTCGCGAGGCAAAGGCAAGTTGTTTTGATTTGTGGATTTGCTGGGTAATGTCTGCTAATCGATCTCGGACTTCAACGCGTGTTTCAGCCGTCACTTCCACGAGCAACATTGCTTCGGCGTCGCTGGGGATTGTCTGTACAAACCGCGGATCAGTATCGCGTGCGAGGATTAGCAGTCGCCGGTCAAGTAGATCACAAGCGCTGACATCCATGTTGACCGCATCGGCGGAGGCTTGGATTGCTTTTTCCATTTTGTCAAAGAATAACAATAAAACGCCAACGTGTGTGGGCAACGGAACGGTGCGCAGCTTCGCTTCGGTAATCAGCCCCAATGTCCCCTCTGAACCCGTAATTAAATGAGCCAGATTAAGATGCTCGCCTTGTCGCAGGTTGCTTAAATGATAGCCGCATCGGTGGACGAGAGACTTAGGAGTGTGTTCGGCTATATTGTTATGGTGGGTTGCGAGGATGGTAGTGAGTCGTTGCTGGATGTCATCTAGCCTCGCTACGGTTGGTGTCTCGGAAAATTGAGTCAGTCCTCGACGATGAGGGACCGCACAGAGGGTTTCTAGATTATTATTTTGACCGAGTCGTAAAACCGTACCGTCAGCTAGCACGACTTCTAATTCCTCGACATGTACTCGGGCACTGCCGTAACGCAGCCAGTGGCTACCACTGTTGTCAAGCGATAATACACTGCCCATTGTCGTGACTTGGCCTGTGCTAGGGTCGGGACCGAACAGTCGCTTGTGCTTGCCTAAGTATTTGTTGAGGTGGGCATAGACCACGCCAGGCTGTACGTCCACAAATTCACCGTCAAAACCGAGAATCCGCCGCATATGATGGGAGAAATCAATTACGAATCCGCTGCCTAGCGATTCTCCGGCAAGTCCACTGCCGGCACCGCGGGCGTGGATTGCAATGCCGTGTTCCGAAGCGTATTGAACCGTCGCGACTACATCTTGAACGTGCCTTGGGCGAATGACAGCCCGCGGTTTGATTTGATAGATGCTGGCATCACTGGAATACATCTGTAAGAACAAGTCGTCGCAGCGAACTTCGCCATCGATAACACCACGCAGGTCTTCCTGAATGCGGGCTCGTTCTTGATCCATAATGAAATTCTTGTGGGTGTAATCGAAGTTGTGCTAAATGCAAGCAAATTCAAGGTGTAGATGTTTCGTCGGTCGTCGTGGTTTGAGGTGCATGGGTGGCGATCCACTTGGCGTCCTGTTGTTCACGTTCGAGTCTTATACGCTGTTGGTGATGTTTTTCGTGGATTTCAAGATTGAATGGTTGATATTCAACGGATTCTTCAAAACCACGGTACTCGCTATTGCATTTATAACATTGTAATAGATTACCAGTGAAGATATAGAATAACAGATCAATGCCCGCCGTGAAAAACAGAATCCCATAGACCCACATTAACTGATGGTAGTAATAGGCGACCGTGCTTGCTGTGAAACCGATTCCAATGATTATAATTCCGAGTCGTTGATTGAATTGCTTGCGAAAATAAAGTTCCTTGCTTGGACAAATCATACAACGAGTGACGACTATTTGGCCGGTTGTGTCGGCGCCAATTGCATCACTAGGGATTTCGTGAGCCGTTTGGCAAGCGGGACATGTGAATGTCGTCGTATTCGCTTCGTATTGCTCGCGTGTTATTGAATTACAGTTTTGGCAGCGGAAGGTAACGTTCATTGGGTAGTTAGTGGCTCCCTTGGCTGAAGATAAAGGTCGGACTATGGAATCGCAATCGTACTGTATTTGCTGCGTGAATGGCTTTAATGTCTACTTGAATTGTACCGTGGTTGTATCAAATTAGAGAGGGTAGAGGACGTTTTCTGATAGTAGTTGAGCAGTAAGTTCTCCGACAAGTACGACGACCGTGGCCGCATATAGAATTCCAGTAGCGCTTTGGGTGTTGGGCACACGCAAAGTTAATTGCGCTAATATCACCATGACCAATGTTGCGGCGACGCCTGTGATCCAGCGTAGCGATACAAAGATCCACCAACTCGTCGAAACGTCGTTAGCCGTAAGGTAGAAATATAACCCCGTTGCTGAAACAATCGTGCGGAAAGCCAATGCCCATAGACAGAAGCCTAGTAGTTTATGAAGTGGATCAAGTTTCATACCTGGCGTGTTGAGATACCAATGTCCTAGGAGCATACTCATCATGACAGCTCCTAACAATGCGCCAGAACTGATAATTTCCAACAGGGCAGAGATGATTTCAGCGTTCGAATTGTTTTCTGGAAAAACAGTGGTGAGATAGGCTGACGTCAACGTGAGCATGGTGACCCCTAGCAGAGCTACCTTACCAGCGCGAGCTTTCTCATAGATCCAGATACTCGCACCGACATAACTTGCAATCGCATTGACAAGGACAAGCCACAGCAAACTAACGTGCTGTGCTGGGACGTGCTCTTGTCCGGCGGTCCAGATAACCAATACGCCGAATACATTGAGCCCCATAATGACCCACAGATGAACTCGAAAAAATCCGCTGGTAACCACTTTGGAATTCGTTAGCAACATTGCCAAGGACATACCGAAGCTAAGCCTTAATACGAACTGGAGTATTTCCCAGAGCAGTGCCACGGCAATCCTCTCACCGGCGATTGCCGTAGATGAGTTGCATGACTTCAGACCGACTCGATAAGTTGCTACGGAAAATACCACGCATCGCCGACGTAATGGTCAAACTACCCGGTTTTCGAACGCCGCGGATAGTCATGCAACTATGATCTGCTTCGATGATGACGGCCACTCCTTTAGCGTCGAGTGCGTCTAGCAGTAGATCAGCAACTGTTTCCGTTAGACGTTCTTGGACTTGAGGTCGCCGTGCTACGACTTCTACGACTCGCGCTAGCTTACTTAAGCCGATCACCTTCCCGTTTGGCATGTAACCAATATGTACTTTGCCGACAAATGGTAGTAAGTGATGTTCGCACATGCTGCAAAAACTGATGTCGCGAACTAATACAACTTCGTCATATTTTTCTTCGAAGAATTTGCTAGTGTGTTGGTGGGGATCTTGTCGCAGACCACTAAACATTTCCGCGTACATACGCGCGACTCGAGCGGGAGTTTCTAGCAGTCCATCGCGATCTGGATCTTCGCCAATGCCAATGAGGATTTCACGAACTGCTTTTTCAATGCGAGGTAAATCTACTTCGCTGGTGATAGGGGTGGTAATTTGAGGAGGAGAGTCGGACATGTTTGAATTGATTTATGAGTTCGCTAGGAATAAAAATAGATCTTGGCTACAGCAGTGTACGCAGCCGAATTAATGGTGTTTCTTTATGTTATGTCGAGATTAGTGAATTCGTCAATGGGCGACGATTTTTAGGAGATTTGAAGGCGATATTTTGCAGAGTAACTGGACTGGATGTCCGTTGTTATTCGATGACTGAGCACTACGGTGAGGTTGAGAAGAAGTTTTATCCTGTTCTATCAGTATTTCTACTCGAAATCATTTGCCTTCTGCGTCGCAGTGCGTAACACTATAGCCTGCGAATAACTTGTAAAGAGCTTGCTTACCCGTGGATGCTAATGACTGCTACTCGTGAAGAGAAGAACTATGCTCGCCGTATTGTTCGGCATCTGGCGAAGGGCTATCCGGATGCACAATGCGCGTTACGCTATGATTCCCCATTTCAGTTATTGATCGCGACTATTCTTTCGGCACAATGCACTGATGAACGAGTGAATATTGTGACTAAAAAGTTATTCGAAAAATATCCAACAGCTTTTGATTTGGCATCTGCGACTCAATCTCAGGTTGAACGGATCGTGAAGAGTGCTGGGTTTTTCAGATCCAAGGCTAAGAATATTCGAGGGTGTGCTAGCCAATTAGTGGAAAAATACGGTGGTGAGCCACCACAATGTCTTGATGATTTAGTCGATCTACCTGGTGTCGGTCGTAAGACGGCCAATGTGCTGCTTGGGACGGAATTTGGTATTCCGTCGGGGGTAGTCGTGGACACGCATGTTGGTCGAATAAGCCGTCGATTAGGATTAACTAGTGAAACAGATGCCGTGAAGGTAGAACGGGAATTGATGCAAGTCGTTGCTAAGAAGGACTGGATCTATTATTCTCATCGGATGATTCATCACGGTCGGAAGGTGTGTGACGCACGAAAACCTTTGTGTGAAGAGTGTTCCATGAATCGTTTTTGTCCGCGAATTGGTGTATCTTAGCGTTCGGAGTCTAATGAATTAGGTTGAATGGGTGTGATGGTTTAGTGCCGTGTTGGTTTTTAGATAGATAGGGTAAAAAAGCAATGATTCTTTCCGGTCAAGAAATCAAGAAACGAATGGGTGATTCGATAGTGATTGATCCATTCAATGAAGACCATTTGAATCCCAATAGCTATAACCTCACGCTGCACGACGAAGTCATGGTGTACGAGGAAGTTGTACTGGACATGCGACAAGTCAATCGAGTTCGGCGGTTGAAGATTCCTGAGAGCGGGATGGTGCTAACCCCTAATCAGTTGTTCTTGGCTCGAACTGTCGAGCGAACGGAGACTCACGATTTGGTGCCGATGATCGAAGGGCGGTCTTCGATCGGTCGCCTGGGTTTGTTTGTACATGTGACCGCCGGATTTGGCGACGTGGGTTTTAAAGGGTACTGGACATTGGAGATGTTTGCAGTTCAACCGGTTAGGATTTATCCCGGAGTGCAGATTTGTCAGATCTTTTATCACGAAATTGCCGGTGATGTTACAAATTACGAAAACGGCAAATATCAAAACAACCGAGATATTCAGCCGAGTTTGTTGTATCGCGAATTAAATCCAGAGGCCGAATTCGACTCGCCTCAAATGACACTTGATTTTATCAATAAGTCAAATCGCAACGGTAAATGATTTTTTCCACGGGCGATGGGTGACCGGTCAGGTGGTTCTATCGCACCACTATATGGGGCGGTTAAGCAATGAGTTGTAATCGTGTGGGCCTTGTGCCCCCCCAATAACAAGGGGTGACTGTCAAAAATGCTCGAACGACGGTAAACTGTAAAGTAGATAACCATAGACCTCTCAACGCATAGCGGAAGAATAAATATATGAGTGACGCCACTACTTTTGATCCTTTCAATACACGTGACAATTTCGATAGCGGCAATGGTGAAATTGGTATCTACCGATTGTCAAAGTTAACAGAGCAGGGAATTGGCGATGTTAGCAAATTGCCGTATTCGATTCGAGTCTTGTTAGAGTCGGTGCTGCGAAATTGCGATGGATATGTTGTTACCGAAGAAGATGTACGGTGCCTAGCCAATTGGAATGCGGCAGATCCAGGCAACCATGAAATCCCGTTTAAGCCGGCTCGAGTGGTGCTGCAAGACTTCACCGGTGTGCCAGCGGTTGTGGATCTTGCGGCTATGCGTTCCGCGATGGAGCGACTCGGTGGTGACCCTCGCAAAATTAATCCATTGATTCCTGTGGATCTGGTAATTGACCATTCGGTTCAGGTCGACAATTTTGCATCGCTTGACGCTCTTGGGGCAAACGTTGAATTAGAGTTTATTCGCAATGGCGAGCGATATGAATTCTTGCGTTGGGGCCAAGGAGCATTTGATAACTTTCGAGTAGTACCGCCCAATGTCGGCATCGTCCATCAAGTTAACTTGGAATTCTTGGCCAGCGGGGTTTGTCAATCCGAAGATGCACAAGGTCCAATCGCTATCCCCGACACACTGGTGGGAACGGACAGTCATACAACAATGATCAATGGCTTAGGCGTCGTTGGTTGGGGCGTTGGGGGTATCGAAGCAGAGGGTGTTATGCTCGGCCAACCAATTTATATGTTGATGCCCGAAGTTGTTGGGTTTGAACTCACAGGTGCATTGCCCGCGGGGGCGACAGCCACTGATTTAGTGTTATTGGTCGTTGAAATGCTACGTGAAAAGGGGGTTGTCGGTAAATTTGTGGAATTCTATGGTGATGGTGTGCGGAGTATGAGCTTGGCCGATCGCGCGACGTTGGCAAATATGGCACCCGAATATGGCGCCACGATGGGGTTTTTTCCGATCGACGAAGAGACATTACGGTATCTACGTCAGACTGGTCGGAGCGATGAGAACGTCGAGCTCGTAGAACGCTATACGAAGCAACAAGGTTTGTTCTGTACTGCCGACGCACCAACACCTACCTATTCGTCTTACGTTACGCTGGATTTGTCGACGGTTGTTCCATCTCTCGCTGGACCCAAACGACCCCAAGATCGTATCGCACTTGATGATATGAAACAAGCATTCAGCGACGTTCTAGAAACTCCAATCAACGAGGGCGGATTTGAACTGTCCGGTGATGGATTGCAAACTTCGGCAGTTGCCGCTTTGGAGAGTGGTGACGTAGAATTGACGCATGGGGCGGTCGTGATCGCCGCTATCACTAGTTGCACAAATACAAGTAATCCGTCGGTCATGGTTGCCGCTGGCTTAGTAGCTCAAAAGGCAGCATCCAAAGGTCTGCAAGTACAGTCTCATGTAAAAACGAGCCTAGCTCCGGGGTCTCGAGTCGTCACGGATTATTTGGATAAGGCAGGTCTGAGTGAGTCATTGAACCAACTAGGCTTTAATGTTGTCGGCTATGGTTGCACCACCTGTATTGGCAATAGTGGACCATTGCCAACGCCCGTGTCCGTAGCTATCGAAGCGGAGGACCTTATTGCTTGTTCGGTGTTATCGGGCAATCGTAATTTTGAGGGCCGAGTGAATCAACACGTGAAGGCGAACTACTTGGCGAGTCCGCCATTGGTTGTCGCCTATGCGTTAGCAGGAACGACTAACTTTGATTTTCATACTCAATCATTAGGTGTTGATAACGAAGGCAACGAGGTGTTTTTGAAAGATATTTGGCCGAGTCCCGAAGAGGTGCAGAATGTTTTGGATAACGCGGTTGATAGCGAGATGTTCAAGCAACGCTATGGAAATGCGTTTGATTCTAATGAAAAATGGAATGCGATCGAATCCAATGATAGTGATATTTATGCTTGGAACGATGAGTCTTCGTATATCCAAGAACCCCCGTTTATGGTGGATTTACCGGTAGAGGTGCAATCGATCAAACCGATTACTGGTGCTCGCGTGCTGGCGTTTTTAGGCGATAGTACGACAACCGACCACATTTCACCGGCCGGTGCTATTGCCAAAGACAGTCCGGCGGGGAGTTATCTATTAGAGCGAGGCGTTGAGCAAGTGGACTTTAATAGCTATGGTTCACGGCGAGGAAATGATCGCGTAATGTTGCGGGGGACGTTTGCTAATATTCGCATTCGTAATAAATTGGCCCCAGGTACTGAAGGCGGAGTGACTCGACATTTACCTTCTGGTGAAGGCATGTCCATTTATGACGCGTCGATGAAATACCAAAGCGATGGGGTCCCATTAGTTGTATTGGCGGGCACTGAATACGGCACCGGAAGTAGTCGTGACTGGGCTGCAAAGGGGACTCAGTTGCTGGGGATTCGCGCGGTTATCGCAGCAAGTTATGAACGAATTCACCGCAGTAACTTAGTCATGATGGGTGTCTTACCGTTGGAGTTAGTCGACGGCCAGACGCATGAGAGTTTAGGCCTGACGGGTGAGGAAGTATTCGAAGTCGTTGGACTTGACGATTCTCTCAAACCACTTTCTCAGTTAACCGTCAGAGCGACGAGCGAAGATGGAAGTGTTGTTGAGTTCATCACGGCCGTTCGCATCGATACACCTGTTGAGATGGACTACTATCGAAATGGTGGTATTTTGCAAACAGTGCTGCGGAAATTGCTGTAGCATCATCGATGTCACAAAGGGATAGTTGTCGAGAAATGTTAACAGGGGAACTGTCGATGCCTTGTGTAATTGTTGATAGCCGAACCGCTTAGCACGGTGTAGTCTGACATTCTTTTGGATGCCAAGCTACACCAGTGCCGTTGGGTTGGGATTATTTATCGACTCTAATGCGTTTATGCTGCAGCGGCGACTTCGTGGAGTCGAGTGCCGGTTGCTTTGATCGCTTTTACGTCTTCGATGAACTCTTCAATGATGCGAAAGTCCATGGCGGTTGCCGAGGGAGCTTCTGGGTGGAATTGTGTGCCAATGGCAACCCAATCCTCTGCATCTGCTTCAATCCCCTCGATCACTCCATCGGGACAGCGCGCCGTAATATTGAATCCCGCGGCGACTTCATCCACGGCCATATGGTGGTTGCTGTTAACGCGGATTTCACCATCACCATAAATGCGTTCCAGTAATGAACCTGGTGTAATGTCCAAGCCATGTCGGTGATCGAGACATAGAGGATCTCGATGTGGTACGGCATTAGGTAACGCTTCTGGAATATGTAGGTGAAGATTGCCGCCCATGGTTAGGTTTAACAACTGCATACCAGCACCAATGCCGAAAACGTTAAGGCGATTGTCACAAATCTGTCGACAGAGGATGCGATCAAAAAGTTCGCGTTCGGCACTCATTAGTTTACACGACGTATGTCGCATGAAACCGTCACGGTGAGGGTCTAGATCGAGTCCGCCTACAAGGATAAATCCATCAAGGTTCTTCAGTGCGGCTGCAATATCATCCTCATCTTCCATGATCGGTACGATCACTGGAATGCCACCTCCACGAAGAATTCCTTCAACGTAACCTGCGGCCAGAAAATAATATGCCGCGGTGTCGCGGGTTTTCGATTTGAAATCTAAATTGAGTCCAATAAGTGGTTTCTTCTGCATCTGTAATCCCTTTCAGATACTCAAGCCTCCAGTGCGAATTGCTTTGGAAGCCTAAGATGTTTAAAGAGAGAAGCAGAACGGCCCGGCAAAGTACGAGATATTGTTATGACAAGGACAACTCAGAGAGCTTAGGGCCTTGCCACAAATGAAACTGAATAGGCATTGCTTAAAGAAGGAATACAAATACAAACAAATCCTTTTGAATGATTGCTTATTACTTCAGGTGTTGCCCAGAACACATTTTTCATTAATCTCATGTAACAGACATAAGGACTGTTGCTACGAATCCGTTCGTTTAAGTCAGTCATTGACTTCAAGATCAAGGTAAATTGCGTTCCGTTTCGGTTTCTCCCCCGCATACAATAACTTGTAGCTCGTCCGGGAGCGAAATCCTTTTCGGTGACCGTTCTGTTTTCTCCTTAAACGGTTAATGCAATACCTGAATATCCTTGTGGGAAGCAAGAAGGACAAATTGTGACAAGTTCCAAAGAAAATATCAAACCCCAGATAGAAAAAATTCCAAGAAAATTCGTCGACCACTATATCTGGTGTTAACGCAAGGGTGACCCACTAAATCTAGCAAAATTAATTTAAATCAAAACTCACCAAATCAAACGACCGAATTTTGCAATCCGTCCCTACTGTACGAATTACTAACAGCAATGGTAAATTGCGTCAGTCGGTATTAGCGCCTCCATGGGCGCAAGTTCTTTCATTAGATCAGGTCAGCAAGCAACTAGGCTCATGCAATACAACAATGTTTTTGTCGAATCACTAGGTTACACTTTGCCTGAGCACGTGTTGACTACAGACGACTTAGAGCAACGACTGGACCCCGTCTACCAACGGCTTAGTCTGCCCGCCGGTCGTCTGGAGTTGATGACCGGAATTGCGGAACGCAGATTTTGGAAGCTAGGAACGTTACCGGGCGATAAGAGCATTGAAAGTGGACATGAGGCTATCGCAGCCGCTGATTTTGATGTCAATAAGATCGGCATGTTGATTCATGGCAGTGTTTGCCGGGATCACTTAGAACCGGCTACCGCTTGTCGAGTGCATCATGCCTTGGGATTGCCATCGGAATGCACTATTTACGATATTTCCAACGCCTGTTTGGGGCAACTCAACGGTATCCTCTCGGCGGCCAATGCAATTGAACTGGGGCAAATGGACGCAGTCCTAGTCGTGGGAACCGAAGATAGTCGGGCTTTGGTTGAAAATACGATTGAATCTCTCAATAGTGACTCGCACTGGACACGCAAAACGGTCAAAATGGCAGTTGCGTCGCTGACTATAGGCTCAGCAAGCTCGGCAATTCTGCTCACCAATGAAGCCAATAGTTCGACCGGAAATCGCCTTTGTACTGCCACCGCACATGCAAATACGCAATACCATACGCTCTGTCAAAGTGGCAAAGATGAAGCAGTCGCTGATAACATGAAGCCCTTTATGCACACAGACTCTGAGGCGTTAATGGCTCGAGGAATCGAGACAGGAGTCAGCACCTTTGATCGTTTTCTCAGTCAGTCAAACTGGGCACACGCTGACATTGATAAAACCGTATGCCATCAAGTTGGCTCCGGTCATCGTAAGTTGATGTTAGAATCGCTAGGCTTGGCACCGGAAATGGACTTTATTACATTTCCTTGGTTAGGCAACACTGGTTCCGCTGCCTTGCCGGTTACTTGGGCCATCGCTGCTCAAGAAAATAAAATTGAATCTGGTGATAAATTAGCATTGCTCGGCATCGGGTCGGGGATTAATTGCATCATGCTCGGACTTGAATGGAATAAATCCGTCGTTGGCACCAATAGCATTGGCAAGCACTGAGAGGTTGGTGCGTTTACGAAGGCCTCGATGGTTAGCCGTTTGATTTCTGAGTTACCGATGGTGTAAGATGACGAAACCTAGATATACCGAAAACTTACCGAATAATTAGTTGAATCATTCTACAGGAGAATTATGGTGTCTTTGTTTAATCGCCGGGAGTTTGTGGCAACATCGTGTTTGTCTACAGCATTGCCGGTTGCCACGAGCCTAGGAAATCCATTGTTTGCTGAATCTAAACCGCCCCAACTAATCGATGCGCATGTTCATGTTTGGACTCCGGATACGCAACGGTACCCGTTAGCCGAAGGCTATAAAAAATCGGACATCATGCCTGTTAGTTTTACGCCGGAGCAACTATTTGCACATTGTCGCCCCACAGGGGTCACTCGGATTGTGCTGATTCAAATGAGTTTCTACCGGTTTGATAACAGTTACATGCTCGACATGATGAAAAAGTTTCGTGGTGTATTCGGCGGGGTCGGCATTGTTGATGAAAACAATCAACCGGTGCGTAACATGCTCAAACAATCGCGTCAGGGTGTGCGGGGCTTTAGGATTCAGCCCAAAGGTCGGCCTGCTAATCAATGGCTTAACGGTGATGGCATGAAGGCGATGTGGCAAGCTGGTGCCAAACATAACCTCGCGATGTGTCCCTTGATTAACGTTGAGCATTTGCCAAGCGTTGGTGCAATGTGTCAACAGTACCCTGACACGCCCGTCGTCATTGACCATTTTGGTCGTGTTGGTATAGATGGTGAAATTCGGAAAGCAGACTTGGATCAGCTTTGTGCCTTAGCAAAACATCGTAATGTGTCCGTTAAGATTTCCGCATACTACGCACTGGGTAAGAAGCAGGCTCCCTACAAAGACTTGTTGCCGATGATCAAGCGATGCTTGGATGCTTTTGGACCTGAGCGGCTGATGTGGGCCAGCGATGGTCCGTTCCAAGTTGTTAAGGGGCACGAGTATGCTCCTTCGATAGACCTCATCAAGCAAGCAGACTTTTTGTCAGCGAGTGATAAAGATTTACTTCTACGCGGCACGGCAGAGCGAGTGTTTTTTTAGTAGTAAACATTGCGCGTTAGCGGAATAGATATAAGGCATTCGATGGAGAGACAGACTGATTCAGCAGCGGATAGTACCTTGCGGCGATTGAGACCATGGGCAGTTTTGCGTGCGACGATTTGGGTTATTTCATGTGTTCTGTTTGTCGTAAACTTGCGTTCAAATTCTGCAAGTGAATCGGTAATCACTTATCCGCTCAAGCCAATTACGGTTATTGTGCCATTTAATACTGGCGGCGAGAGCGATGCATTTGCGCGGATGATTCAGCATGCAGCGTCTAAGCATAAGTTACTGGGACAAGAGTTGGTGATTCAAAACATTGGCGGCGCGGGTGCAACCATTGGTAGTGGTCGAGCGCGCGAAGCAGACCCAGACGGTTACACGATGATGATCTTACATGAGGCGCTGCTTACAGCGAAGTCTTCGGGCAAGGTATTCTACGGCGCGGAATCCTTCGAGCCCATTGCCGCAACAGGAAAAACAAGGTTAATCATTGCGGTCCGTGAGGATTCGCCCTACCAGACATTGTCCGAAATTATGGCCGCAGCAGCGGAAACACCGGACCAACTAGTGTTTGCGGCTAATCTCGGCGCTCCGGTTCACTACGCGGGATTGATTTTAGAACGCCAGTTACCTGACGCGGCGTTTCGTTATACGCAGACAGGTGGCGGTGCACAAAGATTTGAAGCGGTTGTCGGGGGACACGCTGACGTCTCAGCGTTTTCGCTGGGAGAATACATCGCGTATAAAGCTGGCGGGCTTAGAGCGATTGCGATTAGTGCCCCACAACGGGATCCCCGAGTACCAGAAATACTAACCGCTCGCGAACAGGGATTTGATTTTGTGCATGCCAATATGCATTTTTGGTGGTTTCCTAAAGGAACGGATCGGGCCAAGATCGATCGGATTGCAAAATTG
>Ga0315331_10003054_pt1 | contig 12597 bp, 9 predicted proteins | sample M160m34915metaG_FD_203456 | JGI IMG/M metagenome (GOLD analysis project Ga0315331, IMG submission 203456) | Ammonia-oxidizing marine archaeal communities from Monterey Bay, California, United States - M1 60m 34915 | ecosystem: Environmental > Aquatic > Marine > Intertidal zone | place: USA...
ACTACTTCTTGTTCAATGCGCTCTTCCTGCGCCATGGGTTGCGGCTCTCGAGCTTCGCGAACGCGATCCACTATTACTACTACCGGACCCTGCATCAGCTCCTTCCGATTCTCTTCGGATTGAGGTTCGGTCGACCCAGAGAGGTCGAGCACAGCGAGGATCGGGAGGTTGTTCGCGAGCTGGTTGATTCTGGGCGGAGCCTCTTCCTCTTTCTCCGGACGCAGCGTTTACGCGCATTCTTGCGACGGCGTCGTAGCGGGCAGCGCCGCGATGAACTCGAATTGCTGGAGGAGGTCGTACGGTCGGTGGTGGAGACCCACCCGGATCGTGAGGTCTTCGTGGTCCCGCTCGCGCTGTTCTGGCAGAAGGGCCCGCGCACCCAGAATCGTTTCCTCAACGTCGACTATGGATCCCTGGCGCGGCCGTCGGACGTCGCGAAGGTCGCACGCTTCCTCTCGACCTATCGGAGCTTGACGGTCAAGGTGGGAGAGGCGATCGACGTCGGTCTGTTTGCTCGGGCCAACCCGCAGGACGGGTGGAAGCGCATCGCGCGCAAGATCCGTCGCGCAGTCCTCATCCACCTCTATCGGGAAGAAAAGGTCGTCGAGGGACCGATCCTTCGCCCGCGCTGGCGTGTCCTCAAGGAGGTGCTCGCGGATTCGGGCGTGCGGGACGCGATGGCAGTGCGTGCCAGCGGCGACGGGGGCTCGGCAGAGAAGGCGGAGCGCGAGGTCGAGAAATTCTTCAACGAAATCTCGGCCAATATGAGCTCGACCTGGTTGGCGGTGGGTGCCGCGGCGGTCGGGGGACTCTTCAAACGACTCTTCGCTTCGATCGAAGTGCATCGCCTGTCGGAGGTGGCGGAGAACGCGAAGCGACACCCGATCGTGTTGGTCCCTAGCCACCGGTCTTATTTCGATTTCCTCATTCTGTCGTGGCTCTTCTATCAGAACTATCTCGTTCCACCCCATATCGCGGCGCGGGAGAATATGGCCTTCGGGCCCTTCGGCTACCTCTTCCGCAACATGGGGGCCTTCTTTCTGAGAAAGTCCTTCGACGATCCGCTCTACAAGGAGGTCTTCCGCGCCTACGTGGCGTACCTCGTGCGGGAAGGCTTCACCCAGGAATTCTTCATCGAGGGGGGGCGCTCGCGGACGGGTAAGACGCTGACCCCTCGCCTTGGCATGCTCTCCTGGGACGTCGATGCCTTCGTCGAAGGCAACCGACGAGACCTCTTCCTCGTGCCGATCGCGATCAGCTACGAACGGCTCGTCGAAGAGTCCGGCATGGTCGAGGAACTCGATGGCGCAAAGAAGAGCGAGGAGAGCATGCTCGGTCTGTTTCGTGCGCGGAAATATCTCCAGCGCCGCTTTGGGTCCGTGCACGTCAGCTTTGGGGAGCCGATCTCATTGGCGGCGGCACTCGGTTCCCAACGCAAGGATTTCGAGGTCCTACAGCGGGGTCAACTCTCCGAGCCCGCGGCCCGGGAGTCGCTCGAGGCGCGCAAGCGTGAGTTCGTCCGTGGGCTTGGGCACTCCCTGGTCGAGCGGATCGGCTGGGCGATGGTGGCCAACGCGACGTCGGTGGCCTCTGTCGTGATGATGGGCAGTGCGAATCGTGGTCTGCTGCGAGATGATTTCGTCGCAGGGGTTCGAGACATCGTGGGTCTGCTCAGACTCCAAGGCGTCCGCCTCACGACCGCCTTCGAACGCGACCTCGGCGAGTTGCGCGAATCGATCGCTTTTCTCGATCGCAGCGACCTCGTCAAGTTGCGGCTCGACCATCGTGGAGAAATCCTCTACTTCGAAGAGAGCCGCCGTCGAGCGTTGGATATCTACCGAAACTCGATCGCACATTTCCTCGTGATTCCGAGCATCCTGGCTCGGGAGACGCTCGTCGGGCTCGATCGGGACCGAGTCCATCAGGCACTCGAGATTTGGGTCGAGCTCTTTTATCGAGAGTATTACGCGTCGCGGGAACTCTTTTTGACGCGCGGCGAGGCCGTGCTCGAGCATTTCGAGAGCGAGGGTTGGTTGATCCGCGATGAGGAGCAGTGGTGCGCTACCCCGGCGGGGGTCCGGCCGTTGACGATGCTCGCGGAGCAGACGCGCGGTGTCGTGGAATGCTACGACTCGATCGTTCGGGTGTTGCAGGCCTGGATGGAGTCGGCGGAAGCCGGGGTGTTGAGAAGCGGGCTGATCAAGGAGGCGCAGCTCGATTTCGAAGGGGCGCAGATGCTGGGTCGAGTCCGCCGCATCGAAGCCATCGGTGACGCGACGCTCGACAACGCGCTTTCCTGGCTCGTGTCGCGTGAGATCCTCGAGCGCGAACCGATCTCGACCGGGAAACGCGGCGGGCAAGACACCCGATATGCCCGTGGGGAAAAGTGGGTGGATCTAGAAGCGATCTCCATGCTTCTGGCGTCAGCCCTTCGAGACCGGTAGCCTCGCCGCCCTTCTTGCTGGCCCTACCCACGCGCTGACCGCGTCTCTGACGGAGGCGCGATGCGAGGATTCCATGAACACCGAGCCGAGTGATCCCGTTTCCATCATCGATTTCGACAAGGCGGGGGGGCTGGTCACAGCGATCGCCCAGGACGCCACCTCGGGCGAGGTCCTGATGGTCGCCTACATGAACGAGGAAGCGCTCCGACGGACCCTCGCGAAGGGGGAGGTCGTGTACTGGAGTCGCAGCCGGCAAAAGTATTGGCATAAGGGGGAGGAGAGTGGAAACGTCCAGCTGCTCAAGGGCCTCTATGTCGACTGTGACGGGGACGCGCTCGTGCTGCGCGTCGACCAAAAGGGGGGCGCGGCCTGCCACACGGGCAAGCGAAATTGTTTCTTTCGGCGGATCGACGGGGGCGTCATCGAGGACGTGGGCGTTCAGGTCTTCGATCCGAATGAGGTGTACGCGAAGTGAGTGATTCCCCGAACGAAGAAGGACCGAAGATCCGAATCGGCCTGCCCAAGGGCAGCCTGCAGGAGACGACGGCGTCCCTGTTTGCGAAGGCTGGCTATGACGTGCGGATCTCGGGGCGTTCCTACTATCCGTCGATCGACGATCCCGAGATCGAATGCATCTTGATCCGCCCCCAGGAGATGGCTCGCTACGTGGACCAGGGGGTGCTCGACTGCGCGATCACGGGCCGTGACTGGGTGATCGAGTCTGGAGCCGATGTCGCCGAGCTTGCCGACCTGCGGGCTCCGTGGCCCAATTATGGCCCGGTTCGCTGGATTCTGGCTGTGAAGGACGACTCCGAATTCACCGAGCCGAAAGATCTCGAGGGAAAGCGCATCGCGACCGAGGTGATGGGCATGACCGAGCGCTACCTGGCGGAGCGCGGGATTTCTGCCCAGCTCGAGTTTTCCTGGGGTGCGACCGAGGTCAAGCCGCCGGTGCTGGCCGATGCGATCGTGGATGTGACCGAGACGGGGTCGAGTTTGCGAGCGAATAGTCTCCGCGTGATCGACCTGATCCACGAGAGCACGCCCCGGCTGATCGCGCATCACGATTCGCTCCAAGATCCCTGGAAGCGAGGCAAGATCGAGCGGCTCAAGATGCTGCTGATGGGTGCGATCGCCGCGGCGACGCGGGTGGGCCTGTCGATGAACGTGCCCAAGGAGCATATGGACGCGGTGCTCGGGCTGCTCCCGGACGCGGGCCGGCCCACGATTTCGCCACTCGCGGACCCGAGTTGGGTCGACATCTTCGTCATCGTGGAGGAATCCTTCGTGCGCGACCTGCTGCCCAAGCTCCACGAGGCGGGCGCTCGGGGGATCGTCGAGAACCCGCTGAACAAGATCATCGACTGACGTGCCCGTCGAGCCGCCCGCCCGCCGCAGGCCTGCCCACGAGCGGGGCCGTTTCGGCCGGCTCGCGTTGGGGCTCGCAGATCACGTGCGCACGGCGTGGTGGGGTCTCGTTGCGCCCCGCATCAGCGAGCGAGAGCCGCTTGGGATCGTCCAAGCCGTCGTGCTGAGGACCGCGCCGGGAGCGGCTGAGGGGGGGGCTGCGGAGGAAGTGCTTCTCACGCTGCGCAGTGATCTTTTCGGTTGGGAGCTGCCCGGGGGCACCCCCGAGGAGGGCGAGCTCTTCGCAGCCGCTCTGGTGCGCGAGGTGAAAGAGGAGACGGGTCTCGAGGTCGTTCTCGGGGCCGAGGTCGGGGCATGGACGCGTCGAGGGTTCCGTCCCCATACGGCATATGTTCATCGAGCGAAGGTGATTGGGGGAAGCGAGTCGCCTTCGGATGAGACGCCTCGGGTCGCGTGGTTCTCCGTTGACGCCTTGCCCGAGGGACTCTTGCCCTGGTACGCCGAGCCCATTGCCGTCGCGCTTTCGGGCGGGGAGGATCCGGTGCGGCGCACGGAGTGGCAAGGGATGCGGAGCATCTGGACGGCGCTGCGAATCGACCTCGGGATGCGCTGGCGCGGGTTGCCCTGATCGACCCGGGGCGGTCGTCGAGCCGATCTGCCCTGGGATGGGTAGCCTGATCAGCTGGGCTTGGCCGTCGAGCTTACACGAGGGAGGGCCTGCTCGATGGCCTGTTGGAGCTCCGGTCGGGCGAAGGGTTTTGCCAGGAATTCCACGGTGTCGGGATGGGCCAAGCTCGACATCGCGTCCCGTGCATCGTATCCGCTCATCAACACCACGGCGAGTTCGGCGCGTTGCGCGCGCAGGAGCTCGATGGCCTCCACCCCGCTGCCGTCGACCAGGGTGAGATCGACGAGCGCGAACTCGATCCGCCCGAGGTCGAGAGATTGGAGCGCTTCTTCGAGCTCGGTGAGGCCCGCATAGCAATGGACCGTCCGTCCGCTCTGCTCCAACATGTTCCGCACGAGTTGGGAGATCAACCCCTCGTCTTCGACGACGATCACTTCCCGATCCTCCACGGGTCGAAGGGAGCGGGTCAGCCGCGTTTCGCTCCGCTCCAGCACGCGGTTCGAGCGGGGTAGCAGGATGCGGAAGCGAGAGCCTGCGCCGGGCGCTGAATCGACTCTGATCGAACCCATGTGGGCGTGCATGATGCCGAGGGCGGCCGCCAGGCCGAGCCCCGTGCCCATGTTTCGCGTCGTATAGAAGGGCTCGAAGATTCGTTCCTGCGTTTTGGCATCCATGCCCCGCCCGTTGTCCTCGACCTCGAGCCAGTGATGGGGGGAGAGCTCGATCGGGGAGTTTCCGGTCACGGAAGGGGCCTCGCCGTCGCTGCCGGCGGAGATGCGAATCGTCGAGGCCTCCGCGTCCCGCGCGTTGGTGAGAAGGTTGAGGATCACCTGACGGATCTGAGTCGCGTCGACGTCTACAGGGCAGGGCTCGGAACCTGCTGGTTCGACCCTCACTTCGATCCCCTCGAGGAGATCCCGGGCCCAGCCCTCTCGGACGTCCGCTGCGAAGGTTGCGAGGTCGAGCGTCTTCGTGACGCGCGTCGCGCGACCGGAGTACGCCAGCATCTGCTGGGCGAGGTCTCTTGCCCGCTCTCCGGCTTCCACGATGGAGCGCAGGCTCGTCTCTTGCTCAGGGTCGCTCGCGAGTCGTGTCTGGAGCAGATCGGTGTTGCCTAGAATCACGGTCAGCAGGTTGTTGAAATCGTGGGCGACCCCGCCTGCCAGGATGCCGAGGCTCTCGAGCCGTTCGGCTTCCCTGGCGCGTCGCTCCAGCACGAGTCGTTCTCGGGTCTGTAGGGCCAGGTTCGCCATGTCTGCGATCGAAGCGGCGAAGACCTGGTCTTCGAGAGCCCAGGCCTCGGACGCATCCTCTCGAGCGATTTGGATGATGCCCGCGACACGGCGGTCCGCAATCATGCCGACCTCGAGCGTTGTAGGGGGACCTCGCTTGTCGCTCGGCTTTGCGCTCACCGAGGTCCTCATCTCCTCCCGCGAGTCCTCGATGAGGGTCCTGAGCGCGAGCAGGCGCTCCATGCGTTCCGGGCTGATCTCGAGCACGTCGGGGAGAGGGCCGCTCGGATTCTGTGCGCCCTGCTCGCAATAGACGGCTCTGCGTAGGGGGGCCTTCTCTTCGTCTCCCCGGAGCCAGATCGAGACGCTCGAGGCGCGTAGGTCTCGGCAAGCGGTTTCGGCCAGGCGTTCGAGGAAGGCCAGGGGATCGGGGACGGTGAGCTCGGGGGCTTTGACGAGCGCCTGAAGCGTGGCGCTCCGCTCGATGAGGACATTCTCGCGCTCGACCGCCGCCAGGGTCGAGTGGATGCGTTGTTCCTGCAGAATGACCGCCGCCGGAACGGAAAAGAAGAGGAACCATCCCCAATCGGAGGGGTCCGTGACGTCCAGGAGCAAGACGGTCGAGGCCCAGGCGCTGCCCGCGACGACAACGACCGAGTAGAAGGTCACCCTCGATAGGGAAACGAGGGCGACGGCCAGGATCAGCACGATGAAGTTGGTGGTGTTGCTGGCTTCGGGGTAGAGCAGGAAATGAACGGCGGTGTTGACGAGCGCGACGCCCGCAAGCCAGTTGCCGGTCGTGATCGCTCGTTGGGGACGGGGCTGCTTACTCCAACGTCGAGCGATCTCGAGACAGACGACGCTGGATACGGCGGCGAGCACTGCCATCGTCCAGCGATGGGGGCCGTCCAGCGCGAGCGGGTGCAGGACCACGAGAGACGCATAGAGCACACCGATGGTTCGAGCCGTCGGTATGATCGACGCGGAGACCGCGATCTGGAGCGCGCGGTCGCGCGACTGCCTTCGATCGATGGAATTACCCACTGTGTCCGGCTCCGTCGGGGTGAGCTCGGGCAAGAATACCGCTTCTCCCCCGGCCCGAATCTAGCGGAGCCGGGTGGTCGGGAAACCGCCCGTGCTCGGTGGAGCGGGTTTCGAGGTGCTCCGAGAGCGACGCGGGGGCCTGGCCGAGGCCTGAAACGACCGATCGCCCACGGTGAGGCAACCGTGGGCGATCGGGTTCGCTCAGCGGCCCGTCATGAACGGATCGGAGCGAGAAGAAGAGAGTCGGGTCAGCGGCGCTGTTCCCTCAGGCCGCTTGCTTCCCATTCCTTGGAGAGTTGCTGGAGCTTGCGGGAGAACTCGTCGAAGGGGTCGTCGAAGGAAAGGATGATCTCGGTCGTACGCGGGATGTCGTCGCCGTTGAGCAGGCCGCGATAACGGTTGAGGTTCGCGAGGATCGCCTCAGCGACCTTGAGTGCCCGCTTCTCGGTCTTGATCAGGGGGGACTGCAAGGTGTAGACGTTGTTGCGGCCCCAGAGACTCTCGTCTCGAACGATCGCAATCTCCCGGTAGACGCCGTTGATCGGGTCGAAGTTGTATTCGACGCGGACCTCTTTGAAGATGTCCGAGTTCCCCGTATAGAAACCGCGCTCCTTCTCCACCTTCCCGAGCTGACGGCAGCGGGGGCAGTAGAAGGTGTCGCCGTGATTGAGCAAGAAGACGCCCTTCGCGTAATCCTCGCAATCCGTGTTCTCGCAATATCCAACGCCGCGCTTCATGCTGGCCATCCGGTTGGATGCCTCCCTGGGTTCGATGCTTACGTCGCCGCCCCGCCCATCGCGGCGCTCGCCCAAATCCTGTCTCGTTCGGTCGACCCTCGTCTGCTTGCTTTGCTTTCGAGTTTCGGCCTGTGGCCCCTATTCGGTCGATGGCCCCTGTTCGGCCCATGGCCTTTATTCGGCCCATGGCCCCTATAGGAGCAAGACCCGTGCCATAGAAGGCTGGCCTTTGCTCGCTGAAGCCTGTGCCGTCGAGCCTGCCGATCGTAGCGAAACCTCTTGCTCGCCCACTGCGCTTGCTTTGCCTCGCAGAGGCTCTCAGCCCGCCATGGTCGGTCGGGAACTCGTCTGTCGGTCTGCCTTGGATCGCCCGCAGGGGTCTCGGCGCCTGTTCCGAGTCCGCCGCTGACGAGGTTGCCTCGACTTGGGCCGGCACGCTCCGACCCTTATTGGGAAGAAAGCTTCCCTCCTCTCGGCACTCTGCAATTTGTGTCATACCTCGCTGCCGGGTTCCGAGGAAGTCGAGGCGACTTCGGCCGGGCTCTCGAGGAGGCTGAGGAGGTCGCAGAGGGAGGGGGGGAGGTCTCCTTCGAATCTAAGGGAGTGGGGACGCGTGCTCGACGTAGGTCGAGGTGGCTAATGTCTCGACTCGACCGGACCTTGTCAACCGCGATTTGGTTTCCGCCGGCTTGCGCGGGCTCTGCCGCCCGCTGGAGCGGCGGGGTGACCTAGGATGGTGTCAGCGTGCCGTCCGGAGGTTCCTCTACGGCGCCGTCGCGCAGCATCCCCACCCGCCAACGCAGCATGAGCAGGTAGACGAAGACGAGAAAGAGGGTCAGGTTGCCCAGAAGGAAGGGCATCCCCATGCCTTCGCCCAGGCTGGAACCCTCTTGCTCGAATTCGAGGTTGTCCGGGTGCATGGCCCCCCCGACGAGGTCGATGATCCAGTAGTTGAGCGGGATCAGGGCGATGCCCAGCACGCCGTAGACCGAGGCGAAGCGTGCCGCACGCTCATCGCCCTCCGTGAAGCTGCGCAAAAGCAGGTAGGCGACGTAAACGAACCACAGCAGCAGGGTCAGAGTCAGACGCGCGTCCCAGACCCACCAGTTGCCGGGGCCCCAGGCTCCCCTCGCCCAGATTGGGCCGGTGATCAGCATCAACGTGCAGAAGAGGGTTCCGACCTCGGCGCCCGCGATCGCGAGTTGGTCGTGAAGCTCGTGCCCCCGCCAAAGGAAGAGGATGCCGGCGATCGCGGTGGCGACGAAGCCGAGATACGCGCCATAGGCGAGTGGCGGATGCACGTAGAGGATCTTTTGCATCACGCCCTGCACGGAGTCCGTGGGGGCCTGTGCCACCGCCCAGCCGTAGACGGGGAGCAGCGCGACGACGAGCCAGCCGAGCAAGCGCATCACCTGGTCGATTCGATTTTGAGGGATGTTGGAAGGCGTCATGGGCGGCTTTCTCGGTGGAGGGCAGGGCGTCGCTATTCGTCCAGCACGAAGTCGAAGAGGAGGAAGCAGAGGATGCCGTAGATGCCTCCGATCACGATCAGGGGCTGAATCCCCGCCAGGCCCAGGCTCTCGCCCGCAAGGCTGGTCGCGGTGGCGGCGGTCGCGGCTGCGAGCACGGGGATGAGCGTGGGTAGCAGGAGTACGGGCAGCAGGACTTCGCGGAAGCGGCTGCGCACGGACATCGCGGAGAGCAGCGTCCCGATACTGGCGATGGCGACGTTGGCGAGGGCCGCGACTGCGCTGGTCCCGACCAGCCCGATCGTGAGATCGACTTTGAAGAACAGGGCGAAGACGAAGGCCGTCATTGCCTGGACCAGAGTGATCAGGACCCAGGTCGCCCCGGCCTTACCGAGGAAGATCCAGCCGCGGGTCCCTGGTGCAAGGGCGAGGGCCGTGATCGCCTCGTTCTCGAGTTCGGTGGCAAAGGTGCGGCCGAGCCCGATGACCGCCGCGAAGACATAGGTGACCCAGAGGATGCCGGGCGCGAGCCGGGCGACTTCATCGGGCTCCCGGTTCGGCCAGGCGAACTGGAATACGACGACGATCAGCAAGGCGAAGACCGTCATTGCCACGACGCGATCCCGAGAGCGCCACTCTGTAACGAGATCCTTCCAGAGGAGTGCGAGGGCGACGTTCATGCGCTCGACGCTCCCGCGTCCTCGCCTTCGCGGGCGACCTCGGCGAGCCGCGCACGCAGGGCATCGGCCGCGAAATCGGAGCCCGTGTCGCGCGCGAGGCTCGCGCAGAGGCGGCCTCGGTGGAGCAGCAAGGCCCGGTCGGCCAACTCGCTCGCACGTCGTGGGTCGTGGGTCACGACGACTAGCGTGCGCCCCGAGGAGCGTTGCGCGGCGAGCTGCTCGGATAAGCGTGTCGCGGAGAGCTCGTCGAGACCCGTGAAGGGCTCATCGAGTAGCAGGAGGCTTGGCTCGTGGACGACCGCTCGAGCGATCGACAGGCGCTGGGCGAGGCCGCGGGAGAAGGTCCCCGCACGCCGGTCGGCGACATCGAGCAGAGCAAAGTCGGCGAGCACCTGGTCGAGTCGCTCGCGAGAGGGGCGCTGGCCATAGAGTCGGGCCGCGAAGAGGAGGTTCTCTCGCGCGGAGAGTTCGCCGTATACGAGTGTGGCGTGGCCGACGTAGCCGACGAGCCCGCGCAGGCGCTCGCGGGGAAGGGCAGCCCCACCGGTCTCGGGGAGGGCTTCGAAGTGCCCGCCGCTGGGCCGAGAAAGGCCGGCGAGGATCTTGAGCAGGCTGCTCTTACCCGCGCCATTGGCTCCGAGAATGGCGATCGCTTCTCCGGACGAGATCAGGAAATCGACGCCGCGCAATGCAGCCACGCGGCCATAGCGCTTCTGGAGCGCCTCGCCGCGCAGCTGAACGGCGCTCAACGCTCGGTTCCGCCGGTCGCCTCTCCCGGTATCAGCACGCCCCCACAGTGGGAGCAGAAATGCCAGGCCGGGGCGACGCGCTCGCCACAGCTCGGGCAGAAGGCATGAGTCGCAACGATCGTCTCTTCGAGCGCGGGCGACGGGCTGGGGGACTCGGGTGCGGGCTTGACCGCGCCGCCCCCCGCGCTTTCGGCCACGCCGCCCCCCGCGCCTTCCCCCGCGCTTTCGGCCACGCCGCCCGCCTCGCGTTCCGATCTCATCAGCTCGATGGCCTGGGTCTTGAGTTCGTCGCGCATCGCGTGGTAATCGACCGTTTCCAGCTTGCCGGTCTCGAAGTCGTGGTCGAGGTCTGCGATGGCCGTGTAGACGGCCTCTCGTTCCGAGCGCAGCCGGTCGTGTTCCGTGGGAGCAGTCCTGTGATTCGAGGCGGTCGACCGCAGCGGCGTGACGAGAAAGAAGGCGGCCCCGACGGCGGCGACGAGCATCAGGCCGATCGAGGCGTTCTGGGAGAGGTCGGTGGCGCGCAGGGGTTCGAGGGTTAGATCGATGACCTCTTCTGGTCCCACGTTGTAGGCCTCGCGGTGGAGGTAGTTGCGTGTCTGGTTGCGGAACGGTCGTCGGCGATGAAGCCGGCGGCTGTCCAGGGCCAGCCCGGTGTCGGCGATCAGCACGTTGAGCGTCTCGACCTCACGCGGAAAGCGGAGGTCGAGCGCGAGGCCCTCGGGCCGGCTACTGATGCGATAGGCGTAGCCGAGGGAGTGATCGCCGGGTCCGATCGGGCCGATCACGTCGAAGCCGCCATCCGCGGTCGGGATGAGGCCCATCGCCTCGGCTTCGGGCGCGACGCCTCGGAGCGTCGCGCCGTTGGGAAGCACGACGTGGAAGAGCGGTGCGGTGGGGCTGCCCGCCACGGGTGCGCCCGGGGCCACCGAGAGCTGCAGGTCCACGTTTGCGTCGAGGCGCGTGTCGTCGAGATCCAGCCAGAGGTCCGCCCTCGGGATCGAGAGCAGCCCGCCGTCGCGGCGGCTTTCGGGCAGACGGAGCGCCAACTCGACGCGCTCTCCGGCGGGCAGCGAATCGCGAAGCCAGGTGTCGAGTGCGGGAGCGCCCTCGCTCGTGGTCTCGAGGGTCTTGTCGAGGCCCTGCCCGCTGATCCCGAGGCCGGGGGTCCCCGCCACGATCACGAGCCGTTCGAGGGGTTCGCCGATCTGGATCGGGAGACGCAGCGTGCGGTCGTTCGGGCCCAGTGGGAGACTCCAGCGATACTCGACCTGCTGCTTGCCCGGATACAGGGGGCCGAAGAAGCGGACACGCCCGTCGCTCAGGCCGAGCTGGTCGCCGATCGAGCTGGGGCCGGGGTCGAAGTCGCGTGCATCGGGTGGGAGGGGGCGCTCGAAAAGCGCCGGTCCGTCTACGCGGTCGGGCAACTGGATCACGCGCTCGCCTGCGCTATCGAGGGAGACGACCTCACTGACCACGATCCGGTCGCCCATCCAGTCGATGCGGGTCCTCAGCTCTTCGATCCGGACACCCTCGACGCGCTCCGTAGGGTTCGAGACGCGAATTTCGACGAGGGCATCAGTGGCCCCCTGTGTGAATGCGATCCGCTCGCCGAAGGGAATCTCTCCGTAGCGGGCGCCGACGAGATAGACGATGCCCGGGTCGTTGGAGATCCCGGTGAAGACGAAGCGACCCGTCGCATCGGTCTCGCCATTGGCCAGTCCCGGGCTGCCATCGGGCGCGAGGGCATAGAGGGCGATGGCCAGTCCCTCGACCGGCGCGTCGGGGGCGTCGGCGAGAATCTGGACCGTGAGCTGTCCGGGACCCGGGGGCGGGGGCGGGGCCTGGCCGGGATCGCTCGTATGTTGAGCGAAGGCGAGGGCAGAATAGAATTGGACGAGCAGCCCGAGGGTCCACGCCCAGGAGACTCGGCGCCGTCCCTGAACGTGATTTGCGAGCGGGTTCCGATCGGGCCGCATCGGAGTGTGATTCACGAGGGGGTCCCGGCTGCGCCGCGAGGCGGGTGGGGCCAAAGCACGATCAGGCAACCCACGACGAAGAGCCCGCCCCCCGCCCAGCCCCAGTTCACGAGGGGGTTGTGATAGATCTTGAAGGTCCCGGAGCCGTCGGGCTCGACCGCGGTGAGGATCACGTAGAGGTCTTCGCGCCAGCTCGACCAGATCGACGGGATCGAGTTCGGCTGCTGCTCGAGCCAGTAGAGGCGCTTTTCCGGGGTCATCACGGCG
>Ga0315331_10003060_pt1 | contig 12589 bp, 9 predicted proteins | sample M160m34915metaG_FD_203456 | JGI IMG/M metagenome (GOLD analysis project Ga0315331, IMG submission 203456) | Ammonia-oxidizing marine archaeal communities from Monterey Bay, California, United States - M1 60m 34915 | ecosystem: Environmental > Aquatic > Marine > Intertidal zone | place: USA...
GCTTCATTTGAATCAACTCGCTACATCCAAGAACGACTGTCAGCAAGTTGTTGAAATCATGTGCAATTCCACCTGCCAGGCGGCCCACAGCCTCCATCTTTTGCGAATCTCGTAACCGGATCTCACTCTGCTGAAGGGCCTTCTCGGTTCGTTTACGTTCGGTCAGATCCCGCACAAATGCAGTAAATATCAGGTGAGTTCCCGTTCGTCCGGGAGTGATCGCCAGTTCGACCGGAAATTCCTCTCCCGAAGAACGCATGGCGGTGGTCTCGATTCGTTTGTTCAAGACCGAACTTTCACCTGTCGAAATGTATCTTGCGAACCCTTCCTTGTGTTGCTGTCTGAGCCATTCAGGTATTATTTTTTCAGCCATCATAGTGCCGAGGACTTCTTCACGATCGTATCCAAAGGTGCGTTCAGCTTCAGGGTTGAATTCCAGTATCACACCAGAAACGTCAATTGTCAGGATGCAGTCAAGTGCTGACCGGAGGATTGATTCTCGTCCCGATGCAAAGTCAAGATTTTCCAGGACCATCTCTTGTTTAGAATTCGGTCTATTCAGTTGTTCAAGACGTTCCTCGAGAACACGTGCTTTGCCGAGAAACTGCTGCTCACTGGGATCATTCTCATGCATGGTTTACTCGCGTGTGAGTTCGAAAGATTGAAGGTGCAATACTCGAAACCAGATGATCGCAGGAAACGTTAAGAATTCGGAAAACTCCCCTGTCCTACGTGTGCGGGCAATCAAGTGATTTTTCACGGGGCAGATTCCCCTTCGGGATCGGCATGATTGACCCTGCCAGCCACAACTTGTCTTCGAAGGGAACGAAGTGAGGTGGTGACAGTTTGACGTACAGGTCTCGGACTTACTCTGACTGGTTGAGATAACTTTCGAAAGTGGCTGGAGTGAGATACCCGAGCCGTGAGTGTTTGCCGTGCAGTTTCTCACAGCATTCTGGACTTTCAAGCGCGAGTTCCCGTTTTGCGGTAGGCGTAGGGTCAAAAACCTCCGCCGCCAGAAAAGCTGTTAGACAATCAGGTGTTAGAAATAGAAATCGTTCGCGATTTCCGTCAAGCTTTGGTCAGAGAGAGAGGCCGCTGAACGAGGAATTGGCGGCGGCCCACGCTGAGCGCGGACCTTCACCGCAGAATGACCACGAGTGGTGCAGGTCAGAATCAAGCGGCGCGTCGGTGGTAGTACTTCAACATGCCACAGAGTGCGGCGACCGGAATGTGCCATGACTGGAGCAGGAAGGACATGTTCGGCGCCGAAAATCGCCAGTGTCCGATGCCGCGAGATGAAATCAAGCGGCGGAGACGAGAGACTCTGAGTCGCTGAAATGCCCGTATTTCACGGCGTCTTGAGTTCGGTGGAGTATTTTGACCCTACAGGTATTACGGATGACAGACCGCTGGCTTCATAGAACAGCAGGTTCTTAGGCTACTTGTCGATTGTCCAGAAATGCACGACGCCAAGCGAGTCGCCGACGATGTGTTTCTTACCTTTGTGTCCAACGGCAACCTGAATCGGTGTGCCGGAACTGAGTGGCATCGAGTACGGTTGCTGACTGTTCGTCTTCCAGGCCCGGATGTGATTATCACGTCCCGTGGAAACAACCAGGCCATCTCTACGAAAGGCGACGGACAAGACGCCGTTTGGGAGCTTACCCGTAAATCCCTGGGGCCTGCTGGAAGGATGAGGGCTGGTATTCTGCATTGCCACGAATCCCGTTTCCGTATTCCACCAGATCAAGCGTCCATCGTCGCCCGCACTGGCCAGCAATCGACTGTCACTTCTCCACGCCACGCTGCGCACCGCCCCCTTGTGATTGGCAAGCGACAGCAGGATGCCGCCACCGTTAGCACTGCTCAAATACAGATTACCGGCGCGATCCCCCGTGGCGATTTGTTTTCCGTCTGGGCTGAAGGCGATGGCTGTCACCCAGTCTGTATGACGAGTAATGCGGTAAACCTCTTTGCCATTCTCTGTCGAGTAGGCTTTCACGACCCTCCCCGGACCACCTAACGCTACGATCTTTTGGTCAGGACTGATGCCGGCGGCGATAACCGTATCCAGTTCGTCACCAAATTTCCCCATCACCGATCCCGACTTCACGTCATACAGTCGAAGCGAGCCACTGTGCCCAGGTTTGCCACCAGCGGCTAACAACACAGCTCCGTTCAAACTGAACTTAAGTACGTGCGGGATCCCGTCATGATACGACAGTTTACCGATCTCTTCTTCGGTTTCCGTATTAAACAGCCGGATATGTTCGTAGCCGGAAGCGGCCGCCAGTGGCGCCCAGGGGCTGGTCGCCAAAGCCAGGATGCCCAAAGGTCGCCGCGTGGCCGTGACCTCTAAGGCAGGCAGCTTCGGTGGCATGGCGGCGAGCCCCTCGGGTTTCATCGCTGCGTTGGCTTGTGGCGTAAAGGTCAAGGTCTGCTGAGTGCTCAGCGCTTTACTTGACGCTGACTCCCGCAAACCAGTTTCGATCCAGGCATTGATTACCGCAATTGTTTCAGCCGGTAGCGGTGGTGATTTGGGAGGCATACGGCCAGACTCATCCTTATTGGTGATCGCTTGATAGAGGATACTAGCTGCTGGCCGCCCCGCCTTCACCACCGCCCCAGCGCCGCCACCTGCCATCAAGGTTGCGTAGCTTTGCATGTTCAGATCAGCGTTCTGCTCATCATTGCCATGGCACTTTAGACAGTACTGCTGCAGGATCGGTCTCACATGATCCACATAGGTCACGACCCTTTCGTCCGCGGCTAGTGCCATTTGATTCGACAGCGCGAGCAGTATCGCTATCACGGCAGTCGCGCTGATGTTTCGGACGTGATTCATTTTAGTGATTGGTGATGAACTCAGTGGAATTAATCAAGGCCCACAAAATATCCTGGTAGGGTTGCTTACTTTTTGCTTGCTCACCGACCAGTGCCTGCATAGCGGCCAATTCCTCCGCGGAAGGGGAACGGCTAAGGCAACGCATAAACAGTTCGTTAATAATCTCGGCTGGTTTGCTGTCGCTGGCGAGTAGCCGATCAATCAGCCCCGAGGAGAGGGCCTGGTGAACGTTGTCGCCAACTGCCATATGCAACGTCTGCGACAACGTTGCCTCCCCCTTGGTCTCGCACGAACAAATCGTATTCCTGCTGGAACGGCCGAAAAGCTTAAGGAAATCATCTCGCCAAAGTGGTTGCGATGTATCACCCGGGGTACGCGGATAAAACTCAATTGCCTTGGTACCCTGGGGGAAATCTCGAAATGTGCGACGCCACTCCGTTGCCTTGATAATCGAATCAAGCAACACGTCTGAGCGCAGCCGCCGCAATCGCGACCGGGAGAATTGACGATCATCCGCCCCATTGGTGTCATTGGGGGTTGCTGAAAGCTGGTAGGTCTTCGAATTGCAAATCTCACGAACCAGTTGCCGAAGGTCAAAGCCAGTCTCAACAAACCGGTTGGAAATTGCCTCCAGCAACGGGCCGTTGGTTGGTGGATTGGAGACCCGCATATCATCAACCGGCTCAACCAGCCCTCGGTAAAAAAAATGCGCCCAAACTCGGTTGGCGATATTACGGGAGAACAGCTTGTTGCCTGGTGCCGTCAACCACTCCGCAAGTGCAATTCGTGAATCCCGGCCTGCCGGCACAGGGTTTTCCCCGCCAATCACGGTCGCGGGCATCGGCCGACCATCAACCAGGTGGCGGACCGGCGAGGCTTTCCGATTGTTGTAGATATAGAATTCGCGTGGCTCTGCCCCTGGTTTACGCGTAATCCCGGTAAAGAAGCTGACAAAACCGTAATAGTCATCCATCGTCCAGCGATCAAACGGATGGTTATGACATTCAGCACATTGGATCTGGACCCCGAGAAACAACTGCGAAAAGTCCGCAGCAAATTCCTTCGGTTTAAACCGCGGGGCGTGAACCAGCATCGTATAGAGGTTGGTCGGACCACGATTCAGGTTACTGCCACTGGCAGTAACCTGCTCACGCACGAATTCATCGAAGGGCCGGTTCTGTTTAATCTGGCTGTGAATCCACTGGTAATACGATTCTGCTGCTTTGACATCCGTGGCGACCGGTGTATAGCCACCCCCCATCAACCTTACGGACTCTGCCCACAACCCGGTCCAAAGATCGGTAAAATCTTCGTGCTTGAGTAATTCGTCGACTAGTAACGCTCTCTTGTTAGGACGCGCATCAGCAATAAACCGCTTATACTGCTGGACGCTGGGTGGAGCTCCCGCCAGGTCAAGATACAGTCGCCGGACATATTCCGAATCATCAGCAACTGCCGACGGATTGAGTTGGAGCTGTTTAAGACGATCGAAGACCCGTTCGTCGATGTAGTTCGCAGGATTTACTCCGGCCCACTGGTAGTCGGTCTTTTCTGGAAGAACGATCACTTCGCTTCCGATCGTAAACCGATCAAACCGGGCGAAGACATAGGTATCGCCCTTGGAATGAGAAATAACCAGACCGTTCTTATCGATGGATGCTGTGTCGTTGTTATTCGTGAAAAACAATGCCAGCCTGGTAACGTCGCGGTGACTGCCATCGGAATAACGGGCGGTGACAGAGAGCTGTGTCTCTTTATCGTTCCCTGCAAACGTGATATTTGGCGGGTCCAAAGTGATCTGCAGCGGCACCGGGACTTCTCCTTGGTCATTGAGTGCCCCCTGTTCGATCCACGTCTTGAGTGTCTGGTAATACTGACTCTCTTTTTTAAACCTTTGACCGCCAGTGTGTGGAACTGCACCAGTCGCCTTCAACAGCAACAAGCTCTCGTCAGGGACTGCCATGTTAATGCGTCGACCGATCAGTTCTTGTGTCAGCCTGAAATAATCGCCCCGCTTATCGAAGCCGAACAAGGAAAGTGCAAAGCCATCCTTCCCTCGGGCACTGCCATGGCAAGTTCCCTGGTTGCAACCTGCCTTAAAAAAGACAGGCATGACATCATTGGCGAAACTAAGGCGTTTTTCTTCACCCATGGCATAGGGAGCGCAAAGAAACAGACCCAAGAGTAATAGCAATGATTTCCGCATGAAGCTACTTCTCCTTGGCCACGGCTGGGTCGACACGAAGTGTACCGTTACTGCTAACCTGGCGAATCGACTGGCCCTTTGCCTGGTAGGTAAACTGGCACTTGAGCTGGCGGTACTGGCCCAGCAATGCTTCGTTACTGGCCTTCAGGCGAAAGACAATCGACTTCGATTCGGTGTTGATCTGATATTGGTCTCCCACCAGCGTGACCCCCTTGGGGAGTCCCAGCAGCTTCACCCGGGCCGCACTTTCAAACGGCTGCAGGTGCTTGATTTCACATTCGATCTCAGCTGTTTGATTGCGTCTAATCGTGGCGCTCGGAAAGCGTACCGAAACATAGGGTGAGGTTACCTTGAGTTCGAAGAAATCTGACGAAACGCGGCGGACACCGACGCCCGATTCCCAGTCCCCCTCCTTGGTGTGACCATTCATGGCCATCCGATACGTGCCGGGGGCAGCCGATGACGAGGCGCTAAAGACGAATTCGGCTTCGCTCTCACCTGCCGGTATCTGCAACCGCCCACCGCCAGAAACACCCGCGGAATACCAGTCTGGTTGCATTTCTACAGCCCCTTCAAATCCATCTTGCCGCGCGATTTTCACCTTCAGACGCAATTCCCCGGATTGGGACAACGGAACCTGCGGCTGCTCGACCGTGATCGTAAAGGGAGATGACTCAACGACACCGATGGCATAGTTTGGCAGATGCACATGATTCCAGCTGCGCCCACCGGAATGGTTAATAAACGGGATATAGGCCTGGCTGCTGGTTTCGATGACCCCATCCCCCTCGAGCCTTTGAAGTTCCATGTGAAAGAGCCTGGCGGTAGGCTTGGCTTCTGGCTCTGCAATGAATTGGCATGGTACGCCTTTCATTCCTGGCTTGTAGTCGGGAGCAAGCATGGTGACGCCCGGAGGTAAACCAACGGGAATCAGCCGGAGTGGGCCTTGATACGTGTTGCCGGGAGCTTCCGCGATGTAGACGTTGACGGTCCAACGATTGTTGCGGGGAACGATAAAACCAGCCGTACGATTTATCTCGAAGCGGTCATTCGCCCAGCTAACAGTATGATTATGGATGACGTCACGAGCTTGTTCCATTTCTACCCGGTAGACGAATCGGTCGCCACCCAACCCACGCAGGTCTGTAATACCGACCTGGTAAGTACCCGCTTTTTTCGCTTTGAACACCATCGACCCATCGAGCAGTTCCGGCCGTTGTAAGCCACGCGGAATCACCGGCTTGCCCCTGGCAAGCCAGGTCGCGTCATCCATCGTAGCCTCGGGCTCCTCGGCATCCACATGGCGTATCCAGACGCTACTGTCGAGCGGGCTGCCGTTACCGCGAGCAAAAGCACGAATCCGATAGGACACCTCCTTCTCCAAAGTCACTTCAAAGACATCTTCCTCGCCGGGCGAGGCAATAATTCCATTTAATGCAACCGGCACGGGATGAATACGCTTGCTCGCTGCCTCCAAAGCATTCGGGTACGGGCTAATCCGTAACGGAAGAGATGACGGCGGTTGCTCTCCCTCCTCTCCCGGATAAAACGCCCAGTCGCCAGTTTCCGTTGGCCAAGTAACAAGCTGTGATGATTTGCCCAGTCCGTCGCCCAACAGTGTCACGGCAGCTTGGCTACCGGCCTGGCCACCAAGCGGATAGGCGAGGGTGGGACGCATAAAATTCCCCACGTGAGCACGATAATAGATCCAGCGACCGCCCTTGTAGAGCTGTTGCCGAACATGAATGTAATAATCTCCGCTATAAGGAGCCCTGGTGGAAATGATCGGATCCTGGATATGAAGGTCACTGTCATCCTGAGAAATGATCACGTTACCCTCGGCATCGAGCAGTCGTAACATCAGGTCGTATTCCGATTCGGCATATGCTTTGTCGCACAATCGGACGCTGTCCAGTTCTACTGAGATGCGTTCCCCCTGCTTAGCCGTAATCTTGTAGTAATCGTGATCCAGTTCACGCGTAACCTTGATTTCGCCAGCGATCGTATGATTCATCAGTACAGGCTGCGCGGTTGCCAGCGTGTCATTCGGTTGTTGAATCGAACGATCATTTTCCTGGACGACGATATTGCCGCCATTGTAAGTGACCTCGAAGCCGCCCCGTTCTAATTCCGGGACAATCGGAAACGGACCGACCCAAAAGGTAGCAACCGACGTCAGCGTATCCTTCGTCCGCAGTCGCAGGGGATGCTCTCCCAACGGGCAGTCCCTGGCAATTTCAAAAATGCACTTAACCCGTTCCTTGACCAGAGCTCCATGGTGCAGAACGATGTTGCTTTCGCGGTTTGGCAAGTTTTCAAAAGATACTGCCCGGATTCCCGGACGGTAGAACAGAACTTCACGGGCGTCACGAATGTTCAACCCTTGCATGATAATGGCCACCTTGGTGCCGCGTTGACCGCTGCGCGGGGTGAGCACCTCGATGTTGCGCTTTTGCGAGGCGTAGGAGTCGCTGGCACCTACGAGCAAGGTGGCCAGGACTGCGAGGATTATCGCGTATCGGTTGCAAGGTCTCATTAGGCGATGAGTCCCTTTACAACCTTGCCTTCCTTAACGATTTCGATGGGACGCGTCCCAAAAGCGAGCAGCTCTTTATTCGAATCGATACCCAGTTGGTGATAGATCGTGCAAAGGAAATCTTCTAAGGCAACCGGATTCCTTGCCGGTGTGCTCGCGGTAGCATCCGATTCACCATAAATCTGACCTCGGGTAATACCTCCACCAGCCAGCATCATCGAATAGCTGCGGGCCCAGTGATCGCGTCCATTGGAGGTGTTGATCCGCGGCGTGCGGCCAAACTCAGTTGTCACCATAATCAACGTATCGTCGAGCATACCTCGTTGGTCAAGATCCGTAATCAGGCCAGCAATCGCATGGTCCAGCGCAGGCCCCTTATCCAGGTAAGCGTTACGAATGGAGGTGTGGTTATCCCAGCCACCGTAGTCCACCGAAACAAAACGAACACCTGCTGCGACAAGCCTGCGGGCCATCAGCAATCTGCCACCAACGGCAGCCGGTTGATTACGGTAGCTGAGGACATAGCCGTGACCGTAAAGATCCTTGGTTTCGCTGGTTTCACCTTCGAGCGTAAATGCTTTTTGCGCTTCCGGTGAATTGAGCAAGGTGAATGCCTGTTTGTAGAACTGGTTCATCGTGCCAACTTGGTCTGCGTCAATTTTCTGATTCTTGAGTCGCGATTCCAGGATCTCACGGGCCTTAACACGTCTCTCGAATTGCCTGGCCGTGACATTGCCCGGTATCGACAGGTCCTTGACATTAAACTCGCCACGACCACCCGGGTCGGCGTTCAATTCAAACACCCCAAACTTGCTGCTCAGGTAACCAGTGCCACCAGAAAAACCTGTCTTGGCCGGAATCGCCACATAGGGCGGCATATTCTTGCGAACACCAAACTCGTGGGCCACGACCGAACCCATCTGGGGAAAGTCAATAACGGTCGTCGGTAAGTAACCGGTAAACAAATGGTAGGTTGCCTGGCCGTGGTCCGGAATCTTGCAGTGCATCGATCGAACGACGGTGATTTTGTCGGCTATCTTTGCCATGCGAGGAAAGTTCTCGCTGAAGTGGTAACCATGGTTGGTCTTTACTACGCCAAAAGAACCTCGATAGTCGGCTGGCGCTTCTGGCTTGGGATCCCAGGATTCCTGGGCGGCAAATCCACCGCTGAGGTTTAAGTGGATAACATTTTTGGCCTTCGCTTCAGTCCCATCCTGATCGGCACGCAAGACATTGGCCAGTGACAGGCCAAGTGCGGAGCCGATGCCAATCTTGATCGCGGAGCGACGATTAAACTGTCGAAGATGTTGGTCGATAAACATGTTGGCGTGCAATATAGAAAAAACGCTTTACGGGAACCTGCATTTTAATAAACGCAACGGCTTCGATGCCATCGAAGTTGCAGTTTGGAAGGAGGAACTGCAGGATGCATGGTCGAGATCTGTGGCAAAAGCCGTTCGTAAACACGTGATCGACGGTGATTCCTGAGCTTTCAAAGGTTTACGGGTATGCACTCGGGTATGCATCAGGCTGCCAATGGGACCAGATCCGCGCGATGATTGCCACATGTCCAGACCTACCGCAGGAGTCGCGACAATCACTCATGGCTCAGGGCGATGCGGCAGCAGTCGGTCACGTGACGTAATGGACGTTATTGCCGGCAGAGCAGTGGACCGCAACCACAAGAAATATCTGAAGGCGGTCCGGCTCACCCAGCAGCTGAACGACCGATAATCGGCTATTGTGTTAAGTCTGGTTAATGCGTGCGAAAGGTTGCCGCCTTTGCCGGGCCCGAAGCGGCGTGTATGCCGACACACGGATGACTCTGGGTGAATCGCCTGAGGTGGTGACACGAGTCCTGCCGCTGGCAGACCCTGCGATTAAGCTGGACATATTCCTCAAACGTGGCCTTGCCGGGCATTACAAGGAATACAGCGACGACAAGCGGTTGGCGGATGATGAGAATCACGCACGCCTAAAGAAGCTCAGGCTATGGGGCGGCAGTCATAAGGTGATTGCTCCGTGGGACTGGCGGAAGATGAGCAAGGACGAACGGGATGAGTTTCGGTGATTGGCGGTCTTGTCCAATCCTGCCCGATGTGTGCAGAAGTCGGATTTAGGATACTCTCGTTCGAGCGGTAATCGTCTTCGCGATAATAATCGCGGGCATCAGATATACCAGCACAAGAATTTCGACGGGATACCGCACGCCGACCGCAACTTGATTAAACATCGCCAGCAGGATTGTCAAAGCACCCCAGAGAATTGTCAGGAATCGTCCCCCGCCGCTATATCGTCGGTTCCCCAACCAGAGAGGCAATATGCTGAGTACGATTGCGGCAGGTTGAACCACCACAATGCTCAGAATGAGATAACAAAAGCCACTAACGACCAAGAATGTCTTCGCGGGATGCGATGTACTGCCGATCTTTTCGGAAGCATCTGCATCTGCATCTGCATCTTCACTGTTCGGTGGAGTGGCGTAAGGTTTGGTCAACTATTGCTCCTGTCTTGGCTGTTCGCAGATTGACGGCAGGGATGCCGACTTTCCGGAGTACATCGAGACGACCGTTGCCTGTCAAGGAAACGAGCTGGGGACATACCCGTGGCGTGTCCCCCACCGTTTGCACCTATCCCCGAAACTCGTCACGCTATGTCCAGAAGCAATCCAATGGCAGCGAATAAATGCAAATGCGGTCGCAAGCCTCTTTCGTCAGCTCTGCCGTTTTCAGAATTGTACGTCTGACTTCAGAAGCAGAACATCATGTCGGATTCATTTGAATTTCTCGAAGACCAGGAACCGCAGTCTTACAAGCGGCCGGGAATGAGTGGCTGTTCCATAGTTGGCATTGGCTGCGGCAGCGTTGCCGTGTTTGGCATCCTTGTGGCTGGCATCGCCGTCTGGTGGATCTCCGCCACCGCGCGCGAATTTGGCCCAGATCTGGCTATGGGAGCGATGAAAAATGGCCTGAGAGAACTAAAACTGCCTGGCGATCAGGAGCAGCGGATCTTTGCCCGCATCGACGAAGTCACTCAAGAATTTAAGGACGAAAAAATCACGCTGGAACAGGTTTTGCTGATTTTCAAAGAGATTGCGGAAGGACCATTGATGCCCGCGGGGATGTCGCTTGTCGTGGAACGCGCCTACCTGGACGAATCCGGCTTCGAGGAACAGGAAAAAGACGCCGCACGTATCGCAACACGACGATTCACTCACGGGACGATCCGGCAGATGATCCCCGAACAGCAGGGCAATTCCGTGCTGGACACGATCAGCAGCATCAACGGGGAGGGTGAACGCAGCTTCCGGCATCCCATCACGGATGAAGAACTCAGAGCATTCGTCGCCGCGGCAAAACAGGCCGCTGACGACGCCGATGTTCCTGAGGACGTACCCGAGGTGAACTTCGCGGATGAATTCGACAAGGCCATTGATGACGTGCTGGGCAAACAGACGCAGTGATTCCTCAAAACGGGTGCTTCAAAAGCCAGACAGAACCTCCCCGACCGACCTGCACATGACCTTTCCCCGGTGAACGGTGCCGGCGTATGTGAGAGAATCCGGACCAGGCGAAGCCCTTTAACTCATCCTTGAAATGGACAAGGTTCGTGGCAGGTGTTACGAGTGCGTGAAGGAAGAAAGCCAGGAGCGGACGAAACCGAGGAAGCGTGGTGGTAAACGTGACAACTGATTCAAAGAAAGGCCCATACATGAAACCGTTTCTTATGTTGCTGTTTCCGTTCGTCTTGTTTGGCTGCGGGGCTGCGGGGCTGCGCCTGACGCCACCACTCAGGAAATGTTGACAGCAGCACAGGATGACGCGATTGCTGCGATCAAGGAGCGAGGGGGTGATGTCGCACTCTACGCAGAATCTGGTGAGGTCGTTAAGGTCGACCTCGTTGACACGCAAATCACGGATGCGGGTTTGAACCATCTGAAAGATTTGGCCAGTCTGGCAATTCTCAACCTTCGCGAGACGCAGATCACCGACGCAGGACTGGAACACCTGAAAGGCCTGGCCAGTCTGAGTTCGCTCGGCCTCAACGACACGCAGATCATGGATGCGGGACTGGTGCGCCTGAAAGGATTGACCAGTCTGAAATGGCTCTACCTCAACGACACGAAGATAACCGACGCAGGGCTGGAGCACATGAAAGGACTGACTAGTCTGGAAGAACTCCACCTCCACAACACGCAGATCACGGATGCGGTGCTGGCAGACATCAAGGCAGCACTGCCGAATTGTAATGTAGGCAAATAAGGAGGACGCAAAGCTGATGCAGATCGTAAGAACTCTTCCAATCATGTATCTGACGTTGCTCGCTGGCTGCACCGAACAGCCGCCAGGACTCCCCAGAGTCACTGCCCCCGATCCCATCGTCGAAACGCAAAAGTCCGACGCCGAGCCGAGCGAGGTCGACGACGAAATTCGCAGTCTGTTTGCAATTCCTGGTTCCTGAACCCAGAAAAGTCTGTAACCTTTCTGGTCACTTCCTTCAGAAGAGAGTGAAACGTAAATCACTCAGGAGACTCTCTGGTGGTCGAAATCCGACGATGTCCCGAATATGAAGCGGAACTCGCCACCAATGCCGTAGGGTCAAAAAAATGAACCGACTTCAAAGCTCGTTGACAATCAGATTTTATCGATAGAAATGGATCGCGATGTCAGCCAGGAGTCGATGTCGCACGTGACGAACGGCTCTCGAAATAGGCCGTGTTTCACGATCAGCGCGTACCTTCCCCGCAGAAGGTTCAGGCCAGACTCATGACACCGGATGAAGCTCGGACAGTGTGTTTTGTGCCCGTGGAACAAAAATCAGAAACGCATTGCATTTGACGTTGTTGCCTTCCGGGCCCACTGTTACAGGGATCGTCCAGCAACGGCAGATCGACCAGCACCCAAGTGCGTCGCGATCTCACCTGGTGAAGTGGCAGAACCAAACGTGGTCCGCACAGCGGACCCTACTCGGCTGCCAGACGTGAGACCTCATTGCGGGC
>Ga0315331_10003062_pt1 | contig 12583 bp, 11 predicted proteins | sample M160m34915metaG_FD_203456 | JGI IMG/M metagenome (GOLD analysis project Ga0315331, IMG submission 203456) | Ammonia-oxidizing marine archaeal communities from Monterey Bay, California, United States - M1 60m 34915 | ecosystem: Environmental > Aquatic > Marine > Intertidal zone | place: USA...
GCCGTTGCCCGTCGGGAGCTACCGGCTGACAGCGCCTTCCTGCAGAAGCCGTTCAAGCCGGTCGAGCTCCTCGATGAGATAGAGAATATCCTCTTCGAGTAAAAGACCGATGGACGCGCTTGCCGATCATGGTTCCGTTCTTCTTCGGGGCGTCTAGTGATACTCTCCGCCCGAAGGAGGATGAAGATGAAGGATTTTACGGGCCGTGTCGCGGTGGTGACCGGCGGAGCGAGCGGGATCGGCAAGGCGTTGGCGAAGGCCTTCCAGGCAGAGGGCATGCGCGTCGTGATCGCCGACGTCGAACAGGCAGCCCTGGATACAACCGCAGGTGAGCTGGGTGACGTGATGGCGGTTCAGGTCGATGTGTCGGACCCGGATTCCGTCGGTGAGCTTGCCGATCGCGTCTTTGCAGAGCATGGGAGTTGCCATGTGTTGTGCAACAACGCGGGCGTGAGCGTCGCGAACCTCGACGTCTGGGCGACAACACCGAATGACTGGCGGTGGGTGCACGGCGTCAACGTCAACGGCGTCGCACATGGGATTCAGGCCTTTGTGCCGCGGATGCTGGAGTCGGGTGAGGAGGGCTTCGTGATGAACACCTCCTCAGGAGACGGTGGGATCTCGCCTCTCGCGGAACAGGTCGTTTATGCGACTAGCAAGGCGGCGGTCTCGATCATGACGGAGTGTCTCGCCGCGCAGTTGGTCGCCCAGGAGACGAAGCTACGTGCTGGAATCTTCTATCCCTCGGGTGGCATCCTCAACACGGGGATTTGGACGACGAAGAGGAACCGGCCGGAATCGCTGAAGCGAGAGCAACCGGTGGATGAAAGCCAGGAGGTCACGTTCGATCAGTTCATGGGCGGGATGAAGGCGGCAGGGATCGACATCCCTGTCCAGGATCTCGATGAGCTCGCCCAGTTCGCCCTTCAGGGGATTCGGAATGATGACTTCGTCATCATGATCGGACGCGAACAGATGGAGGAAGAACTGACGCAGCGAGCGGTGAAGCTCGCGAAGGGCGAGTGCCCCATCGAGGTGGGCCACCCTGGAATGACCTGAAAGCGGCACTAGGTGGCAGAGCGCCGGCTCCCTTTAGGGCGCCGGCGCTTGTTCCGTTTTGGCGACCTTGACGAGGTCGCCGTGTTCGAACCGGTGGTCGCTGAACACCCCGTTGTTGATCGCGGTCTCCAGCACGCTCCACGTGTTGTCGGTGCGTAGGCTGAGGCGCTCTAGCGCCTCGCCTTGCGAGGCTCGCACGACGTGTAGATGATGTGACTCGATCACGTCGGCATCCCCCGGTTCGAGCGGCGAGAAGCTACGGCTGGGGAGCGTCAAGCTCCCCAACTCGCTCTTGACCTTCGAGGTGGGGGCGATTCCGACGATCCGCCATGTACCGCCTGACCAGGGGAAGAACGTCACGATCCCGGTGACCGAGAGCCCCCGTGCGGCTGAGCGGATCTGCAGGCGCCAGCCATCGATCTCCCCCACACGAACGAGTTTGGACTCTTCGAGGCGGATCTTGCCGCTTTCGCGCTCTTTCTCCAGCCACTCCTTCGCCATGGTGCGGGGGTCCCCCGGACCCTGGTCGGCGGTGAGGAATACGATCGCGTTGCCGCGAGGCGAGGATGCGCCGACGGCTTGCGCGGTGTTGGAGGTCCGCCAACCGCGAGGGAAACGGACCTTGAAGCCGAGTTCCGGGTGAACGAACAGCGTGCTCTGGAAGACCCCGGTCTCCGGTCGTTGTCCGACGGGCAGGCCCTCGGTCTTGTCGAGGAGTTTCTGACGGGAATCGCCGAGCCTGGGGTCGCGCCGCCATCGGATTTCGTGGGAGCGAGCGGCGTTGACGGCCGCGCGCTCGCGGGAGCCGGGGTGAGAGTCAAGGAAGCCTGTCCCGGGCGCGTAGCCTACCTGCAATCGTTGCAGTTGGTCGAGAGAGCGCAGAAACGTTGACATGCCCATGGGGGAATACCCGGCCGCGGCGCAGAGGATCTGTCCGCCGTGATCTGCATCTCTCTCCATGTCTCGGCTGTAACGAGCCATGCGACCCGCAGCGCCGAAGCCGCTGAGGAGACCGCTGCTGTTGCGGGCGAGGGCTTGCTGTTCTGCCGCGTGACGGTGTGCCACGTGGGTGATCTCATGGCCGATCACGCAGGCCAGTTCATCTTCGTTGTTGGCGACGGCGAGGAGCCCTCGCGAGATGAAGATGTGGCCACCAGGGAGCGCAAACGCGTTCGGCTCGGTCTGGTCCGTGACGTAGAACTGGTAGCGAAAACCGCGGTGTGGGACGCCACGCAGGAGCTTCCTGCCGATTTCGCTGACGTATGCATTGAGCGTGGGGTCTTCGAGCAGCCCCACGGACGCGATCATCTGGCGTGAAGTCTCCTCGCCGACCCGGACGTCGTCGTACTCGGTGTTCAGGAGGACGGTGCGCTTCTTGCCCCCGGACTTTCCTTTCGAACTCCCCCCTGCACAGGCGCCCAGCGAGAGAATGACCAAGAGGAGGATCGGGTATCGGAACATGGGGCGCTCACGGCATCGACTCGAGCCAGTCGTCGTCTCCCAGCCAGCGCGCCTTGAACTGTCCCAGGATCCCCGCGTACTCGAGCGTGTCGAGGTAGTTGTCGATCAGGTTCACGAGCAAGGGCGCGTCTGCTCGGATCGCGACGCCGAGGGGCTCTACAGTGAACGGCGTCATGAGGTCGCTGAAGCCCGCCTCCGGGTGAACCATCGCCGCATATCGGCACAGTGGGAAGTCGGCGAGCACCGCATCGACTTCGTCGTTCAAGACGAGCAGGACGGCTTCGTCGAAGTCGCGCGTGCTGATCAAGGTGGTCAGGGGGAACTGCTCTTTGGCGAACGTCTCGTTCGAGGTGCCTGCCACGGCGGCATAGCGCCGCCCGGGTGCATTGAGTTCACCCATCTCGGCGATGTGTGCCAGCTCGTCTGATTTCGTGAGCGCCGACGTCCCCGAAACGTAATACGGACCCGCGAAGGGGACGTGCGCGTTCCGCTGCGGAGTGATGGTCATCGCCGAGATCACGATGTCGATCTTCTGGGTCTCCAGGGAAGGCAGGAGCTCCGCAAAGGCCATGGGGACGACCGTGGCTTCAAGGCCCATCGCGCTGGCGAGCGCGACCGCGAGGTCGACATCGAAGCCCACGATCTCACCGCTTCGTGTGCGCATGTTGAAGGGCGGCTGATCCGCAGAGAGCCCGACGCGGAGTACGCCACTGGCGATGATGTCGTGCAGCGGGTCTTCGGGCGTCGCCCCGTCGCCTGGCATCGGGGTCTGGCAGGCGGCGGTCGCTGCGAGACAGACCAGGAGGACGAGGTTGCGGAGTGCTCTCATGATGTAGGCCCCTCAGTGTGTGGAGTAGCAGGTTTTGGACGGGGCCTCGTTCGCGATGTGTGCAGGCTTGCGAGGCGCAGGGGGTCAGGTGTCACACCCGTGGTTACCGATCGTTTCGGGGCCGGATCGAATAGCGGACCGGGAGCGTCTTGAGTCCAACCACGAAGCTCGAGTGGATCTGTGTGGCGTCTCCTGCATATTCGAGCTTCTCGATCCTCGTCCCCATCTCTTCGAGCAGGGCGCGGGCGCTCATCCTTGCCACGTGGGCGCCGAGACAGAAGTGCTCCCCGGTACCGAAGCCAAGATGCCGGTTGGGATGCCGTGTAATGTCGAAGCGGAAGGGGTCTTGGAACACGTCGGCGTCGCGATTCGCGGACGCATAGAAGAGCACGAGGTGCTCGCCCTCTTTGATCGCTTGGCCTCGGACCTCCGTGTCTCGAAGCGCAGTTCGACGCATGTAGTTGACCGGCGAGGACCAGCGGATCACCTCTTCGACGGCTTTCTTCGAGAGCTCGGGGTTCTCTTTGAGGAGATCGAACTGCTCCGGGTTCTCGAGCATCGCGGCGAAGCCGCCGGAGAGCGCGTTGCGAGTGGTGTCGTGCCCCGCGGTGAAGACGATCAGGTAGTAGCCGAAGGTCTCGACGGGACCCATCGGCTCGCCGTTCGCCATCTTGGCCGTCGCGAGCATGGTCGCGAGGTCATCCCGGGGGTTCGCCCGTCGGTCTTGGATGATGCGATCGAACAGTTGATAGAACTCCAGCCCCAGCTCTGCGATGACCTCGGCCCGGTCTTCCCCTTCGCGCTGGAGGTCCGGATCCTCTCCGGCGAAGAGCTGCTGCGTGAGCTCCAGCACGCGTTCTTCGTCGTCCTCGTCGATCCCGAGGATCGTCGCGAGGACGCGCAGCGGGTGCCGTTGCGCGACCTTCTCGATGAAGTCGCATTCCCCCTCCTCGCCGAGCGAGTCGATCAGGCTGCGTGCGCTCTCGGTCACGATTTCGTCGAGTCGCTGGATGCTTCGAGGCGTGAAGAAGCCGCTGGCGACCTTCCTGAAATCCCTGTGTTCAGGCGGGTCCATCTCGATGATCGTTCGCATCTGGCCGAGGGGGGTGTTGCCCCGGTTGTCCATCGCCGCGAGCTGATCGCGATTCATCACGGTGATGCCGGGGACATTGCTGAAGATCTCGGGCTTCCCCGAGATGTCCATGATGTCGGCGTGCTTTGTGATCGCCCAGAAATCCTGGTATTCGCCCCCGTATTCGCAACGATAGACGGGGGCCGCTTCGCGCAGGGTCGTCCAGGCGTCATGGGGCACGCCTCGTTCTCCGTAGTGGGGCGGGGCGATCAGGTCATAGGCGTCGATGTCGAGTGACATGGGGATTCCTTCGGTGCTGGCTCGCTTGAGGGGTCATTATAGGAGGCCTGTCGGGCTTGGGTGCCTAGGAGGGGGAGGATGAGCGGGGACTTCGTCTCCTACGAGGAAAAGGACGCCGCGTTCTTTGCGGAGCGTCGTTTGAGACGCCACGCGGGGCTGGGGTCGCTCTGGGCGCTCGGCGTCGGGGCGGTCATCTCCGGCGACTTCTTTGGCTGGAATTTTGGGCTCGACGTGGGCGGCTTCGGGGGGCTGCTGATCGCGACGGCGCTCGCGACGGTCCTCTACGCAGGGCTGTGCGCGAGCATCGCGGAGTTGGCGGCGGCGTTGCCGCACGCGGGGGGGGCGTATTCGTTTGGTCGATCGGCTTTTGGACCGTGGGGCGGTTTCGTGGCCGGGCTCGCGGCCAACATCGAATATGTGCTCACCCCCGCCGTTATCGTTGTCGGGATCGGCGGGTACCTCGGGGCAGTGTTCGGGACGCCCGCCGCAGCGGCGCCACTCTGGTGGTTGGGAGCGTATGCGCTCTTCGTCGGTCTCAACGTTCGAGGCGTCGAGCTGACCTTTCGTGTGGCGATCGGGACGACGCTGGTCGCCCTGGCGGTGCTCGTGGTGTTCTGTGCCGCCGCGCTGCCCGAATTTTCATGGGAGATGGCGCTCTCCGTTCCACCTGATGTCGGGCAGTCGCGCTTCTTGCCCCACGGTTGGCTAGGTGTGCTCTGGTGTCTCCCCTTCGCGATGTGGTTCTTCCTGGCCGTCGAAGAGCTGCCGCTCGCAGCGGAAGAGGCGCGTGACCCCGTCCGGGACCTCCCGCGTGCCTTGGGGTTGAGCTTGGCCACGCTCGTCGTCGCCGCGTTCTGCGTTCTGTTCGCGAACGCGGGCGTCGCCCCGGGGGCTGTCGGAGTCGGTGTCAGTGACGAGCCGCTCTTCCTCGGCTTCCGCGCGACCTTTGGTGACGCGGCGGGGGCTCGGGTGCTCTCGCTCGTCGCCGTCGCGGGGCTCATCGCGAGCTTCCATTCGATCATCTACGCCTATGGCCGGAACATCTTCGCGCTGTCCCGCGCCGGATATTTTCCGCATTGGCTCTCGCGGACGCATGGGGAGAACCAGACCCCTCACGTGGCGCTGATCGTGGGCGCGGTGATCGGCTTCTTCGTCGCCCTGTTGATCGAGTACTCCGACGCGGTCTTTGGAGATGTCCCGGTCGGCGCTGTCCTGTTGAATATGGCGGTTTTTGGCGCGCTGATCTCGTATGTGATGCAGCTCGCGGCCTTCCTTGCTCTGCGGCGATCCTCGCCGAAGCTCGAACGCCCGCATCGCAGCGTGTTGGGCGTTTCTGGGGCCTGGGTGGCGCTTGTCCTCGCCGGCGTCGCCTTGCTTTGCCTCTTCCTCAACCCGGAATACAGCGTCGGTGTTTGGGGGTGTGTGGTCTGGTACGCGCTCGGGATCGGCTACTTCGCGCTCGTGGGGCGGCATCGCCTCGTGCTCGCGCCGGAAGAGGAAGCCGCGAGAGACGCGCGCGATGGCGGCTAGGCGCCGCGTTTGAAGCGCTGGGTGAGGCCGACCCGCCGGGCCAGGGGCCTCACGGTCCGTTCGATGCGAGCTCTGAGAAGGGGACGACTTTGCAGGTCGGTTGCTCGATCTCCCCCTGGGGCAAGAGGAACCGCCAATAGAGCGTCCCCGCGCTGTGCCCCTCGGTGTCGATCCAGTTCTCGGTTCCAGGGTCGCGATGGGCGACCACGAAGCGGAAGCGTCCCTCGCCGTCGGCCTTCATTTGCCGGCGGTTGAGTGACCCCGGTCGGTAGCGGTAGTCCGGGGCCTGCTGAAACCGGTTCCAGAACATGACGTTGGCGTAGACGCACTCAGGCCAGCGCCCCTCGACGATCAGGGCCTCGTCGGGGCCAAGCACGACGAGCCCGGCGCAATAGGCGTTGTCGATGGCTCCTGCGCCGCCGCCTTCTGAGGGGACCCACTTCTGCGGCTGCGGGAGCTGGTTGGGGACGAGCGAGAACCAGGGCGGTGAAGCCTCGGGATTGGGCATCGGCCGGTCTACCGTCTGGCCCGCGATGAAGTTCATCGCCGCCTCGAGTTTTCCCGCGAGACGGTCGGGGCCGAGAGGGCGGACGTACCCCGGTTCATCGAGACACTCGATCTCGATCTCGCAGCGGCATTCCGGGTCGGCGAGCGCGCAGGTCTCCTTTTCCCAGTAATGCCGTGCGATTACGCAGTTCGGCTTGCCCGGCTCCATGTGGAGTGATCCCGGCTTCGCCTCCGGCAGCAGGTCGATGGAGAATCGGCCGTCCTCCCCCCGCGCGAACTCCGTGTGGTTGAGCGCCGAGATGACGCCGTCGTTCCAGTCCCCCTCCGACTTGCCCGTATAGACGGTGAAGCTGATATAGGCCTCATCCGTCATCCTGCCGGTGATGCGATAGCGGCGGGCAGGGTCGAGCGGCGCGCAGTGAGCGGGGTTGTCGGCTCCCTCGCCGCCCCACTTCAAGACGGGGCTGGCGAGTGGCGCAAAGCGCGGTCGACTCGGGTCGTTGTCGACCCAGATGTCGATCGAGGCTTTGATGAGGTGGAGCAGCATGTGCTCTCCCTCAGCCACGTCTGCCGCCTCGGTGACGTGCCGCTCTTCGCTCAAGAACTCGCGATCTGCGCGCTCGAGGAGCTCCAAGAATCGCGAGAACGCGTCTCGGCTGGGGATTTGCGAGTCCACGGGTGCTCTCCTGGTGTGATCAGCGGGCGGGGTCCAGGATGTCGGTGAAGCCGTAGCGGGCGTGCGGCCCGATGCAGATCTGCTCGAGGACGCCGACCCCCCGCTCGTCACCGCACTTGGCCATGACGACCTGCTGGATGTGCTGGTTCTCGATGGCCATCTCGTCGACCTCGTCGATCTTCCACTTCTCGCCGCCGATTGCGAGCTCGCCCTTCCAGCGGCCATGTCCCCATTCGGGATGGGAATAACCGATCCCCTTCATGCGGAAGCAGAGGACGGCCTCGAGGTCGATTTCGTTCACCGTACCGTCGACCTCGGTCTTGGTCACGATCGCGCGGCGTGCCCGGCGGGTGCCAGGGATGTACTCGATGTCGTGGGCGACGGAGAGCAGGGGCAGGGTGTTCGGGTCCTCGATCCCCGGGATGTCGTCCGGGTTCTCGTACGTTGGCAGCACCATGCCGTCCCAGTGCCACATGACGCCGTGCGGCGTCTCGAAGATACCGGCGTGCGTGCAGCGGTTCTCCCAGTGGAGGGGCGCCCACAGGAAGAAGACGCCGCCGCCTGGCATCGCCTGCGGCGGGGCGCCGGCGGGGTCGGGTTCGCCGACGGGTCGCACGCCCCAGGAGCGATCTTTGGTCCCGTACGTGGTTGCAGCGTCAACCTTGAGGGTGCGACCGTCGTAGCGCAGCTCGCCCTCCCAGTAACCAAACTGGTTGAAGCGGGTGGCCTCCATGCTCGCTCGGACACCATTGAAGGAGTGCTGGTGTGCCTCGGCGAAGTTTGCCGTCCGGGGGATCCACAATAGCTCTCCCGAGAACCCCGTCTCATTGTCATCGACGGTGATCCGCAGGGTCTTCATCGGCTCGACGATCTCGATCTCGAACGGCCCGACCCGAAGGTCCGATGGTTCTGCCGTCGCGCGGCGCGAGCAGTGGAACGCGTGTTGCTCCCCGTCGATGACCAGTGAAATTCCGCCATCGATGATTCCGAGGTTGGGATACAGCGCGGCGCCCGCGCCGATGTAGAACTCACCGCTTTTGTCATAGCCGTTGAACCAGTATCGGTCGTAGGCGTTCCGGTCAGCGGAGCTCCGGATGGCGATGGGGCGCGACGTTTGATGGATCGGGTAGTCGTCGAATTTGGACAGCATGCGGGTTCCTCACGCGATTGGATGCGGCCGCGCATTCTGGGCGAACCAGCCGCCGATTGCCAGCGCTGCCTGGGGCTGTGTGCGGTCAGTCGATCGGGTCGATGCGCGCGTCCTTCAGCTCGCGGAGGGTCGGCTCGAGCAGGGACTCCTCCCGGCACAGGCGGCGGTGAAACAGGCGCAGCAGCTCCGCGTCTCGCTCGCCGTTCGCGTTCTGCTCGACGACGAACGCCTCGAGTTCCTCATCGGCGGCCTGCCAGGTCTGCGGGCGACGCCCGAGGAGCGCCTCGACATCGTCGAGGTTGTCGCTCTCGAGGGCCGGCCGATATCGATCGGAGCGCTCGAGGAACTGTGCCACCCGGTAGAGCCGGTCCGCGTCGTACGCGTCGCGAGCTGTGGCCGCTGCCCGGCGTTCGCCGAGGACGTCGACCAGGTGGCTCGCGGCGGTGTGAGACTCGGTCGGGGTGGGCTCCGGCAGGTCCGGTCGCTCGAGGTCTACGCCGAGGGTGTGTCCCATGACTTCGAGCGGACAGCGCGAGTAGACGACATACCAGGCCAGATATTGCACGTAGTTCATCGTGTTGACCGGCTCTGCGAGGACCGGGGCGAGGCTCAGTGGGTTGCTGAGTCCGAACCGGATCGTGTGGTAGTCGACCGCACGCGTATCGATGGTCTCACCCACGATCTCGCCGTACCGCTGGACGGCTCGCTTCATGTCACCGAGCGGCTCCGACAGTTGTCGGCTTCGCATCCCCGCGAGGTCTGCTGCCGGGTCACCGAGGTAGGAGATCTCGAAGTCGATCAGTCCGGTGACGCGACCGTCTTCGAACAGGAACTGCCCGCTGTCGCAGTGCACGAAGCGGACTTTCGTACGGTCCTGGGGCACGTTTCGGCGGACCCACCCGACCGCAAACTCAATCATCGGGTCGGGGCGCTTCCGATTCCTTCGGTATTCGCGTTCGAAGCTCGGTAGGTCGCCGAGGCAACTCTCTGTGCCACTGGCGGGCATTCGCATCCCAGCGGCGACGAACTCCGCGGGGTCGATCGCGTGCGTCGCCGCGAGCAGCTCGAGGTAGTGCTCGAGCGTTTGTGCACGTTTCTCGGGGCTCGGTTCGGTTCCGAGGTTGAAGTTGCCAGGGAGCCGAGAAAGCAGGAGTCCGGGCGGGTCCGAGCAGACGCCATACGGGTGCGGTACCGGGATTCCGTTGCGCTCGAGGACCTCGAGGACGGCGCCCTCTCGCTCCAAGGGCTTCGTCGTTCGGTGGAACTCGGCGCGGGCGCCCCGCCAATAGAGCGGGATCGTCTCGCCGCCGCGTTCGAGCTCGAGGAACCAGGCCGGGCGCCAGCGGTCCTGGGCCTCCCAGCGTGTGACCTGCCCGCCGAGCTGCCGCTCAACCCATTCGAAGCCGCGCTGCCACTCCGGGGACAACTCGCTGCGATTGGAGCTCATTTTCATCGGTTCGCACTCGCGATGGCGCGGAACACGGGGAGTTGCAGGCCGTCTCCAATGGGTTCGAACCCGACCTCTACGGGGAGACCGATTGAGACCGTGTCCGGCGTGAGTGACGGCATCTCCGAGATCATCCGGACTCCTTCCTCGAGTTCGATCGTGGCGACCACGTACGGCACGCGATCTGCCCAGAACGGGTGGAACGCCTGATGGGCCACGGTGTAGCTGTAGATTTCGCCGCGCCCGGATAGGGGGTGCCATTCCGCGGTGGTCCCGTAGCAAGCGGGGCACATCGGCCGCGGGTAGTGGCGCAACGCACCGCAGTTGAGGCACCGCTGCACCACAAGTTGGCCGGCCGCGGCGGCGTCCCAGAACGGTGCCGTGAGGTCCGTTCGGCTCGGCTTCGGTCGTTCGGGCGTCGTCGTCATCGCGCGACGACCAGGACGGCGCCCTCGTGGAAGTCACCCTCCGAGGTGACGACCGCGGTCTCGCAGTCTGCGACCTGACGTGCGGGCTCGACCTCGCGTCGGAGCTGTCGGACGGCCTCGACGACATGGTTGGCCCCCGACACGTGCGCTTCGGATACGAGGCCGCCGGCGGTGTTGACGGGGAGTGCCCCACCGATCTCGATCCGTCCTCCTTCGACGAATGGGCCGCCCTCGCCGTGGGCGCAGAACCCGAGCGCCTCCAGCGAGGCGAGCGTGATCCAGGTAAAACCATCGTAGAGCTGGGCGCAGTCCATGTCGTCGGGGCGAAGGCCCGCCATGCCGAAGGCGTGCGGAGCCGCTCGGGAGAGCCCCTCGATGCGCGTCATGTCGCGTTTCCCCGTGATCGAATTGGGCGGGTCTCCGTGTCCTTCGGCGACCCCCAGGATACGGACCGGCGCCTTGCGCAAGTCACGGGAGCGCTCTGCGCTGGTGATCACGATGGCTGCGGCGCCATCGGTCTCGAGAGAGCAATCGAAGAGGCGGAGCGGGTCCGCGATCATCCGTGAGTTCTGGTGGTCCTCGAGCGACATGGGCTTCGTGTACATGAGCGCACTGGGGTTCGCGTTGGCGTGTCTCCGGCACGCGACAGCGATCATTCCGAAGTGCTCCGACCGGGTGCCGAACTCGTGCATGTGACGCCGTGCCGCGTGCGCGAACCACTGGGAAGCGACGGTGTTTCCATGGGGGCGCTCGAACTCGTCCATCATCTGCATCACGGGCATTGGCGCCATCGTGCCTTCAGACGTCTTCGAGACACGCTGGGCGGAATAGCCTCGCCGTCCAGCGACCAGCAATACGCATTGGGCGACACCGCCAGTGATCGCGAGGCACGCACTCTGAATTGCCGAGATGAAGCTGGCCCCCCCGGTGCGCACCGTCGAGCTGAAACGGAGGTCCTGGATCCCGAGGTTGAGGATGAAGTCTTCCGCCAGCGTGCCCGCCATCTCGTTCGGCATCACGGCGTCCACGTCCTCGGCCCGGAGCCCCGCGTCTTCCAACGCCTTCAGCGCGGCTTCGAGGTGGAGCTCGAGCGTGGTCTGCTCGGTCCCTCGCGTATACGCCGTATTCCCGACCCCGACGATGGCGCATTGACCCGACAACGTGGCCATGGTCTCAGTTCCCCTCGCCGAGTTCGCTCAAGTTGCCATCCGGATCGACGATCTGGGCCACGCGGCGCCCGGGCCGCGGTTCGACGGGGCCGAAGACGGCGCGACCGCCACCCGCCTCGACGGCGGCGAGGGCCGCGTCGAGATCTTCGACCTCGAAGGTCATGTAGCGATAGCCAAGCCGACCGGTGAGGCCGCCCTCTCCAGCATCTCCCACCGGCGGTGTCTCGGGGATGAAGAGTCGGAGGACGCTGTCCCCCGAACCGAGCCGCATGACCGTTCCGATGCCGGGCATCGCGAGGTCTTCGAAGGGCTCCATCCCGAAGACGTCGCGGTAGAAGGCCTGCAGACGTGGACCGTCAGCGGTGACGATCCCGACGTCGATCGAGCGTTTCGCGAGTGTAATCGGCATGCAGGGTCTCCCCGGTGTTGGTCGCCGCCTTTGGGGAGAGTCGCAGGGGAGCGCAAGACCGCAACCCGCCGTGTGCCAGAGCAGGGGCCGAGCGGCGCGTGGTACGCTTGCGAGGCCTCGAACAGACACGACGTCGAGCCCGAAGGAGGCGTCTTGCAGCGTCGCCGTCTGTGGGTGGGGCCTCTGGCTGCGGCGGCGCCAGGATCAGGAGAGTCGGAGGGAGCGTTGATGGCTGGACCCCAGGGCGCTGGCGCGTTGTTCGAGGCCTATCTAGAGCGACACGCAGCCTGCGATCTCGATGGTGTGCTGGGGCTGTTTGCAGAGGACGCGGCCCTCGAAGACCCCGTCGGGAGCCCCGTCCATGTGGGGCACGAGGCGCTTCGAGCCTTCTTTCGCGAGACGCATGCGCGCAACGGCCGCCTGCGCGTCGAGCGGCAGGGGCCCGTCGTCGTCTGCGCGCGAGAGGCGGCGGCTCACATTCGCGCGTCCGCAGAAGCGGCGGATTTCGCGTTGACCTTGGACGTCTACTACACGCTGGTGGCCGAC
>Ga0315331_10003064_pt1 | contig 12577 bp, 13 predicted proteins | sample M160m34915metaG_FD_203456 | JGI IMG/M metagenome (GOLD analysis project Ga0315331, IMG submission 203456) | Ammonia-oxidizing marine archaeal communities from Monterey Bay, California, United States - M1 60m 34915 | ecosystem: Environmental > Aquatic > Marine > Intertidal zone | place: USA...
AAGCGGAGCTCCTGCAAGAGCTCGATCGTGTTCCCGCGCCCCGCCGCGACGCTCCCGGTGGCCCATTCCCCGACCCCGTCAAGCGTGAGCACCGCCGCCTCGTCGAAAGGCGACGGGAAGAACGCGCTGGCGATATGGGACTCATGGTGCTCCGTGAACACGAAGCGACCCGCATACCGCTGGTGCAAACCCTCACGAAGTTCACGGGGGGTGTGGAGTTTCTGACGCAGCCACAGGGGCAGCCCCATGAGGAAGAGCTTGAATCCACGCGGGGCGTACGATACGTACGTCTCGAGGAGCCGATCAAACTTCAACAGCGGCTTGTCATAGAAGGTGACGAGGTCGAGATCGCGCTCCGCGATCCCCGCCTCACGCAAGCAATAGGCAATCGCCTGCTCGGGGAACGCGTAATCGTGCTTCTTACGGGTAAAACGCTCTTCTTGGGCCGCAGCGACGATCTCACCGTCACGTACCAGGCAAGCTGCGCTGTCGTGATAATAGGCAGAAATACCAAGGATGTTCATTGCGACGTGCTCGCCTCCGCACCCGACCTGACGCTCTCTAGCATAGCCGATGTGGGGTTCTTCGAACCGGAGGCCAAGGCCCTCGTTAGAGTGTTCCAAGCCGGCCACTCGAAGTGACGCTGATCTACGGTCCCGTGACAGGCTCGCCGCTATATGAATGACGGGTTACGGCCTTTGCCCCCGCGATCCCGGGGAAAAAGCCGACCCGATGCGGGCTAGTCTCCAGGGGCGACCAGGGCACTGGCTCGGTGCCGCGGTTTGACACGAGTGCCCTGCCCCGGGCGACCTACCCTACGGACGAAATGAGTATCAACCCGGACAGCCACTCCAACGCAGCCACGACGTCGACGCTGTACGTCGACCTGGACGGCACGTTGATCGCCAGCGATGTGCTCTGGGAGTCGATCTGCCTGCTCGCCCGACGTCGGCCTGCCGACCTGTTACGTGTTCCGTTCTGGCTGCGCCGAGGCCGCGCCTGTCTCAAACGCAACCTCGCGGAACGCGTGAAGCCCGACGTTGCGCTGCTGCCGTATCGAGAAGAGGTCCTCGCCTACCTCCGACAGGAACGCTCGAGAGGTAGACGCGTCGTCTTGGCGACGGCGAGTGATGACGAACTGGCCCAGAAAATCTCGGACCACCTCGGCCTCTTCGATGACGCCTTCGGGAGCGACGGACGCAACAACCTGAAGAGCGCGGCCAAGCTCGCGGTCATCCGGGAGAGAGAGGGGCAGCGCGGCTTTGAGTATGTCGGGGACTCCTCCGCCGACGTCCCGATCTGGGAAGACGCCGCTGCCAGCACCCTCGTCGCCCCCTCCGCGCGAACCGCCCACGCGGTCCAGCAGATGGACACCCCGACGCGAACGCTCGTGACGCGTAGCGGCGCGCTGCGCTCCGCGCTCAAGGCGATGCGACCCTATCAATGGGTCAAGAACGCGCTGCTCTTCGTCCCCCTGATCCTCGCGCACCAGCTCGCGGACGCCGAACGTTGGCTCGGTTCTGTCGTCGCCTTCGTCGCCTTCAGCTTCGTCGCGTCCGCGACCTACATCTGGAACGACCTCCTCGACATCGAGGCCGACCGACGGCACCCACGCAAAAGGAAGCGTCCCTTCGCTGCGGCCTCACTCTCGATCCCAGCAGGGTTCACCCTCTCGCTGAGCTTATTGGTCACGGGGCTCGGCGTCTGCGCGGCGCTCGCGCCGGCGCCCGTCACCGGCATGGTTTTGCTCTACCTCGGCCTGACCACGTCCTACTCGTTCTACTTCAAGGAGCGGTTATTCATCGACGTGCTCATCCTCGCGGGGCTCTACGCGCTCCGCGTCCTGACCGGAGGCGTCGCCGCCTCGGTCCCTGTCTCGCCGTGGCTGCTCGCCTTCTCCTTGTTCTTCTTCCTGAGCCTCGCCTTTGCCAAAAGGTACGCAGAGCTCCTTGGTGCTCAGGCCTCCCAGCGCGAACGACTCGAGCGGCGAGGCTACGAGGTAGGTGACATCGGGCTCGTCGAGACGATGGGCGCGACTGCCGGGTACCTCTCGGTCCTCGTCCTCGCGCTCTATGTCAACGGCGCCGGCGAGAGTGGGCTGTACCGCGAAGCCGGGCTGCTCTGGACGGTGTGTCCCATCATGCTGTTCTGGATCACCCGCGTCTGGTTCCTCGCACGCCGCGGCGAGCTCCATGACGACCCTGTCTTGTTCGCTGCGACGGACCCGGTCTCGTACCTTGCGGGGGCCGCCATCGCGCTCGTCGGTGTCCTGGCGGCGCTGTCTTGAAGGTCCCGAGCGCGATCCAACCGCTCGCAGGCTGGGGCAACTTCCCGGTCCAAGAGTGCACGGCATACCGCCCGGAACGACGCGCTGAGCTCGCAGAGGTGGTCGCCGAGGCGAAGGAACCCCACCTGATCGCGAGGGGCCTTGGGCGCGCCTACGGCGACGCAGCGCTCAATGAGGGCTCGGGGGTCATCCTCAGCGAGCGCCTCAATCGCGTCCTCGACTTCGATCCCGACACTGGCCTGCTCTGGTGTGAGTCGGCCCTCTCGCTGGCCGACGTGATTGAGTTCTTCCTGCCGCGGGGGTTCTTCTTCCCCGTCACCCCCGGGACCAAACACATCACACTGGGAGGCGCGATCGCAGCTGATGTCCACGGCAAGAACCACCACCAAGAGGGTTCGATCTCGGCGTGGCTGGAAGACTTCCGCTTACTCCTCGCGAGCGGCGAGATCATCGACTGCTCCCGCGAACGCAACGCCGACGCCTTCTGGGCCACCGTGGGTGGGATGGGGCTCACGGGGTTTTTGCTCGACGTGAGGCTCCGCCTCAAACGCGTGGACAACGCTTACGTGGTCGTCGACTACGAGAAGGTGCGCGACCTAGACGCCGCGCTCGAGAGCTTCGCGCTGCGAGACGGTCAGCACGCTTATACGGTGGCCTGGATCGATACGCTCGCGACCGGCGCATCGCTTGGCCGCTCGGTGATCATGCGGGCAAACCACGCGAAGACGGAAGACCTGCCCGCGCGAGCCCGAGCGAACCCGTTCCAGGTCCGGACTCGCAGCTCCCTGTCGATGCCGTTCCGTCTCCCCAACGGGACGCTCAACCCGTTCAGTCTTCGGGTCTTCAACAGCGGGTTCTACGCGAGCCACCGCAATGGCCGTGTGGTCACGGACTGCAACAGCTACTTCTACCCGCTCGACCGTATCGCCCACTGGAACCGGGGCTACGGACGACGGGGCGTCATCCAGTACCAGGCTGTCATCCCCCCCGATCACGGACGCGCTGGAGTGATCTCCATCCTCGAGATTCTCGCAGCCGCGAACTGGCCATCGTTTCTGTCGGTGCTCAAACCCTTTGGGGATGCCGGCCCGGGCCTGTTGTCTTTCCCCCGGCCCGGCCTAACGATCTCACTCGACCTGCCCGCCCCCGGAGCCGCCTTGCGATCCGTCGTACAACAACTCGACGAGACGGTCCTCCGCTACGGTGGCAGCGTCTATCTCGCCAAGGACTCGTGCCTCGGCCCCGAGTCACTCCCCGCGATGTACCCCCAGCTCGATGAGTTCCGCGCGATCAAGGCTCGCCTCGATCCGCAGGGACGATTCTCCTCTTCGCTCGCTCGCCGGGTCGGGATCATGGACCAATGAGCGGGTCCGATCGGCGGCGGATTGGCCCTGGGAAGCGCATTGTCGTCCTCGGAGCCACATCAACGATCGCCCGCGCGATCGCGACGCGCTTGGCAGCGCAGGGGGCCTCGGTCATCCTGGCTGGCCGTGACCTGGGCGAGATCAACCTCAACGCGCGCGACCTCCGCGTGCGCTTCGGCGTCAACGCCGAGTCGATCGCCTTCGAGGCCACTGATTTCGTGTCACACGCGAAGTTTGCCATGGCGCTGGACGAGGGCGACGGCATCGACGGTGCCATCGTCGCCTACGGGACGATGCCGCCCCTCGGCGCGGACTTCGCCGCCGCGCGGGAAGCCATCGACGTCAACTACGCGAGCGTGGTCTCGTTGTTCGAGGAGCTCGCGCTCCGCTTCGAGGCTCGCCGCCGAGGGTTCCTTTGTGCGATTGGGTCCGTCGCGGGAGATCGAGGGCGTGAGCGCAACTATCTGTACGGTTCGACCAAGGCCGCCCTCGCCACATACCTGGACGGACTCCGCGTCCGGACCGCAAAAAGTGGAGTTTCCGTCATTGGGGTGAAACCCGGTTTTGTCGATACCTCTCTTACCTGGGGACTACCGGGAGTCCGTGGGGCCGCCTCACCCGACCATGTCGCGCGCGACATCGTCCGAGGGATCGAGCGAAACCAGCGTGTGGTCTATACGCCCTCGCTCTGGAGGTGGATCATGCTCGGCGTCCGCGCCGTACCCGACCCGTTGTTTCGGAGAATGTCGTTTTGAACTCCAACTCACTCCAGACCGTTGCCCTGATCGCGCTGCTGGTCGTCGCTGGCGGCGTCTCTTGGGCATTTCAGCTGCGTGACCCGCTGCACGTGGACACGGCACCGCTGACGGCCCTCCCTTCCGACGTCGAAGGTTGGCAAGGGCGAGACATTCCCCTCGCGGGCACCGTCGAGGAGATGCTCCGCGCCGACGACCACGTGCAACGCAGCTATTTCAAACCCGCCGGCGGCCTCGTCTGGTTGTACATCGGCTACTACGGCACGGAGCGCGGCGGCCGCTCCGAGCACGCCCCGTGGGAGTGCTACCCGACGGCGGGCTGGGAGATCGTAGAGGACCATACGTCGCAGCTTCCCCTCGCGGATGGCGACGCGATTCAAGAGATCGTGGTGCGACGCGCGGGCGAAGAGCGCCTCGTACACTTCTGGTACCGAACCTCGCGAACCGATCACATCGTCGGCGAGCTCGCACACGCATGGGACCGATTCCTCGGCCGCCTGACCATCGGGCGAGCCGATGGCGCGTTCGTGCGTCTAAGCACCCAACTGCGCGACGAGAGCGTCTCCTCCGGGCGTGCGCGCCTTCGCGCCTTCGGCGCGGGCCTCGACCCGCAGCTCGCGGCTCATTGGCCCAAGGAGTCGAACCCGGTCCCCCAACAGGCCACCGACGGGTAGACTCCCCGTAATGATCACCGCCTCCGCGCACTCTCCGCAACGCTGCCTCATCACAGGCGGCGCCGGCTTCCTTGGATCTCACCTGTCCGACCGGCTCCTCGCCGAAGGGCACGAGGTCTTGTGTGTCGACAACTTCTACACCGGGAGCAAACGCAACGTCCGAGGCCACCTTTCGAACCCGGCCTTCGAGCTATTGCGTCACGACGTCACGCTCCCGCTCTTCGTCGAAGTGGACGCGATCTACAACCTGGCGTGCCCCGCCTCGCCCATCCACTATCAGAAGAACCCTGTCCAAACGATCAAGACGAGCGTGCATGGCGCGATCAACATGCTGGGTCTCGCAAAGCGCCTCGAGGCGCCGATCCTCCAGGCGTCCACCAGCGAGGTCTACGGCGACCCAGACATGCACCCCCAGCGCGAGGAATATTGGGGCAACGTAAACCCGGTAGGGCTCCGCTCCTGCTACGACGAGGGGAAGCGCTGCGCCGAGACCCTGTTCTTCGACTATCACCGGCAGCACGACACCCGGATCAAGGTTGCCCGCATCTTCAACACCTACGGGCCGCGGATGGATCCAGCAGACGGTCGCGTCGTCAGCAACTTCATCGTGCAAGCCCTGACAAAGCAGCCCATCACGATCTATGGCGATGGGTCTCAAACCCGAGCCTTCTGCTTTGTGGACGACCTCATCGAAGGCTTCATCCGGCTGATGAACTCTCCGAATCAGGTGACGGGGCCCATCAACCTCGGCAACCCCGGCGAGTTCACCATGCGCGAGTTGGCCGAGCACGTCATCGAGCTCACCGGGTCGTCCTCAGAGCTCGTCTTCGAGCCGCTTCCCAGTGATGATCCGCGTCAGCGCTGCCCCGACATCTCGCAAGCGCGCGATCTCCTCGGCTGGGAGCCGCGCACGCCATTGGCGGACGGCCTCCGTCAAACGATCGACTACTTCGACACGCTCCTCACCGCGGAGGAGAGCGTCAAGACGAGCGCTTGATGTTGTATTTCAAGATGCAGACGATGGCGCGGACGCCATCACGCCAGCCGATCTTCTTGCCCTCTTCGTAGGTACGACCGCTGTACGAGATACCCACTTCGTACACGCGCCACCGACCGCGGGCGACCTTGGCGGTGATCTCGGGCTCGACGCCGAAACGTGACTCCTCGATCTGAAACGACCGGACCACCTCGCGACGAAAGACCTTGTAGCAGGTCTCCATGTCGGTGAGGTTCAGGTTGGTGAACATGTTCGAGACGAGCGTCAGGGCGCGGTTCCCCACGGAGTGCCAGAAGTAGAGGACACGGTGCGCTTCCGACCCCACGAAGCGGGATCCGTATACGACGTCGGCACGTCCGTCGAGGATCGGCTCGACGAGCTTCGGGTATTCGCTCGGGTCGTACTCGAGGTCCGCATCTTGGATGATCACGAGGTCGCCGGTCGCTTCCTCGAAACCGCGCCGCAACGCCGCGCCTTTCCCTTGGTTCCGTTCCTGCCGGAACACCCGCAACCCCGGCGTCCCCTCGAGCTGGTCGAGTACCGCGTGCGTCCCATCGGTCGAGCCGTCATCGACCAGGAGGATCTCCTTGTCGATCGAGATCGCCTGGACGCGCCCCACGAGCTCCAGCAGGGTGGATTCTTCGTTGTAGACCGGAATGACTACAGAGAGCGTCGGCATCTTGTTCATCGAACTCGGTCTCCCGGCCCTACTTCTTGAACAGCGCGTCGAGGTCGTTCAACGCCTGGTCACACCCGGACCCGTCTCCGCCCTCTCGCCCGCTGGCCTGAAACCAGTCGCAATGATTGTTGCGTTCGCGTTCCCGCACGAACTCTGAGCTCGGCTCTCTGCAGTCGTTGTGCGCACCGGGATCGTAATGAGCGCAGTGGACGCAGCTATGCAGGTCCGCGCCACAGCCTTCACAGGACTCGCGAAACCCGAGGCGCTCTCCCGCCTCGATCACTCTCTCTCGATTGCATTGGGCGCAACGCATCTGTGGCAAGGTACCGCACTGACTGGGCCAGTGGTGATACGCTCGCCGGATGAGCCCCAAGCCTCCCCACCGCCTCTTTCCATTCGTCGCCGCCGGGCTTCTGCTTCTGGCTTGCACGACACTTGCGCATGCCAACGGACCGGACCTCAACCTGCTCGCGCTTGACTGGGCACGCGGCCGCTACCTGTCCCCGGTCATCTGTGAAACCAACGACAAACTCACTCGCGGCGGTCGTCGTATTCTGATCGCTCCCGGACCGCGCCACACCGTGCCCCCGGTCGTACGAATCCTCTTTAGCGACCTGGAGGTCCCCGACGCGTCTCGCTGCTTTGACGATCTCGGAAAGAGCCAGCCGAACGTGACTGGACAGGTCCAGGTCCGTCTGTTGGGCCACTCCCGCAGCGACACAGCGACACGCGACTTCAAGACCGCTCTACGACGCAAGAGCGGCTTTACGTTCCACATCTCCTCGGGCCAGCTTCGCATCGAGACCGTGGGGCAAGCCGACGCGCGGACGGTTCTCTTTCGCGGCGGCGAGGCGAGGCTCCATCTGATCGCTCCCGGCAGCGACGAGGCGCGCATGCTCGGCGACCTGCAAGGGCTACGCAAGTTGAACCTCGAGCTCGAAGCACCTGACGGGACTCTCCTACAGTTCCCCCTCTTCATGACCGAACTCCGCTAATGACTCGTCGCTGCTGACCAACTTCACCTTCAGTGCCTTCGAAGCGCGTCCGATAACCTCTCTTGTGAAGTCTGGTACACCGATTTTTTCAAAATACGAAGATGACCTTTCGATGCGGGAACGTGTCGACGGCTTTGTACACGGACTGGCCCACCAACTCGACGACCTCCAGGAAGCCGAGCTCGAGAGCGATTTCGGGACCGTCGAGAAGCTCAGTCACGCACTCTCCTCCGACGCCTCGAAGTCGGGCTACCCGCTCCTCGCCGATGTCGCAGAAGCAACGATCGTCGCGTGCCAAGCGGGCAAGAGCGATGAGATCCGCCTGATGATCGAAGAGCTCACCGACCTCACTATGCGCGTCCGCCGGGGCTCTAGAGGCGCCGCGTAGCACCGCTCTCCCCGCTTAGACAAAGAACCACAGAGGCCCGTCCATCCAGACCGCGGCGACCAGGATCGCCGCGTTCGCCGCTGCGTGGAACAAGATCACCGCGCCCAGGTGCCCTCGGTAGTAGAACCAAAGGCTCGAGGCGACCACCCAGGGGATCGCGACCCACCACTCCCATGTGACGTGACCCAGCGTAAAGAACACGGTGACCGCCCAGAAGCTCCGCACCGAGTACTGCGCAATGGGAATGTCGCGAAAGTCACGGCGTGTGTTGAAGACCTCCGCGAAGCGCATCACGAAGCTGCGAATGAACAACTCTTCGAAGACAGGTGTCACGCACGCATACCCCACGAACCGCAGCGAGAGCGCGACGCCTACCCACTGCGCACCGGCACGAGCGGGGTCGAAGGCGTCACTCGGATCGGGCCACACGGGTCCCAGCACAGGAAGCTCCATGCCACCGAGCGAGTTCGCCACCCCTGCCGGCGCGACCAGGTAAGGCACCATCCAGGCCAGCCCTGAGGCCGCCCCCAACGCCAAATCAGCCGGCACGCCACGCCAGTAGGCGCCAAAGCCACGAAGCTCCGGATACATCCCATGCCAGAAGAAGAACGCGATCAACGCAGCGGGGAGCGCCGCCTTGAGCGCCAGGACCGCGAGCCACGAACTCTCGGGCAGGCGCGCAGAGAGCTCCGACAAAAAAAGAAAAAGTACATATGGCGTGAGATATGGCCAGAAGCCATAACCAAAGCGGTCATCCTTCACGCGGGCGCCCTCCCCTGCAGCCGCCGCTCCCGACCCCGCGCGTCCGGCGGTGCCGCGACGTCACGTGGCGCCCCCGGCACGACTCGAACGTGCGACACCCGGTTTAGGAAACCGGTGCTCTATCCACCTGAGCTACGGGGGCAACAGCTGGAGAGTACCGAGCTTCACGCCACACGGAAGCCCGGAAACCGCGGATCAGTATGTCATAACGCTGTGGACCCGCTCGACCCCGAGCACTCCGCGGCCCTGGAGCGCCTCGAGCTCCACCAGGAACGCGCACGCCACGATCTCTCCCCCGGCCTCGCGTCCGAGGGCGACCGTCGCGCTCGCCGTGCCGCCGGTCGCGATGAGATCATCGACCAGCAGGACGCGTTGCCCCGGTAGCACCCCATCGACATGCATCTCAACCGTGTCCGCCCCGTACTCGAGCTCGTAACTCGCAGAGTGAGTGGTGTGCGGGAGCTTCCCTGGCTTTCGAGCGGGTACGAACCCCGCCCCCAGCTCGAGCGCCACCGCTGCGCCGAAGATGAACCCGCGCGCCTCCGTGCCGAGCACGCAGTCGATCGGCTCGTCTCGGAACGGGTCCGCCATCGCCGTCACCGCGAGCCGGAACGCCTCTCCATCTGCAAGCAGGGGCGTCAAATCACGGAACAGGATCCCGGGCTTCGGAAAGTCCGGGATGTCTCGGACAAAAGTGCGGAGGTGCTCCGCGACATCGGTGCTCACCACCGCCGTCCAGTCCTCGTCTCTACGCGCGGCAAAATAGCCGCGGCGCTACGGAAGATAACGCAACGGGTCGACCGCCTGGTCTCGCTCCCGGATCTCGAAGTGCAGGTGCGGCCCCGAAGCGTTCCCCGTCGCGCCCACTTCCGCGATCCTCTGCCCGCTCTCGACGAAGCTCCCCTGCCGCACGAGGAACACGCGAACGTGCGCATAGACCGAGCGCAAGCTCCCTGCGTGCTTGACCACGATCATGTTCCCGTAGTCCCCCAGCCGCCCAGCGAAGATCACCTTGCCTGAGCGCGCGGCCACAATGGTCGTGCCCCGTGGCGCCGCGATGTCGATTCCCTCGTGCTTGCCGCCTCGCGACCCAAACGCGGACGTCAGCGTGCCCTCGAGCGGCCAACGAAAAGCGCCTTCCTCCGCGCTTCGCGCAGGCGGTGTGCTGAGCTCGCGCACCGTCCGGGGACGACGAGATCGACCCGCCGCGGGGATCCTGAGCCGCTGCCCGACCTGAAGCGAGGTGACGTCCGCGATGCCGTTCGCCTGCTGGATCTGCCGAGCAGACACTCCGTAGCGCTTCCCGATGCGATAGAGGTTCTCCCCCGCGCGGACGATATGAACTGAAGCCGAGGCATCGGCTCCGGGCGCCCGCTGCGCGGCACACCCCGCTAACAGCACCCCGACACCCAGGACGCACGCGAGGGCGAGCGCGGCCCTCAGCCCAGCCATCCATGCTCGCCGATCAGATCAACGAAGCTGCAGTCGCCCATCCACTCACGTGTGAAGGAGCCGCCCGGGTCGCGGACGATCCGTTGGAGTCGCTGTTCACCCTTGGGTCCAAAAGGGCCAATCAATCGGCCACCTGGGGCCAACTGCTCAAGAAGAGGTCTAGGGACCTCCGGCCCTCCCGCCGTGACCAGGATGGCGTCGTATGGCGCATCTGCGGCCCGCCCCTGCGTACCATCCCCCAGATAGACGACGACGTTGGTGCAACCCAGCTCATCGAGCGCACTCCGCGCGCGAGCTGCGAGCCGCGGAATCCGCTCCACTGAAATCACGCGGCTGACAAGCCGGGAGAGGATTGCCGCCTGATAGGCGGAACCTGTCCCGACCTCGAGCACGGTCTCCTCACCGCCGAGCTCAGCGGCTTGAGTCATCCGTGCGACGACGTCCGGCGCAGAGATGGTCTGCCCGTCCCCGATGGGTAGCGGCGTCTCCCGGTAGGCTTGCTCGCGAAGCGCCTCGGGGATGAGCCGGTGACGCTCGACGGCCTCGAACGCCGCTAGGACGCGCTCGTCGACGATCCCGTCGGCGCGGAGCCTCTCGACAAGCCGTCGCCGAGCCGACCGAAAGGCGCCTCCACCGGCTGCCGCGTGTCGCTGCGTTCCTCCTCCCACGAAGCGGAAATCTAGGTCGCCACAGCCTGTGCCCGCAATCGCGTTCTCCGCTCGGCGCCTCCCGGCCTCAGCGGGGCGGCGCGTGAGCGGCCGCGACCCGCTCTCGGACGGCTGCATCGAGGGCCCACTCGCAAGCGGTCATCGCAAGTGCCCGTGCGGCTTCCACCAGGCCCGCCTCCCCGCGTGGGGTGGTCGTGGCGGCCTCGAATGCGCGCGTGTGAAGCTGTAGCGCGTCGCCGATCGGGAAGTTCGGGTGGATCGTGGGAACGACCCTGGAGACGTGTGTGATGTCGCTGGAACCGATCGCCTCGTCCGGCCCTTGGGGAGTCTCCGGCAGGTCGAGCCGCTGGAGCTGGCTCCCGTAGCAGTCTGCGAGGGGCCGGTTTGCACACATCGGAGGCGACGCGCCGGCCTCCTCGGCGACCTCCAGCCGGGCTCCCGATGCCTCGGCCGCGCCCCGCGCACAGGCTTCCACCCTCGCGGTGACGTCGACGAGTACTTCAGGATCCAGCGCACGTACCCAGATTCGAGCCGCTGCGCGGTCGGGGATCACATTCGGCGCGCGACCACCATCCGAGATGATCCCGTGCACGCGCGCTTCGCGGGGAAGCTGTTGACGCAGCAACCCCAACGCGACGAAGAACCCGATCACGCCATCGAGTGCGTTGACGCCGGCCTCGGGATAAGCGGCGGCGTGGGAAGCCCGCCCATGGAAGATGAACTCGAACTTCTCATGTCCAAGGAACAGCCGGTGCGCGCGCCGCATGTCGGAGGCGTGAGCCATCATCGCGACCGCGACCTCGTCGAACACCCCCAGCTCGACCAGGCGCAGCTTCCCGACACCGGTCTCCTCCGCCGGACAGCCGATGACCACGACCTGAACCGGCTCGGAGCACAGGGCCTCAGCGGCCGCGCTGGCCGCCAGAAGACTCGCCGGCCCCGAGAGGTTGTGTCCACAGGCGTGCCCGATCTCCGGCAACGCGTCCATCTCCGCCAGCAGCGCGACGCGCGGAGCGTCCCCCCCCGCTCCCCGAGTCGCCACGAAAGCCGTAGGGAGGGAGTCATCCACCGGCTCGATGACGAACCCCCGCTCCGACAGGAACGACCGGTAGCGTCGGCTTGTCTCGTGCTCTTGGAGGGACAGCTCCGGGTGCTTCGCCATCCAGCGCGCAAGCGTGAGCGCTTCGGGCGTGCCCGCGTCGACCCCGGCCACCGCGCGGTCGATCGCGGAAGACAGCGCTCGCCCCTCGCTCGAATGCTCGTCGCCAACCGTCATCGGCTCGTTGTTCCCGCAAAAGTCATCGTCCAGCCAATATGCCAGGAACCCGCACCCGAGTCCGGCTCCTGCCAGCCTTTTCCGCCCCCGTGACCGTGTGCGCGCCATCACGAAGGGGCGAAAACAGTCAACCGATCCAAAGCGAGCCACGTCCGGCGGCCGCCATCCTTTCGGCGGGGACGGGGCCGGCGCGTGTCTCCCCACGTCGTCACCGGGCCTGCGAGTGCGGCCAGGTGACGTGACGCAGCCGACCCCTCCCCGCACCTGGCCGCCTGGGAGG
>Ga0315331_10003066_pt1 | contig 12575 bp, 9 predicted proteins | sample M160m34915metaG_FD_203456 | JGI IMG/M metagenome (GOLD analysis project Ga0315331, IMG submission 203456) | Ammonia-oxidizing marine archaeal communities from Monterey Bay, California, United States - M1 60m 34915 | ecosystem: Environmental > Aquatic > Marine > Intertidal zone | place: USA...
TGGCAATCGGTTTAAACTCTCCACGAATATCGGCCGGTGCAGATGGCTTCATGTCGAAGCTGTCGTGCTGCGTCAAACCACCTGAGAGGAAGATAAAGATAACAGAGCGGGCTGTTCCTGACGGCGTGACCCCCACTCCATCTGCCGCTCGCAGGGCCTGCAGATGATTCATTCCCATGCCAAGAATTCCCACGGACCCCGCCTGGATCACCTGGCGGCGCGAAACATACGGATGCTTACAGGATTCAAGGTTCGTTTTCATGGCACTTGACTGACCTTCCTAAACGATCGATCGCAGCTGAACTCTCACGTCTGGTTAATACTAATCTATCTGCCTGACAGGTGGTGGGCAACAGATCTTTCCCCACTGCCATCTAGCCTGCAAAACACTGGGTTCCCCCGTCCACGCGAATCACCTGCCCACTCACAAAACCGGCTGCTGGCGTACAGAGAAAGCCCACCATGCTAGCCACTTCCTGGGGTCGCCCATATCGTTCCAGAGTCCCTTCTTCGATCAGGCGATCTTCCTCGATCTCATGGATTCTCAGGAAACGCTCGGTCACCGTACCGCCCGGAGCCACGCAATTGACCGCAATGTTATAGGCTCTCAGTTGATCCGCCAGGCAACGCGTGTAACTATGCACTGCTGCCTTGGCCACGGCATAGATCGATCCTTGCGGCCGACCGACACATCCCGCGATACTTCCCACGGTGAGTATGCGTCCCGCCTTGCGTTCCATCATTTCCCCGGCCACTTCACGACAACAGAGAATGGTCCCCAGCAAGTTACGGTCCATCACGCTTCGCAGGTCATCCAACGAAATATTCAAGCAGTCATCTGCCTCCGGACGCCCCCCACGCCCCACATCCGTACCGCCAGCTCCGATATCGCCACCAGCACAACAGACGAGGATATCGATTTGCTTCCAGGCCTGGCGAATTTCTGAGACAACCCGGGCCACTTCCTGCTCATCCGTCACGTCACACCAGGTGGCCATGGCCTGCCCCTGGTGGGCTGCGGCCACGTCATCGGCAACCTGCTGCATGGACTCGCCTTCCCCGAACGTTTTGGGACTGTCAGCTCGCGTTCCGTGAATTGCCACGGATGCACCCAGCCGGCAAAGCTCGTCAGCCATCGCACGTCCCAGGCCACGAGATGATCCAGTAATCCAGGCCACCTGGCCTGCCAACGGTTTTTCAGCAACGTCGCTCATCGTAAAATTACTCCTTCCGGATGAATCGTAACATCCTCATCGTGACCGTTTCGAAAGCACCGAGACCTATTCGCATTCAGGCCACAATCGGCGCAACGACTTTTCCATGAACATCCGTGAGACGGAAATCCCGTCCCTGGAACTTGTACGTCATACGCTCGTGATCGATCCCCAGCAGGTGGAGGATCGTGGCATGTAAATCATGGACATGAACCCCGTGTTCTGCCACATTCACACTGTAATCGTCCGTTTTACCGTAGGTCATACCACCGCGAATCCCGCCGCCAGCCAACCACACGCTCAAGCAACTGGGATGGTGGTCGCGTCCATAGTTACCGGGACGCAGGGGCCCCTGGGAATAGATTGTACGACCAAACTCCCCGCCCCACACCACGATCGTATCATCAAACATCCCTCGTTGTTTCAGATCCCGGATGAGAGCTGCTGAAGGCTGATCGACATCGCGACACTGCCCCCTCATGGCCTTGGGCAGGTTGCCATGATGATCCCATCCCTGGTGGAACGTCTGTACGAATCGCACGCCACGTTCTGCCAGTCGCCGCGCGATCAAGCAATTGAAGGCGTAAGTACCCGGTCGCGTCACGTCCTTGCCATACATGTCAAGAACATGCTGTGGTTCGTCAGAAAGATCCAGTAGATCGGGGATCGACATCTGCATGCGGTAGGCCAACTCGTACTGCGCAATCCGTGTTTCAATCTCCGGATCACCGATCTCGGCAAGTTTCAACTGATTCAGTCGAGCCAGTCGGTCCAGCATCCGCCGCCGCGTATCCTGGCTGACACCCTGCGGATTAGAGATATCGAGCACGGGATCACCCTGGTTACGAAACTTGACGCCCTGGTATCGAGACGGCAGGAAACCACTACCCCATAACCGATCGTACAGGGGCTGTCCTCCCGGTTTACCGGTGCCTCGAGAGGTCATCGCAACGAACGCTGGCAGATCCTGGTTCACACTCCCGAGGCCATAGCCCAGCCAGGAACCGATACTGGGTCTCCCCGGGATAATTGAACCGGTCTGCATCAGGGTGGCCGCCGGGTCATGATTGATGGCCTCAGTGTAGACCGAGCGTACCACGCAAAGATCATCCGCCATTTCTCCCAGGTGCGGCAATACCTCGGAAAGCCTGGTACCGCTCTCGCCGCACTGTTTAAATCGAAAAGCACTGGGTGCCACTGGAAAGGAAGCCTGGGCACTCGTCATGGTCGTTTTACGTTCATCCGGATACACGCTGCGTGGCACTTCCTGACCACGTTTATCTTTCAACTCCGGCTTGTAGTCATAAAGGTCCATCTGGGCTGGGCCACCTGACTGGAACAGGTAGATCACTCGTTGCGCCTTCGGACGATAGTGCGGCAACGAGGTCAGTCCACCGATCGCATTGCGCGGCTGTGCATTCGGGTCCGCTCCAAACAACGACTCGTTCAGGAGGGAAGCAAGGCCCAGGGAACCAAGGCCGGTTGCCATGCGATCCAGGAAATAGCGACGACTCTGCTGCTGTGCAATCCTGGTGGTTGGATCCAAATCTCGATTCATGGTTTACTCACCGCCTCATCCAGGTTCATGATGGTCGAAGCCACGATTGCCATGGCGGCCAGCTTCACGGGTGCCAGGTCCTTGTGCTGCGGGGACGCTCCGGTGGCCAACAGTTTCCTGGCTGCCTCCGGGGCCGCAGCAAACTCATCGCGGGTCTCCTGGTACAACTGCACCAGGATTGTCAGCTCCTGGACCGTGGGGGCTCGTGTCAACAACAACCGAAAACCATGGCGCACCTGTTCCCTGGCCGAACCACTGACCTCTGACAGCATTCGTTCTGCCAGCTTACGGGAACTCTCCACGAAGATCGGATTATTCAGCATCGTCAGAGCCTGCAACGGAGTGTTCGTGCGATCAGTACGAACAATACAGACCTCCCGAGCTGCGGCATTAAAGTTCATCATCGTGGGCGGGGGAATCGTCCGTCTCCAGTACGTATAAAGACTGCGACGATAAAGATCCTGGCCCTTACCTTGCTTGTACGTATTGTTTGAAATGGCCCTCCAGATTTTCGGGGGCATGTACGGTTTCACTGAAACACCACCTACTTTATCCACCAGCAGCCCGCTGGCTGCCAGTGCCTGGTCTCTCAGGGCATAGCCACTCAAGCGGAACCGCGGGCCGCGCGCCAGCAAACGATTTTCAGGATCTCGCTGCAGCAGGGTCGCCGAAACGCTCGCCTGCTGTTGATAGGTGGCACTAAGCACCATCTTTTTCAGCAGAGCCTTCACGTCCCAGCCGCTCGCGATAAAATCGCGAGCTAAGTAATCGAGCAGTTCCGGATGTGAAGGCAACTCCCCCTGCACGCCAAAATTCTCACTGGTTTTGACCAGCCCAACCCCGAACAATTGTTGCCAGAATCGATTCACCGCAACGCGTGCCGTTAACGGGTGTTCCGGGTGAACCAGCCAATCCGCCAACTGTCGCCGATCTCTTGGACGTTCACCAAACTGGAAAGCAATGGCCTCCGGAACGTCCGGCAGCAAGCGTCGACTCTTGTCGGGCTGACTGTATTGCCCACGCTTGAGAAGATACGTTTCCCGGGGAGACTCCAGTTCCGCCATGATCATCAGTGTCTGGGGCGAACCCGCCTGGGGACGCCGAAGCCCGTTACCTGCTTCGTTGACACGAGCTTTCTTTAGCTTGACCAGTTCCGGCATGACGAACCGGTTTTCCTCTTCGGTAAGTTTCGGCCAACTTTTCGGAATCGTGACAAATGGCGGGCTGTTGCCATTGTTCGGTCCCACACCCCACTCTGGCACATTATTAAAGTAGGCAAACAACTCGTAGTAATCCTGCTGGGAAATAGGATCGTACTTGTGGTCATGACAACGTGCACAACTAACAGTCAATCCCAGGAACAGAGTGCCAAAGGTATCCACCCGATCCACCACGTTTTCCACATGCCATTCTGCCGGGATCGAACCATCCTCCGAGTTAATGCGATGGTTACGACAAAAACCGGTTGCCACCTGGTCGGTCAACGTGGCATTGGGCAACATGTCACCAGCCAACTGTTCAATCACGAAACGGTCATACGGCTTATTCGCATTAAACGCCATGATGACCCAGTCACGCCACACGTGATGATAACGATACCGATCATTCTGGTAGCCGTCTGTATCAGCGTACCGGGCGCCCTCCAGCCAGCTCACCGCCATATGTTCTCCGTAACGCGAGGATTTGAGCAACCGATCTACGTACTGCTCGATGGCCGCTTCTGACGGATTTTCGAGGACCCCGGAGACTTCTGACAGGGCAGGGGAGACCCCCGTCAAATCCAGGCTCATGCGACGTAACAAGGTACCCAGTTCCGCCCTGCCAGCAGGCTGCAATCCTGCGTCTTGAAGTCGCGCCAACACGTAATGATCAATTTGATTCTGGGGCCATGTGGATTCCCCGGAACCGGGAGCCTGGCCAGCAGACAAGGGTTCAAAAGACCAATGTCCAGGGTATTGAGCACCTTGCTGGACCCAGCGCACCAGCATGTCTTTTTGTTCAGCCGACAGTTGCTTCCTGGCAGCAGCCGGAGGCATTTGTGCGTCCGGATCGTCTGACAGGATACGCTTGATCAGATCACTGGCCGCAGGCTTACCTGCCTGCACCACCGCCCTGGTCGACGCGGCCTGGTCCAATCTCAAGTCTGCCTTACGAGTTCCCGCATCGGGTCCGTGGCATTGAAAACACGTTTCCGAGAGGATCGGTCGAATATCCCGGTTGAATTCAATCACCGGTTCCGCCGCGCTACTGCACCAGCCCAGGCAGAGGGTCAAACTACTGACCACCGCGAAAAAGACACGTTGCGATTTAATCCAGAGCACCTTGAACCCTCTTCTTATGAACTGCTTTGTCCCGCATTTCGCAAGAACTCTCCGGCTGCTATTCTAGCACAAACCGATCCTGTTCTGGAGCCGATCCTGTACGGAACAAACCGCATTTAACTGCTGGCACTTGCCCCGGGCTTATCAAGATTGCCATAATCAGGCACGCTATTCACCAACCCTACCGTTCCCGGAAAGCGATTCCATGAAGATTCATATACTCGGTTACGTCGCGATGACCTGCGGACTTTTGATCACCCTTCCAGCGACGGGCCAGGTCCTGCGAACCGCCGCGCCCGCGGAACTAAACGTCTCTGCAGAAAAGCTCCAACGGGGCGTCAAGTTATTCCGAGATGCCATTGCCGAAGATCGCCTGCGCAATGCCGAACTACTCGTCCTGCGAGACGGCCAGATCATTCTTCATGAGGCCCTGGGCTGGCAGAACAAAGAGGCCAAGATGCCCCTGCGTCGACATACGATCTTTCGCATGGCTTCCAATACCAAGGCCGTGATCGCCACCGCCATTCTACTGCTCCAGCAGGATGGCAAGCTCTCGGTCCAGGATCCGGTAGGAAAACACCTACCTGCTTTTAACAATGCGAAATGCCGAGACATTACGATCAGCCACCTGCTGACGCACACCAGCGGATTCCGCATTAGCTCGCTCTTCCTTAAACCGCTCATGATAAAGTCCGCGGCACACCCCGAGGCACCGACCCTGCAACTGGAAGTCAATCGCTTCGCGCAGGTCGGACCGCGCGAAGCAGTCGGCGAGACCTATCGCTACAACAACCCGGGGTACAACATCCTGGGTGCCTTGATCGAGGTCGTTTCCAAACAACCACTGGAAACATTCCTCACCAAACGCATCTACCGACCACTGCGGATGGTCGACACGACGAATCATCCGCCCGTTAGAAAGCTGAATCGCATGGCCTACGTTTACGCAAGGAAAGACGGCAAGTGGTCTATTCGTTTCAAGCAGGAAACACGCATGCATGCCCCCTTTGTCCGTGCGTCCGGTGGCCTGGTTTCCACCACGCACGATTACGCACGCTTTTGCCAGCTCTACCTGGACCGGGGCGTATCACGGGGTCGACCGTTACTCACAACTGCCTCAGTGACCGCAGGAACGTCCCCACATACGCGCGATCTCTACACCGTGGAGGCGGCCGCAAAACGCAATTCTTTCTACGGCTTTGGCTGGCAAGTCCATCACGACGGTTCTTTTTCTCACGGCGGTTCCGAAGGCACTTTTGCCTGGGTCGATCCTCAGTTACGCATCGTTGGCCTGGTCTTTACCCAGAGTCCTGGCGGCGACAATCCCCGTGACGCCTTTCGAAAACTGGTTACCGAGGCCTGCCAACCTCTCCCTGCGAACCGGCCACGACGGTGAGTGTTAGAACATCGATTACCTGGCAACGAACGCGCTGCCGAGCAGCAGGCAGTTAAAACCGTTAAAACCACTGGATACATCCTCGTCCAGAGGCTTTTCCTCTCGCATTCTCACCACGCGACCGACTATAATAACGGGCACGTTGTTCGCCCTTACCAGGAAACTGCAGGAGCGTTTTTTATGTCATGCCCTGACTCAAGACGGACCTACCAACTATCCCGACGCGAGGCCTTACAGGTCGGCGTAGGATTGTTTGGCCTGAACCTGGCAGACCATCTACGGGCTCGCCAGGCAGCCGGCGGAAGTTCCCGGGACATTTCCTGCATCTTCATTTTCCTGGCGGGTGGCCCCAGCCATTTCGAAACGTTCGATCCCAAGCCCGATGCCCCAGTCGAAATTCGCGGCCCCTGGAAACCGACCTCGACCAATGTTCCCGGTACCTTTATCTGTGAAAAGATGCCACTGATGGCACAGCACATGGACAAGGTGGCTATCGTACGTTCCTGGCAGGGAAAAAGCGGTTCTCATTCCACCGGTTCCCAACACGTCGCCAGCGGCATGTACCCGCCCACGGGCGGGCAGTATTTCCCGAACTTCGGTTGTCTCATCTCGGCACTGCAAGGCTCCCGGGTAACCGGCATGCCACCGCACTTTGGAATTCCGTTTGCCGCACGATACACGACGCCAACCGGCTTCCTGGGGAGCGGGTATTCAGCGTTTGACATCGAAGGAGATCCTTGCGACCCCACCGTTAAACTCGGCTCCCTGAATCTCTCCAAGGTTCGCTTCGAGGATCGCCAGTCGATGCTGACTCAACTGGACAACCTGGGGCGATTGGCCAATGCCAGTGACGGTCCCCTGGTAGCCCAGGACAAGATCGGCCAGGAAGCGCTCGAGATGCTAACCAGTGGTTCCATGCAAAAAGCGATGAACCTGGAAGAGGAGCCATTAGCACTTAGGGAAAAATACGGCAACAACATTTACGGTCAACGGGTGCTACTGGGTCGTCGGTTAATCGAAGCGGGGGCCCGCTTCGTAACCATTAACCAGGCGGTTCAAGGCGGCCTCTTTGGCGACGGAAAAACCAACGGCACCTGGGACAATCATGGCTGGCTGTTTGACTCCATGATGTCGTTCGGATCACGGCCTGCCGGAGTTCCTGCCAGCAGCAAGTGGCATCACTACCGTGGACCAGGCAACCTGCCGCAACTGGACATGTCACTTTCCACGCTACTGGTCGACCTGGAGCAGCGCGGGCTCCTGGACACCACGCTGGTCGTCGCCATGGGCGAATTTGGCCGGACGCCTAAAATCAACAAGACTGCCGGACGCGATCATTACCCCAATGCCGGCAACGTTTTGCTGGCAGGTGCGGGAATCCACGGTGGTGCGGTGATCGGTGCGACGGACAGCCAGGGGGCAGTACCTCGAAGTCGTCCGTATAAACCAGAGGATTTCGCTGCCTCCATCTACCATGCACTCGGGATTAACCCGCACACCACTTATTTTCCGCGTCTACCACGGCCGACCCCGATCGCCGAGGGGCGTGTCATCGATGGGTTGTTTTCCTGAAACTGATCAGGCCCCATATTTCCTGACCGTTGGAGATATCCGCATGAAAGCATCCACGTTTGCGGTTCTCATTGGTGTTTACATGGCACTCCTGGGTCCGGTACTTCTGCTCGCCCCGGCCACGCTCATCGAAACCCTGGACGCCGCCGTACAGGATTCGTTCCAGATGGCGATCGTGCTCATTGTGTTTGCCATGATTTCCACCCTGGTCGTCGCCCATAAGCCCGTTGGCAAGACCCTGGCCGAAAGAATCGTGCGATGGATCGCCTGGTTAACCCTGATCAAGGTTGTAGTACTGTTCTGGGTCCCGGCATCACTCGAGTGGTCTATAGACTTCTATCACAAGATCCCTTTACCTGCACTGCGCATCGAAGGACTTGTCGTTTCAGCACTCGGTGTTTGGCTAATCTACTGGGGCACGCAAGTAATGCGCCAATCCAGCGTGACACCGTCGGACTAGTGTGCGGGAACGCGTTCAGGCTTATCCCCCACAGTTGATGGCTATCAAAGCCGACGAGTCGAATTCCCTCATTCCGAGGCCCCGATCGATCATCCTGGGATGGATCGGCAAAACCAGCGGCCTGGTTTCTCCAATCCCCGTGGATCTCTTGCCCCCTAACCGCGGGTTTCAGCGGTTCCAGCGAACAATTCCTGGAATTCTACACGTTCGCGTGCGGGGTCTAGCCATTGTTTCACGAGGACCTCTTTAGAACGGAAGTTCGCGACCTGCTCGCGAACCCATTGATCCGTTCCTGGACACCAACCATCGCGTCTCTTTTCGACGAAAATCGTCGCGCGGGTCACCACCTTTCATCCTTATCCAGCAGGAGAACACCCATGAACCAACTACGTGGAGTCACCTTACGCCCGGTACGGCAAAGCGACCTACCCCTTCTCCTTAACCTCCTAGGCGACATCGATCGAGCTCACCTCTGGGGTCAACGACGCGCCTGCGACGAGCAGCAACTCACCCAAACATGGCAACAATGGTCCCAGGAACAGATGAACGACAAGTTCATGGTGATCTATCGGGGCCATCCTGTCGGCCTCGTCTTTGACTACGAACGCTCTCTTGAGGATGGGCATACGAAGGTCGCTACCATGCTGGTGAAAGAAGCCTGCCATCGTGGTGCAGGGGTTATTGCCACGACCCTGTTTGCCCAGTGGCTTTTCAAGAATGTACCTCTGCGAAAGTTCTACCTTGAGGTTTTCGAGTTCAATTCGCCCGTGGTCAACATGCTGGACAAACTGGGACTGCCTCGCGAAATGCAACGTGCCGAGCATCGCTACTGGAACGGTCGGCATTGGGACCAGTACGGATTCGCTTTCTACCGCGAGGCGTTACCTGACCTGATGAACCGTTTTACTCGTGGCCGCCAGTCGCAGCAAATCCAGGAGCACCAGGACTCTCGCCCAGCGGCCGATGAGTTACCTCTCGCCAGGCAATCCTCTCATCACGACTCCGTCGACCAGGCACTCACCTCGCTACTCCAGGAAGTTTCCTAGCAAGTGCCAGAAACCTTTCTGCCTCACTTCTTCAATCGATAAAGGAACCGTACCATGACCAGGAAAAGAAATCGCAGACCCCGACGAAACATACACCCGCAGAAGGAAATGACCCGGACTCCCACCGTGGAGACCCTGGAGCGACGGGAACTGTTTACCGTCGGTGCCACTGGGGCACCGGCAGCGGTCGCTGCCGGTACGGGATTCGATGGCGTCGTCCAGCTCATTGTACCTACCGGTGCCTGTACTGGTTCCCTCCTGAACACGGGCCGACACGTCCTGACCGCAGCGCATTGTGTTGACAGTAACCGTGATGGCGTCGTAGACAACGGAAACCTTTCCGTGCGTTTTGACCTCCCAAGCGGTGCTGTCACTCATAATAACATCCCCATGAGTAATGTCGTCATACCTGCCAGCTGGAATGGCCGGGTGACGAATCGTCGCGGCGACATCGCGATCATCACGCTACCCGAACTTGCTCCGTCGGGGGCTCAAGGAGCTGACCGTTACGATCTTTACCGAAACAACGACGAGATCAACCAGGTCTTCACCGTCATTGGTTACGGGCAAACCAACCAGCGTGATGGAACCGCCGTCTGTACCCCGGGAACCGCCGGCGTCAAACGACTGGTTGCCAATCGTTTCGACTCCGTAACTCGTGATACGTTGGTCTTTGATTTTGACCGCGCGACCGCTGCTGACGCAGTTGCCAACGAGGGCAATACCGCGCCCGGCGACTCTGGCGGACCAAGTTTCATCAACGGTCAGATCGCCGCGGTTACCTCTGGAGGAGCCCCGGGATTCGGCAACTGCAGGCTCGGTGACAATCCCTATAACACCCGTGTATCCACCTTTGCCGGCTGGATCGACAACAACACCGATGGAGCTTACAACCTGACCATTAACATGGACAACCAGGCCGCTGGCAACGACGGACGGAACGACGCAATCATCGCGCGTCGCAATGGCCGGAACCTGGAGATCCTGGTCAATGGAGATGTCTACCACGTGGACCGGGCCAGTAACATTCGCTCCCTGACCATCAACGGCTCTGCCGACAATGAGGTCTTCTCGCTGCAGACCACGGTCCGCAGCCAGTTCAATGGTCGTGGTGGCAATGATACGCTCATGGGGGCGAACGTCGCGAATCGCTGGAGTATCACGGGTACCAACCAGGGTAGCCTGAACGGGACCACCCGGTTCTCATCCATGGAAAATCTCAAGGGTGGTGCCGGGGCTGATCGATTTATGTTCAGCAGCAGCCGCTTGGCAAGCATTACTGGAACAATCCGGGGCGGTGGCGGTGGCGACTGGCTGGATTACAGTCGACGCCACACCTCCGTACACGTCGACCTTCGCAGTAGACAGGCCACCAGCGTGGGACGTGTCGAGGGGATTGAGAACGTCAAGGGAGGCCAGGCGGATGACGTCCTGATCGGTGACTCGCAAGACAACATGATGTTCGGACTCGGCGGCAACGACTTCATGGCCGGAATGGATGGACGGGATCGCCTCTACGGGGGTTCCGACGACGATATCCTGAAGGGTACCAACGGAAGAGACATTCTTGACGGCGGCACGGGCAACAACCAGCTCGTGTGGACCTAGAAACGCTCTTTCCTGCCGGGACAGAGACGGCGGCCGGGTATTGTCAACTCGTCCGCCGTTTCTCCTCGCAGGATCACCGTTGCCAGTCAGGCCATCAGGCCCTCGATCGGGCGACCGTGGTAGATCTTGTGCGGTCGACCGTCAACATCCGACCACATGGCCTCGCGTGGGATACCCAAGGCCTCGTAAATGGTAGCCGCGAAGTTCTCGGGTGTCTGTAGATCAGCCACGGGTTCTGCACCGTTGCGATCGGAAGCACCAATCACGTTACCAGGCCGCACGCCACCTCCGGCGAACAGCATTGTATTAACAGGCCCCCAGTGATCACGCCCCGCATCCTTATTAATTTTCGGGGTTCGACCGAACTCACCCGTGACCACGACAAGTGTTTCCTCCAGGAGACCACTGGCTGACATGTCATCCAGCAGGGCCGAGATACATTGATCCAGCGGAGGCAGCAGGTTCTCCTTGAGATTCACAAAGTTTCGCCGATGTGTGTCCCAGGAGGAATTCTTCCCAAGGTTAACCTGGACCAGGTTAACCCCTGCCTCAATTAAACGTTTCCCCATCAGCACGGACAATCCAAACTTATTCTTGCCATAGCGTTCCAACGTCTTGGCATCCGCGCGTTCCACGTCAAAAGCACTGCGCACCTTAGGATCGGTCAGTACCGAGATCGCCTGCTTGCGATGGCTATCCAGTCCACCGGCAGATTGTTCCAACTGTTGTTGCTGGCCCTGGATAAAATCGAGCAGGTCGACACGACCCTGCAATCGCAAATTCCCTCCCTGCGGCAACGTCAGCGTCGGGGCATCGAAAATCGTCGACGCGGCGTGTTCAAATGGCGTCCCCTCGAAACGAAAACAATCCGGGCAGGCTCCATTGCCGAGGGGACACTTGGAAGCGATATCGATGTGCCAGGCGTCCCAGTGATTGCCCAGTCTCCCTGCGTATTGACCGGGGCGTACCTTGCCCACCTCATTCACGCTTGGCTCGGGCAGGATGACCGCCGGAGGCATCTTCCCATGCGGCTGATCCCGATAGGCATATCTTACCATGGCGGGAATCGAGGGCCATTCATTCAGACTGGGAACTTTACGCAAAGAAAACCCTGCCGGAAAATCGAGTCGTCCAGTCAGCAACATGTGACACGCCGGTTCATGACCATTGCTACCGGTCTGCATGGAACGCAGCAGCGACCACTGCTTACTGCGCTGAGCAAGCAGTGGCAAATGCTCACAGACCTGCGTGCCAGGGGTTTGTGTCGCAATCGGATTAAACTCGCCACGGATATCACTGGGCGCATCCGGTTTCATATCAAAGCTGTCATGCTGCGACAGACCGCCTGTCAGAAAAATAAACAGGACCGACTTAGCACGTGATCGGTCCGGACGGTTCGC
>Ga0315331_10003068_pt1 | contig 12574 bp, 19 predicted proteins | sample M160m34915metaG_FD_203456 | JGI IMG/M metagenome (GOLD analysis project Ga0315331, IMG submission 203456) | Ammonia-oxidizing marine archaeal communities from Monterey Bay, California, United States - M1 60m 34915 | ecosystem: Environmental > Aquatic > Marine > Intertidal zone | place: USA...
GCAGACGCGTTTGGGAACATGGCTGACGGAACGCAGGTGGGGGGTCCTAGTGCAACTTCTCTTTGCAACGGCACTGCTGCTGGGACAATCCAGGAGGATTTACATCTTTGTGGCAACGGTGCAGGCGAGTGAATGATGCCGGCCGCCACCCTGCAATGGTCTCACGCCGGACAGAGCATCATTCTCATCGGAGTTTTGGTGATGAGCGGATCCCGCTGTTCCTTGTTTCTGGAGGCGGTGGAGGAGGAGGGGGCCATCATCTACTTTTACGGGTGTGTACCGCTGCAGCCTGCGCGCGCAGAGCGAGCTGACACGGTTCAGCACCTTTGTACTGCACTATGCGCCGGCCGTCATCACTGCTGTGGCGTACAACGAACGGTGCGGGCGATTGGGGCAGATTGCCACCTGGGGCTGACGGCGTGCAGGTGGAAGGACGGCGCCATCATCACGCAGACGGTGGCGGCGGCGTCTGTGTTTGCGGTGTACTGTTTGTATCAGAACCCTGTGGAGGTTTGCGCGATGCGGACCCGCCCGTGTTACGGCGTGGAGCTGACGGGGACGCAGGTGTACGGCTGTTCAAAACTGGACAAGGCGGTTCCGGTTGCCGCTGGGGTCTTTGGGGCATTTTTTATTGGTGCGGTTGCCTTGTTCACTGCGAGCGGATGAGCACCGTTTTGATTGCAAATACGAGGGTAGCGGCCACCACCAGCACCGCCACTTTCATAGCCATAGAGTCGAGCTGTTGGTGCGGCAGATGAGTGTGGGCGCTGCAAGCTTTGGGAGTAGCGCGTACTTCTGTGAGGAGGGCGGACGAGTAGTTTCCGAGAAAGGTGCTGACGATGGTGGTGGACAGTGACGCTCCGAGGTAGACCAGGTGATTTGACAATTCGAGCAGGACGGGGTTGGAATTGGGCGATCCCGGAACTGCCGTTTTGGTCATACGCCCAGACACGATTGAAAGGATCCCCGCAACCAGGGCCAGCATAAAAATTGCGACGGCGGTTCCGGCGGGCGCTGCATTTGCTGTAACCTGTGGCCTGTGCGTCAGAGCGTGCACCCCGGAGCGACGCCGGCACCACTTGCAAGCGTGATCGAGAGTGAGATCACAAACGCATTTTCAAACTGTGAGACCAGTGCCCCCACGCTGTCTTGAGACATGTCCGTGATGTCCTACCTGAAAAGGGCGTATCCCTTGGTTGAGCCGCACGCCGTGGCCAGTGCGCTGTTGTGCGAGGGCAAGACAACCCAGTGCGAGGATGGCCGGTTTATGGTGGTTGTCCTGGAAGGAAATAGGCGGGTCAAGATCCCGTCCGAGCTCGGGCAGGGATGTTCATTCAAGATGGCCGACCGCATTCTGCTTGAATGGGGCCTGCACATTGGAGGGTCTTGGGCGTATACTCACTCGGCGGATGGCCCTCTGCACAGCCGGGTTGCGCGCAGGTTTGTGGACAGGCTGTCCCCGCCGGCTGTTCTGGAGACGCTCTTCATGGTATTCCTCCGCGCCAGAGCAGCGGTGCCTGCCAACCTCTGACACGCACGCAGGTTTCAGAATCGTCAATGCGAGAGTTGATTTCCACACTGGTGCTGCGCCTACGAATCTCAGTGTCGTCCACGGCTATTCGGCGCGCATTCGAGGATGCAACATCAACCGCGTGGGAGCTTTCAATTCCGCAGTCGATGATCATGGCGAAGCTGTGCAATGCGGCTGCCGTCCCCACAGTCAGATGCAAGAAGGACGACGCGTCCTTTGTGATTGACGGAAAGGCATACCTCAAGTGTTCGCCGCGCGATCGGGTGTTGCTGACGCACGTTGCCCAGCCCGCACGGGATGCGCGAAATGAGCTCACCCGCGCCCGCAGGCTGATTATTCTCAGTTTGGAGTCGTATTCGGGCATTTTGCTGACATCCATTGTCACACTTCCGCAGCTGACATCAGCACTTGCCACACTCTACCCCAGCCACAAGATGAGTTCGCCCACCAAAGATCAAGCCGCCGGAGCAAAACGCAAGGCCGACGATGAACCGGAACCGGCGTACAACGCCTTTGAATGGCGCGAGTACAACACTGAAGCCAAGGAGGCAGTGAAGCAATTCCATGGAGTGGACACTTGCGTCCCGAAGATTACGTGCGAGGGTGACAGTGACGGCACAACGCTCTCGATGATGGTGGAGGGGTGCCCGCCCGGAAAGTACAACCAGGTGATCAAGGGATTCTGCGACAACGTCACGGTGTACATGCCGTCGACGGGCGGCCCGTTTCCAAACACGGACAAGCTTTCTCTCAAGGCGACTGGCGAAGAAGGGCGCGCCACCGCGGCTCAACTGAAGCAGCGGATTGCCGAAGCGATTGCGAGCGCCACCAACCTGCAGCACTTTGTGGCCAAGGCCGAACGCGCGCAGATGAAGAAGATGAGCCCGGCCGAGCGCGTGAAGTGGGTTCTTCAGAAGATTGACGATGGCGACTACGCCATCCCGGTTGCGCAACGTCAGGATGTGAACGACGAAACCGGCGAGGTGTCGTACGAGATTACGGCTCTCAAGGCGCGCTCTGGGTTTGCGCGCACAAAGAAGGGCGGCACCGGAGCTTCCTATGCAAAGGATGTGGCTGCGAACATCACCAACGACACGGGTGTCATTTCGGCCACCGAGGCGATTGACGGCAAAGAGTTCAGCCCACCCTCCGTGTCTGATGCGATTGGGAACCCAATCCCGTGGTCCCGGCTGACTGAAGGTGGCACTCAGTCGCGCGTCAGTTTTGCGGGCATCATGGAGATCCAGGTGCTCGGTGTCAACAAGATTATGCAGAAGAGCACCGGCACCAAGAGCTTTGCCACCATTCCGACGCGGTACAGCCTTCGCGTCTGCCGCGTGCGCAACAACGAGCAGCTAGGCCCCAGGATTGACCCGGCCGACAAGCGCGTCAAGCTGTTCTAGATGCGCGCCCGGTAGAGTGTGTTTGCTGTAATGGATGCCGCCTCAGAACCCCCTGCGCGCTGCAAGAACTCGCATCTTGCGCGAGCTGCAGTCGGCGCACCGCGACAGTCGGATGAGGCAGCGGCACATCAGATTTGGTGCACCGGTCCAGATGACCATCGTGCCGTTGCTGTCGTACGCCACTCCGCACAGCCGGTCCGCCCAGCGCTCGGGCATGGCGGTCAGGTCCTTCTTTGCCATGAGGCGCCAGCGCACAGGCTGCGGAAGGTAGCAGCCGGTGCGAGTACGTCGACCCCCCATGGCAGTTTCAATTCGACCGTTGGTAAAGATTCTGAGAATTTAACGGCCGGGCGGAATACTGTTATTCCAACGCGGGGGAGTACTTCTTTTACAAAATGGTGCCCGCAAAGATGGCCTCGAACAGCACCGTTTCAACGGCGTGTCTGCTTGGGATTGTAACGGTGCGGGCTCCCGGATGCGATCCGCAGTTTGGTGCTTAGACCGGGCAGGTATACTGCATAGGAATGTTTCCGCTGCTGCTGGCAACGGAGATTGATTGGGCCAGGGAAGCTGTGGCGGCGGGGGCAGTCATACAGGTGCCGGAAGCTGCCCGGCTTTGTTTCCAATACTCACCGCCTTCAGGTGTGCGCATCGTATGTCGAGGCACCAATCAAAGCAATCGCCTTTGTGGGAGCGGCGTCGTGTGCGGTTGTGATTGCGAGCCCAACGATTTCGTTCATGCTGTGCTCGGCTGCGTACGGGTCGTTCTATGCCACCTTTCTCAACCGGGTGCGCACGCCCGTGCCCATATCGCCAGAGCGGCACTGATTTTGCGCAAGGTGGACGCGCCCGAGCGCGTACTCAAGGCAGAGTTTGCCGGCGAGCTGGCATTCCTTCCGGTGGCGGCCGTATGCCTTTTCTACGCACAGTCTCTGTCGGTGTTGATTGTTGTCGTGGGGGTCTTGTGGTGGGTCATGTCCACGGACTGGATTCCAGAGCTCCTTGAACCGACCAAGGGAACCAACCCCCTCTTCATGGCGGGCTGGATGTGCACATCATCGGCAATCTCCGCTCTTCTGCTCAGTGCCATCTTCATTGTAAGCGCTGCGAGTCAACGGCGAGGGTGCCCACTGACACTGGAGTCAGGTGTCGCAGGTGTATTCCGAGGACGATCATCCGAAGGTAATTTGCATTGGCCTCTTTCTGCTCATGGTAGGCGGGTGTAGCGCCTCGGTGGCGTGCGACACGCGGCAGTGGCTTGACGTGATGATGCTTGGGCTGGTTTGCGCCTTGCCCAACTTGACGGCGGGCGGCACTCATTTGCGCGCGGGAACAGGCACTCCTGATTGGTGTGTGCGCCGGCATCCTCGTATTCGAAGCGACGGATACTGCGCTGGCACTCATGGCGTACGCCCTTGGGGCTGGAATAAGTGCTACGCTGGTGGCAGTGCGCAAAGCGTACGGAGGGTCGTATTCCACCCTTCTAGCAATGCAAAAAGTGGCAGAGGTGACTCCGCCGCAATCTGCGCAGCGTCCGCGCACTCACTTGTCTCAGGTGCTCCCGGCCGTGTTGATTGCGACTCTTGGAGAGGGAGTAACCATGTACGTGCACATCGGTCTTTGTATTGTTGCACTGTTTGTATTTGGCACCGTACGCAGACGGGAGGTTGCCAGCTTACGGGGACAAATGTTGTCCGTCCCCGAACAATACACATTTTAATGCCCCAAATCGGATGTTGGCATCTGAATTTTAGCCGTTTCCCGAAATTCAAAAATCCTAATGCAAGTGGGCGCAAATCTAATAATATTTACTTAAGATGATATCAGACATTACGCCCTGATAAAAGTCTGATTAATTTCGTTCACCACCAGGGAGAGGGGGGGACCCCCCCACGGAAATCCAACTTTGGAAAGTGCGCGAAAAATGGGCTCACTTTATTGGTGAATGGCAATAACAGACATTTCGATCTTGGGATACCCAAGATAAATGCATCTCTAATTATTGGTGGTGAATGAATTTATCAGACATTTCTAGCGCAGGAAACCAGTCTAAGACTTTCTGATATTTTTTTGTTGGTGATGCGGGATGAAACAGTGTTCACATAAAAGCAAACGCCAGGAAGAGTGGCAAGACCAGAAAAAGGATGACGATAGCCGTTGTGGAGACGTACGACTCATTGGACGTGTGTGGAAGAGGAGCGGCGGCGGATTCTGCCAGCACCGCGGGCACTTCCTTGACGCATGTGAAACTACTGAAAGCGTCGGCTAATTGGGTTTGAGCGTGGCAGAAACACGAGTCCTCCTTCAATTCGAACGGGGGATAGACAACCTGGTGATACCCACCGGTCCCATTCATCGACTGAAAACACTCCTCCTGCGTGGCTCCATGCCCAATCAGAATTACTTTTTGGGTGCACTGGCCCCACAAGTATTGATGCGCCAAAGGAGATGCTTGAGCAACACATGCACGTTCGTCAGAGTAGAGCGTGACTGCGCTTCTCAGAAGAGTCGAGTTTTCGAGGCACCCAGCTTTGACCTCCCAGTTGACGGGCGTGTTCAGCGCAGCTAGCGCCAAAAGAAATTGCACCATTTAAGTCGCAGCGGGACTGCACAAATATGCGCTCTACTCGGTGGGGAGGCCGTCCCCGGCTTCGTGCAACCCGGAAGAGACGCACACGTGCCGCTGACACCACCCAATATGATGTGCAAGATCAAGCACAAACCGCAAAGGGGCGGTTGGAATGCAGCCACGGTACGCCGCACCGTGCGAGGCGTCCGAGTAGTGGTCACAAATGCCGTGGATCATGGCCCTGCACCGTTCGTCGGGCTGTCCAGTCTCTGGGATGCAGATGAGCAGCGCAATGGCGACGTGCACAAACGTCTGATGGTGTTTTGGCGCGCGCCACCAGTTGCGTCGGCCGCTGTGCTCGGAGCTTGAAGCGCTTAGAGCCACCGCGGTCAGGTTACTTGCCACCGCATCGTACTCGGAGGAACACGCGCTGTTTCTGTGTGGATACTTTGCCGTTTTGATGAAGGTTGCGCTCGGCGCCGACCACATTCCGCAAAGATAACGGTCAACGACACCCCCAACGTCGGGGTTATCCTTGTGCCGTTTGAGGAGAAAGACCGCGTGTTCGATCTCGAACTTGACGTAGCGCGGATTGCCGTAGGCAAGACCCAGCGCGACTGCGGCGTGTACGAGTCCCGCCCGCATGGCTCGTGCACGGGATTGTATAAATGCCAAGTCAGATTTTGTTAAATCGATGGGGGCCACCGACAGAATTAAATCCCTCTTTGGGATGCTGGCAAAGATTATCTTCAGCTATTGGCTTATTACTATCGTGACTCTGGGTGCGGCCGGTATGGGAGGCTGGCATGCCTACCAGACAGAAGCGCACCACGTGAAAGGAACAACGTCGACCCTGGTGGGACTCGGCAACAAGAACTACAGAATGTCCGAAGTTCTCATGTTTGTTCTGACACAGGCAGGTTTTTGGCGCGCGTGCGACAGGAAGGCGCGTCTGACTGGCCCCGCAGTTTGCGGCACTTTCGGGTGGCATGGTTTTTGCCGTCGATCACAACGGCATGAAAAACTATATTGGCATGAAGGGTCTCGTGATGCTCGGAGGCTTCGTGTTTTCGGGGCTCCTTATTACCTTCCTCGTGTACATCTTTGGAGATGAGGGCAGCACGATTCGCCTGGCTGCGGTGTGCCTTGCCTCTGCCTTTTCCGGGATTGTGTCCATCGCTGCTGCGGTGTGTGCGTTTCACCATGGATGGACAAACTCTCCGCTGTCGTCCGACAAGGTTAGCACCGGCATCGGCAACAAGGTCCTTCAACACCCGGTACTTGCACGGTTTCTGTCCACGGCGTACATGGTTTCGGTCTCGATTCTGCTTGTGCTTGGACAGATTATTGCGGACACCATTGCTGTTTCGAGGCAGGCCGAGCCGGAGTTTGTCATTGAGAACGAACTGCTGCACAAGGAGGACCAGTGGCTGACCATCATGTTCATTTCGTCTTTTGTAAGCCTGCCCGCGCCCTTGCGTTTGCGTGCGCTAATCTGGGCTGGTGCCAGTACGCGCTTTTCGTGTTTGGGTCCATTGCGATTGCGTCAAAAGATTTCTACAAGGTTGAAGAATCCGACAAAAACACGTTCATTGCCCTTGCGTCCGTCCTGTGGGTTGCGGTGGTCGTTCTAGAGTGCATTGTTGCCAGCAAATCTGCATCGGACAGCGATTGGGATGAACTCAACCTGGCATCTTCCGTCATGCACCTCGTCTTTGCTACAATGATTGCGGTAAGAAGTCTGCGGCGTGCAAATTGTTTGCGCGGGTACTCATCACTCTGCAGGTCGGAGTCAACGAGTACTGCGCTCGCAGCTACGAGACTAAACTGGTGCCCACAAACGTTGATTACCGGAGCATGTCCAAGGGCAGCATGGGCGGATATTTTTGAGTAGAATGTGGGCAGTTTAGCGCCAGGTATGCGCATTATCCTAGTAAAAGACCGCTACGGGTGCTTCTCCACTCCAAACATGCGTTTCCACTGTGCAAGCACGACCCGTGCGTCAACGGCAGCCAGGATAGGAATCATATTGTGGAGTCAGACAGTCCTATTAAATACCGAAGAGGCAATAAGGCGTTTTCTGTGTCACGTGTAAGATGGAACGTCGATGGCCGAGCGGTTAAGGCGTGGGACTTAAGCTCCCCTAGTATTTCATGCTGCGTGGGTTCGAATCCCGCTCGACGTATCTTTTGCCATCCAGTTTCCGTCTTTTGCCTATTTGTGAAGATGGGCCGTCTTAGAAATGGAAGACGAAAGTGGAGACACGCCCTGGCGCTGTTTTGAATTTAGGGAGAACTTTATTGCTGCGTGCAACAGTACGCATCAGAGTTTGGAGTCTGGCAACTCGGGCCCGAGCACGCTCGAAACCACCGTCGCAGTGGGAGTGGCGATTGCACTGATGGCACTTGCAATATTGATGGTATGCCGGGCTACATTTTTATTGATGCACTGGGCTGACGCTCCGCCGTTCAGGTTGGGCAAGGCAACCAAGCCAAACGCAATCACACCGAACTGGTATCCAGGTTGTTCGAGGACGCAGTGGACCCAATCCCCCAATCGGGGTACACTCCAGGGGACTCTTCCACTGCTGAGCATCTTTCAGACTTTGACGCTTGACTTTTATTGGGGCGACCACAATGCGGGGTTAACCTGGGTAGTATCCCTCAATTAGGAAATGCGCCTCTTCGTAAAAGTTGTAGTGGCGTGCAATGTTGGCGGTGTAAATGGAGCTCAATTGGAGAAGGTCCACCTGCTGCTCCTCGCTCAGATGGTGGTCTGTCCTGCAGAAAGGGCACCTCAGCGGCATGCCCTGGTAGGCCGACATTGTCATCATGTTCACGGTACATCTGCTGCACATTGCATGGCCGCAGGGCAGTGTTGCGGAAGAAGAGCTAAGGGTACAGATGAAACATGGGCGCACCGTGCTGGTGGGGCGCCCCCCGATCGCCAAAAGCTCCCGCAAGCACCTCATCATGTACTCATTGTTCGTGTTCCAGAAATGACCTCGGCTGCGACGATTCAGCCCACTTAAATTTGATGGAAGCGTTTCCCCCCATTGAAGTTGAAATAAGGCGTGTGCCCGACGGGCACGTCTTTCAGACCTTGCTGTCCGCGTGCTCGCACGAGTCTTCATCATCGGTGCATTCTTCCCCCTGGCCACTGTTCGTATCGTTCAGAAGTAGAGGAACAAGAAACTCATTCTGGTCTGTTTCATCCGCGATAAGCCTGCAGAGTACCCGGACTGCAACAAGGATATTAAGGACGCCCACGCCCATACAAATCAAGTATGGACCAAGAGAGGCGGGCATAAGTTGTTATTCATGGAAAGCACGCAGAATGTAAATGTGTGTTTGATATGGGAGCAGCAGTATACTGCGTTGGTAACATTGCCTCTGAGCGAGGACACCCATTTCTTGCCCCTTGTTCTAAAATACATGCCCGAGTTGGAGTACGAAGAGCCCCTTCTCAGAAAAGTGCTCAAGAAGAATACTGGAAAGTGGGCAATCAAAACTCTTAAACATTACAAGAGTTCTTCGCTGTGCTGGACGGACGCATTCCGGGTACAACAGCAGCAACACACTTTTCGAAAACATCCGAAGCATCCGTACAGCCCACTCAGACACGAACACGTTTCGCATGCTGCGAGAGCCGCCGCAATCATAGCAAGCATTCGGGCTATTGCTACCAAAGAGTAGCACATTATATAGTTTCCCGGAGGGCACCGCAAAGGCATGGATTGGAATCTCATCCTAAGAGCGTCGCTATGGTTGTCCATTTTTATTGTAAGTTCGAACTTGTCTCCTCCGCCAGCCGGACGAGCACTGACGAATGATTAGTTGATGCTGTATCGGTATACTGCAACCGAAACCACATGGGACTCGTCCATTGATGTGACTGGCAACTCGAACGAATCTGCGGAGATTGTTGCATCCCTCAAGGTTTCGAATGCTCTTGGGATGGGTGCAATTGTGATTCATGTGCTTTTGGCAGTTCCAATGATGGCAAGTGCTATGATCTTGTCAGCCACATGGGCGCTCATCATGCCCGCAGGTGTTTGTATGCAACGGACAAACGGTACGAGAAAATGTTGGCACCTCTATCATTTTGGACACCCTTCTGTCGTGGACGCTCTTGATTCAGGTAGCTGTCACGGGCGCTGACATTTCAATGTACAGCACTGGTGCAGTCTCGTACAAAATGGTCAATTGGGCGGCTGAACGGCACAGCCGGTGCTGCAGTTACTGACGGAACGCGGCGCAGGTTGGATTGGATTTGGGGATCTCCTTTTGTGTGGTTGTATTCCAGACCATTGTGCGAAACACAAACCTTTCTCAGGACGCGTATGCAACTGAACATGACCCTGGTGGAACTGTTACACTTAGAAAAAGGTTTACCATTGAGGAAGGGGAGGGAGACGCAGACTGATAGGCGGGCTATTGACAAGGGGCCACATAAAGTGGCCGTGTGCAATATTTATCGTATAAGCATCCAGAGAGAGCATAACAAAAATGTCGAAGCGTAAAGTGGAGGAAGACGGCTCAGACGAGGAAGAAATTCACTTTGGACGAAAGTCGGGATTGGCGATGGTAACTGTGTATGCATTGCCCTGCCATGACAAATGTTCATGCAACCGCCACAGTCCGGTTGGTCCACGGCCGAGAGCCAATTGCCGTCGACCCCGATAGCCGTGTTCAACCGCGCGACACTGCACGCGTTGGAAAACAAATCACTCGTCCTGTTGGGCATCAATTCGAGGGTTCCGAGTGCGCCGTTGCAGGATTCGACAAACGACTCGCCAATCATTTGGGCCGATCTTCAGGAGGACCCTCGGTCTGCAACGCTGTTGGGGGTTGGATACGCCGACGACACCGTCTCCATATTCAATGCAGTGACGGGCGAACGCGTTTGGACTGGGTCCGCAATGGGAACGGCAACCGGCCTTATCGTTCGCGACATGCTGGTGCGCCGGCGCGGAAGAACGTGTGTGTGGTGTTGGGCTGACTGGGCTTAGGTACTGGCAAGCGAGTCTGCGGTTTTTATCGTGTGTTGGGCTCTTACGGGATCGACCCACAAGTCGATTGAGTTGGCGAATCCGGTAATCCTCCGAGCATCGGCAGACCTTTGGCCATGGCTCATGCACCGCAGGTCGTCTGCCGGTACGGGTCGTTCCTGTGCGTCTGCAGTGCGCACGGCACACGGCTGAAGTGCGCCGTCTACGACGTCATGAGCCCAACTCTGGCGTCCAAACAACTTTTTGATGTTCCGCTTCAGACCGGACATCCTCTCAGCATGTGCGCAGACATTATGGCCGACAGGCGAGCTTTCATGCGCATCATCTGCGGGCGAGGGATTGTTGTGTGTCATCCGGGAGGCGTGTCAAACATTGCCGGAGAGTACAGTGCGTTGCGCCCCGCCACACAGCCACAAAAAATGTGCCGACACGCCAATTATTCAGGCGAATGTGGAGTGTTCTACACCGCGGACGGCACTGTAATGCTGCTCGCATCGCTTGCCACCCCGGGGGTCGACGTACTTTCTCTGAGCGGTGCACTCCACGCCACACTTTGGCCTGCCAGGCATGGGGACACTGCTATATGTGTGAAAGCAGTGTCTTCTCATTCGGGCTTCTTCTGTAACGTAAGTGCGCATCTGTTTTCAGAACAAGCGGGTTACTTATTCTCTTTGCAGGGATCCCTACTATCTCAGGTGACTCGAACTAGGCAGTAGAACACACCCCAGCAAAACATGGCCCGAGTCAAACCAACCCCAAAGAAGCGAGAGGAGCAGCGCAAGAAGAGGGAGAATCCGACCAAGAAGAAAGAAAAGAAAGAGAAGACTGTCCAGGCAGACCCCGAGCCCGCCGGTGCCGGAAAGAAACGGCGGCGCGATCGCGACGGGCGCGGACTACTGCGGCAGATAAAAAACGCACAGCGCAGCACTGACACTATGATTCCTCGCAGTGCCATCAAGCGGTTGATTAAGGAGATTGCAAGCGACTGCAGCGTCGGCGGCGGCGTTCGCTTCACGCCAAGCGCAATCAGCGCCATCCAAGTTGCGGCCGAAGATCACCTCGTCTCTGCGTTTCGCGACGGGCAGCATCTGCAGTGTAACATCTCCGATGGATCCAAGACGCTGCGACCTGCAGCATTCAAGGCGGCGTCGCAGCTTATTCCGGGCAACACAATCTCGCTTCCGCCAGCCAAGATTGCCAAACCGGAAATTGTACCGGTTGCGGAGGTTGGACCCGAGACACTGCCAGCCACCGAGGTGTCAACTGGAAATAATAGCGACTAGACGCCATAACGAGTAAATCTCTTTCCGCCGTCATTGCAATGACAACCGCCCCTGGCCTCAAAGAATGCCTTTTTGATGGCAAGACGCAGCAGAGCATCATTTTGCGCTTGATTAATTATTCCAGCGCCAAAGGAATTGTCCAGGCCGAGCCCCTGTACGGAACAATTCAAGCGACTGTGGCAGCATTCAACGAAAAGGGGCACCAAACAAGTCAGAACTTTCTGAAAGACCGTACGCCCTCCCCAGTCGACACACTAAGATTCGATCTTCTGGCGGAGGACATGCAAGTGCCGCTGCAATCGGGAGATGCCGTGTTTCTAACCTGGATTGTAAAACGCCCGCCGCACAGAACCCGCGGCCAGGCTGACCCCGACGTAGGTACTGTGGATCCTCTACGTGTCATCCACCATCAGGGAAGAAGTCATTGCCAACACGCACCCAACTCTGGCAGGTCAGTACTTTGAGTACTTTGACAAACGCATGGCCATGTACGTCACAGGCAAGTTGGTTCGCGCAAACTGGGGTGTGCCACACTCATCTGATGCACCGCAGGCAGCATCGATTACAAAGATCGGACCAACACCGAAATTACAACCGTCGAAGCCCCAACCGCAGTCTCAAAGGAATGGCACCTCTTTGAGCAATACGCGTCACGCCAGCAGTAGTGTGCCGGGATGCGCATTACACGGGATGTCTATTGATAATGGCAGCATCACAGCAACAGATATTTTGGAGTGCACATCCTAACCAACGATTTGGCGCGGACCCGCACCACTT
>Ga0315331_10003069_pt1 | contig 12573 bp, 2 predicted proteins | sample M160m34915metaG_FD_203456 | JGI IMG/M metagenome (GOLD analysis project Ga0315331, IMG submission 203456) | Ammonia-oxidizing marine archaeal communities from Monterey Bay, California, United States - M1 60m 34915 | ecosystem: Environmental > Aquatic > Marine > Intertidal zone | place: USA...
AGGAGATACTTTTTTTGAAGATTTAAACAATTTGCAACGTTTGATTGGTATGCCTGATTTTGAAAATATTGATGACGCTACTTACAGTAAGATTGTTGATGCTATTGAGCGTTCCATGAAAGCTGAAGCTGGTAGGCTTTCTTTGACTGATGGGGAGGCAAGAGACAACGGTAAAGTACAGCGACAGATTGAAAATATAAATGGAGGCCTGTTAAATGCTCTTAATCCTAGGAGGAGAGATACTAGGCTACCTACCCCTAGAGATATAGCTAATGTTGATGAAACTCTTCCTGATGCGCCTCCTCCTAGACTACCAAGTGTTAATGAGGGACAAGTTTTAGATGTTGTTCCACCACCACCATCCGTAGATGTTGATTTTGAAGTTGTTGATGGAACTAGAAGGTACACTAGAAGATCTTTGAACAATACTCAAAGTTTACGTCGCAGAAAATTTAGTGTAAGGAAGCGAAACGGAGAGTTAGTAGAACGAAAAAGGAAACCTAAAAAGTTGAGTTCTTTGTCCATTCATTCTAGTGATAGAAATGAGTTGGATAATAGGATTAAGCGAGAGCATACGGAGTTAAAGAATTTTTGGATAGACAGGCTGCTTCCTGAGAGGGGGCGTGTAGATAATGTGGGTAGACCGTTACCTAGGAATTATGGTGATTCGGAAATAACTGAAGAAGACATTTTGGATTATTTAGCAATATCTGCTGATGGTTCTGATGCGCATAGATTAAATATGTCGAGGTATAAGGACTTTGTTGAATTAAGTTCATTGGTTAAGTATATTGATGAACGAAATGCGGGTTTGTATGATGACAATGAGAGTCGTGGTGATTTTCTAGATGCCCATATGCCGGGTGGGCCCTTTGTAGGAAGAAATGATGAACTTCGCCACTACGCTGACCATATTGGCAGACTTAACACAAATAGAAAACGTTCGATAGCTCTAAATGAAGATGGCTCACTCCCTAGGGATGATATTGCTTCTGATTTTGAAATGGAAGTTGATGCGCCTGAGCTTAGAGAGCCTTTGCCGCCTCCTCCACCGCCATTGAACCCATTAGCAGATTCAATTCCGGAAGAAGCCCCTACTCCACCTCCGCCTCGAATATCTTTTTCTTTGACTCCAAGTATGGGTGATGATGAAAGGCAGCTTCCTAGAGATGATGGTGGTGTTCCGTTTACTCCAGAGTTTGAACGCATACTTGATTTGTACGATCAAACTTTTAAAATGAATCAAACAGACCGTAACAATTACATGGAGATTTTGGCAGATGAAACTGATGACGCTACCTTGCTTGAGCTAGGCCATGCTATAGATTCTAGAGAGTTGGATGTTGTTCTCTCTGCGGGTCAGGATAGTCAAATAGGATTGGCGGAGCGTTATCCTGAAATTGCTAAGGCTCATGTTTTCTTAGAAGAACTTAAACAATGGAAGATGATAAACAAAGCTGCAATTTTTTCAGATCCACAAGGAAGACCGTGGTCTAAGCCTGAGAAAGAATTACTATATTACATCGCTAACGCTGAGGCTGATGGGTATACAGTCGAAGAAGCCATCGGCAATTTGGCAAATGTGCAGCGTATACCTGAACTTGATAAAAGTGGTATTCAACTTTTGGAGGAAGCTGAGCGAGATTTTGCTAAGAGACTTAAGACTTTAGACAATCCGAGTGAACAAGTTCAAAGTTTGTCTGCTGTTTTGACTACGAATACAGAGCTTGCAGACATATTTACGAATACTCAGATAGAAGAAACAGTTCAGTTTTTGGGGGCTAGGTCAGACTTTGGTGTTCCGTTTTCTCCTGCTTTGCAAAGTATTTATGGTAAGATTGATGAGATTGACGCAGAATTGAAAAATACCAATACTTCAACTGGGCGAGCTTTAGAAGCACTTTCTGATGATGAGTTGGTTGGGTTATATGTGGAGAGCTTGAACAGGATAGAGGCTTTGACTTCAGGTGAGGGGTTTGATATCGATGATGTGGATCGTTCTGAATATTTGGGATTGTTGAATGAGTTTCAGTTTATAATGGCTTTGGAACCTAATGAACGTGACTATGGTAGGTTGAGTGAAATAGGTGGTGAAATTCAACAAGTAGTGGATAATTTTACTGAAGCTGATAGAGAAATTCTTAAGAATAAGTATAAGTTTATTCGTAGCGATTTAGGGGAGCGTACTGATAGAGAAGTTGGCGATATAGCAACTGTTAATTTAGACAGAGCTATTAAGCGGGAACTTGACAGGAGGCAACGTAAACAAGATGACATTGATATTGAGAGGTTGCTTGGCATAGGAGGCGGTTCTACGCAACGTAGCTCCGAAAGGGGATATGAAAACTTTAGTGAGGAGCCAATAGCACGGCCTTCTCTCGCTGATATCGAAGGAGTACCCTTTGAGGATCAACCGTTGATGGTTGATCAAGTGGAAGCTGCAATAGAGGATCTACCTAATCCAGTGGTTCATATTGATAACGTTGATGACGATACTGATTTTTCAAATGCCCGCAATCCATTATACCCTGTAATTAGTCACTTTGTAGAAGAGGTTGCCTCAAACTTGCAAGACGACTTAGATCTTTCACGAATTGCATCAATGCCTGAGGGCGCTGAAAAAACAGCGGCTATTCTACAGGCTGCAGATGAGAGAAGACTTCAGGATGAAGTTGGATTTGAATATTTATTTAGGGATGCCTTGCAATTTACTATAGACGATGTTAAGCAAAGAATTAACCCAAGCGAGTATCCTAGACTTCATAGAATGAAACAAAAAATAGATAGCCTTGAGTTTGATTCTGATGAACGTGAAAGGCGTGAAGAAATTCTTGAATCGCTTATTAGGCAAACTGTTCTAGCAGAGTTAGCTTCTTTTGTTGATGGAGATGCTGATCAGATCAGGGGAGATGGTTATCACAACAGATCAGAATATACGTTACGTTCAGAGGAACGTATGAGGTCTTTGATTCAAGACGCTTTTGAGTTTGGTACTACGACTAATGGGGTTGTTGACAGGGAGGGCCCCGGTGAGGCTGATGTACTTAAAGCTGTAGGACGCCAAATTCTTGACAACTTTTTTATAGAAGGTAACCAATTAAGAGATTTTAGAACAGACTTTAGTGGCGAAGTAAACCGTGGATACCCCTCAATTGGTGCACCAGCAGTTCTATCTCAGCATAGGCAAAGAGATAGCAGGGTTTTAAACACTTCTATACTTGCTCTTGATCCTGAGTTGTTAAATGAAATACGCAGAGTTGTAGCACCTGAAGTAGATGGCGACGACCTTAATACCCGAGAAGGTATTGTTTTCCGCAATCAATGGAGAGAGGTGATATCACCCTCGACCAGCTTTGAAGTAACATGGGAAGATGCAGGCTTCTCTGAAGCGGAAGCAGCTGAGCTAGTAGACAATCTTCCATCAACCTTTCTAACAGATAGTCCTGAAGATTTTCTTTTAGACTTTTTAGAGCGTTACTCTACAGATCAGGATTCGCTTCAAAAGATGATTGATGGTGATTTTTCTGAGGTAGAACGTGATATAGGTAGTGAAAATTTTTATCAAGTAGCTAACGTATTGGCTAGAGTTATAGATTCAAATCATACAAAACTTGTCCGAAACAGGGAAGATAGATTGAATAGCCTAGCTCGTTCCACAGATGAGCGTATATTTCAAAGATGGAACGATACAGATGGTACGAACCGTATAGGAGAACGAGCGCTGTTGAGGGCTAACCCGACGTTTACTGGTGAATCAAGATACGATAATTTATTAACAAAACTAGGTGTTACTTTGTATAACACTGCTCTTGAGGGGCCGGAACAAGATAGCGCTCTAAAAGAAAAGATGGGTTTATTGCTTGGGCATCGGTCTGATACTGACACACCACTCGACGCTATAGAACAAGCCAATTCCAACATAGCTGAGTTTACTTCTCTGACTAGCAGGATAGACTCCTTGACGGCTCTTAAGGCAACACGTGCTATTTTTGGTGGAGAAAAAGATGTTTACCCATATGAAAATACGCCTGATATTCAACCTTCAGACATAGCGGATAAATTAGCAAACTCTGATTTAACTTTTGAAGAATTAGATAATTTTATTGATTTTCTTATAGATAAAGATCAGTCTAATTCATGGCAAGACGACTTATTGCGTTGGGCAGAAGCCGAGGTGACTCCAGTAGCTAACATTGATACTTTATCAAAGATTGATCAAAAAATATTGGCAGGTGCATTGCTTGCGAGATACCGAAAAGAAAATAGTCTTAGTGAAAGAATTCGAGAGCAATTAGACACTGGATCTGTTCCTTATCGCCAAACGCTATTGGAAAGTTTAAGGCCGTTTGAATTAAACGTACCATTTAGTTCTCTTTCCGGTGAGTCAGGAAATTTTGCTGAAAATAAAGAAAAATTGTTAGACCTTGTTTTGGGTGGTAGAGACTCACTTGTTGATAGATTGCTAAGCACTCCGAACGTTACGATTGATAATCCAACAGTACAAGCAAGGATAAAAGAGAATTTAAGAGAATTAGGCGTGGTAGAGCTAAATAGCCTAGGTGATGTTTTGGAAGAATTGTTCTTTAGTAATTCCGCTGGCAATTTACTTCCACGTCAAGCAACAGGAAGGGGTGGGTCTGCACCTTCGCAAGCATTATTGAATGAATTAGTTAGAGAGTCTGATCTTTCTTTTAGTAATCCTGAAGATCGACAAAATATATTAAACCTAGCTTATCAGCTTGAAACTTTTCAAAGAAGGGCTTTGGAAGATCCCACTGAGACTATGTTTAGCTTAGTAATGTCTGACGGAGAAACTCGTGAAATTGATTTTTCTGATACTACTATGGCTGCTTTAGATATTGGTTTTACCACTAATCCTCCTGTTAGAGATTTTGATATTTTCAAAAGACTTGTAAATGAGGAAATAGCTAGAAGAACTGTTAGTGAAGCCACTGGTGATGTTATTAGAGTTTTTGAGCAAGAAACTGATGATTTTGTTGAAGTGTTAGGAGGGCGCACCTACTATTCCAGCCCAAGAACAAACGAGCTCTATAACGAGGTTGTAGGAACTATAGGCCGAGTGAAGAAGGGTCGTCTTTCCGATGGGGAGTTTGTTGGCAAAGTAAGAGCAATAGTTTATGCAAAGAAAAATTCAAAAGAAATAGATAATTTACGGGCAAACATAAAATGGGTTTTAGAAAAAGACGATCCTAATTGGATTAAAATTTCAGATACAAACAGACGAAGACTTACTAAAGTTTCTAATATGCTGGATGAATTAGCTTTAGAGCTTAACGAAAATCAATTAATCGGTAACCCTAGCCTAAGAGAAGTTGGAATACCTAATGCCTCCGTTGAAAAAATTGGTATTGATTTTGGTTTTGAACATCAAAAAACTGCAAGATTGCATTCGCTTAGAGGACTTCTTGATGCGATAAGATACAGAGACGAATTAGATGACTTAGACGATTTAGATCCTGTAGACACAGACTGGCTCAGGGCTATTGATCCAGAAACTTTAGCTAGCTTAGGAGATGAAAGGCTTGGCAACCTTATATCAATTGCTGAAGCTGGAAATATTTTTGATACTTACATTAGAAGAATGACTGGGCAAGGTTCTCGCCGCCACACTAATGATAATATATCGAGTGAGTATGTTACGCCCCATAGAGCATTAGACATATCTGGATTCCTAGCAACCTTATCAAACGACGAAATAAAAGAGTTCAATTTAGCATATGATCGATTAAAAGGCATGTCCCCACGAGATTTAACGGGTGTGGAACGTCTTAACAGGCAAAAAATGGATAAAGCGTTTTCTGAAATTAACGTAGATAGAGATATAGTTTCTAACTCTTGGCTGTATGATACGGATAGATACCTTCCGTTAACAAATGCTCTTCTAGAAATTGCAATGCCTGAGTCGGGTAGAAACTTAGTTACAAGGTCACCTTATGGGAGAAGGCCAGCAGCACTACCAGAATATATTACGACTACGTTGCGACCACGTAGTATGAGGGACATGACAGTTAATGATCTTGAAGATGCTGCTGGAAAATTAGATCGTCTGTTGTATGACACTGAGCTAACTACTGATCCGTTTTTACAGCCATCCACTAGGGAAAGGTTGAGTAGGCAACTTAAAAACTTAGAATTAGAGAGAGATAGGAAGCTGGCTTTAGCTGCAATAAGCTTGGGTAATTTGTCAACCCCACCATCGGAGATAAGAGATACTTTTGGGATTGATTCCTCTCATTACCCTAGAATGAAAGAAATACTTTTAGATCAATTAGAAGCTGAAGGCATTTCTGATAACTTAATGCAGGCTCTATTGAGGCTAGATACTAGCGATTTGATTAGGAATAAAAAGGGTGTTGATGGTAGAAGAATTGAGAGTAATAAATATTCGGCCAGAACACTGGGCATGCTAGATCCCATTTCTGGAGGGGGTATGGGAATTACACGGATTGAACCAATCGGACCTAGGCTTGACATGGCTCTTGAAGCATGGGAACAGGGAGATATGGAAAGGGCTAGAAATATTTTGCGTCCTATGATATCTGAGGATATTGCAATTGCTATAAATAATCGCAATAATCAAATAAGAGGAATTGTTGGGGATGATCCTAAAGAGTCACCAATACTAAATCTTTTGGGACTTAATTTTAGTGATGATTCTAGTGATGATCGGTCTAAAGAGGTTATACAGAAAATGGGATTAGCATACATGCTTGAAGGGTTTGCAATGCGTGGACGTCAGGTCCCTGATCTTGACGATGTTGAGACTGACTTTTTAGATGAAGAAATGATACAAGCGGTTTATGATAGACTTGAGGCTGATGGAATTGATATAAGGAAGCCCCAAGAAGGGGGCGGATACTTCCTAGATCTTGGCGTAATAGCGGATTCCGCATTTTTGTCACCTGATATTCTTGAAACGAATGACGAAATATGGAAAGTAGATCGTCTTGACACTATCACTTATGACGCACCAGAAATTGCGGAAAAGGCCAAAAAGTTTGTTGATGACTTGTACGAATTAGAGGAACAGTTTCATAATGGTGAGCTTGATGGCCCTATGGCAGAATGGTTTAGGGAGAACCTCCAAGGGGAAAGACTCAATTTACAACATATAATGCAATTAAGTAATGAAATTGCAAACCTTGAAAGCCCCTTTGACCCCGCTAAGGCTCGAAGTGGGGCTCGATTGAATGGATATGAGGCTAGTGTTGAGGTTGACCCAAGAGTTGCTATTTTTAATAAAAATATTAAATTGTTTAAAGATGAGTTGGACTCAGAATTGTTGAAGAGAAGTAGCGCAAATTTGCGTATTAGAAATTCTTTTGCGAAGTCAAGAGCAAGATCGAGAGTGGCTAGTAGAGCTGAAGTTCCAGATGTATGGGGCGAAGAATCAGCTGATAATGCACGTGAAAGGATAGATGCCACAATAGAAGCACGTGTGAGCTCTCAAGCAGTAAATATTTGGGGCTTAGATCTTGAGCGTGGTGTGGTTCCGTGGAGTATGCCTGATCTTCAAACTGGGATAACGCCGCCCCAACCAAGTATAAGCGTAGAGCCACAACCTTCTACGGTGACTAATGACTCTATCAGAACCTTTAAACAAAATTTTGGTTTATCAGGAATTTACCTTCCCTTGGACAAAACTATTGAAGCAGACTTTGGGGAAGGAGTCAAACAGTACACGTTAGTTACTAAGCCAGCAGTTATTGATAATGGTTCAGCTAAGTTGTCACCTGAAGGCGGTTTTGATTTTGGCATTGAGGGCGAGTTTACACATTATTTGGTTCCAAGTGATGTTCTTGAACAAGTTAATGAGATGGGTGCATTTTCTCCTGAAGGTCAGGCTTTGTTAGGAAGTTCCGCTATAAAAGGTTCTAGGACTAAGGGACCAGCTTTAAATTGGGGTAATTTTAGCAGACAAATTACTAGGCTTGGGTCCGGTGAGACACAAGCTTACCATGGTAGCTTTTTTGCGGGTAAAGCAACTTTTAGCCCAATGAATGGTGAGCCTATTGTAGTTGATGCACGAGGTTCAGGTCTTTCAAGGATCATGAATAATAATGCTATGCTTTTCTATGATGAACTTGACGTTGGACAGTGGGGGATGGGTGCAAGGCTTGATGGATCTGCAGCATGGGCTAGAGCAGGGGTATTGACTCCTGACATCACTGCGTTAGATTCGCTTGATAGGGAGATGAATCAAGTAGCTGACTTGGCTATAGCATTTTTCACTAAACGTGATGCAGGTATTGATACTACTCCTGACGAAAAGCACGCAGCTTTAATAACTGGGAATATTTCTAGGGCTAAGGCTATAAAAACAATGGCTAATTTTAACTTCGGTGAACAACCCATCGAGAAAAGACCACATCATGTTGATTACATTAGGGCGCTTGATCCAAGTGGCAAAGGAAGAAATACTGCAGCTTTCGTATTTTTCTCTGATAACGTTTTTGATCCTGAAAAGTATAGAGAAGTAATTGAACAAAACCCAGATATTGATATTGAGAACTTAGGGACTGTTGATGATCCTGTCCTTGATTTACCTTTAAACTTGACTGAAGCTGCAATTCTTGATTTTGGATATAGGGACCTAAGTGGTATTAATCCTGTTTCATCTGTTGATTCGCCCGTGATTCCTGCTGATAGAACTGCTTCTGAAGTGTCAAGGTTACTTAGCGGTAGGCAGAGTGTTGATGAGGGCCCTAGTACTGGCAGGGCGTTTAAAAAGGATGTGTATGGTTCAATAGTATTTACAGGACACATTCCTACAGGCCCCATAGGTGGCCGTGGTGCGTTAAGAACGACAGGTCCGAGCCCAGATTCCTCATGGGATGTTACTGGTGCCGCTGGTGCTTTGACTCCAGCTGATATTCCCAGCGACACGCCTCTTGATAAAATTAGGCAAGATTATTTGTCTGATTTCTTTTTCTTAAACTCTTCGCAAGATCGTAGTGATGATAGCCGTTTCTATAGAATGGATCTTGTAAGCGGCAATAACACTATTTTGTTTGAAGATAAAGAAACTGGTAAAAAGTATATTACCAAGTATCGTGCTGCTGAAGCGGGAACTAACTCCCTTGGTTTTGATCATCCAGCTTTTGGTGGCAGTGAGAACACAGAGGAAAACGGTGCCACTAATGAAGCGCTGGGTGCAGCAGTGGCTAACGCTCTTGGTTTTGAAGTTGGTGCCGTGATATCAGGGGGAAATATTAATGAAATACGAAAAGAAGTAATTATTGAGCCTCTTCAAAATATTCATGGGCCTGATATTGTTCCACTAGGTGATGAATTTAATGGAGGTTTGCCGCCAACTCCGACTGGTGCTCAATACACAGAGTTACTAGGAGCTGTTGACCCTACGGATGTTGTAAGGTTGCTGTTGCTTGATGGTGTGCTTAATAACTCTGATAGGAATGCTGGCAATTTGTTTATTAAAAGAAATCCAGATGGAACTGTATCTTTGTTGCCGATAGACGCTGGACGAGGTGTTTACTCTAACACGAGTAGAGCAGTAGACGGAAAGATAGGGATTACTTTCCTTGGGCCTACTGTTCCTGATGAAAGCAAGGTTATAAGCATAGAGGATGATGGACGTGAGCAGTTGAAGAAAATAATTGTTTCTCATTTAATGGATACCTTTAATAATACTCCAACTGTAAGAAAGATGGGGTTGGCTAAAGTTCTTGGTAAAGATTCTGTAAGAGGACAAGATACGTCTGAAATAAAGATTAATAGACCAGAGTTAAACTCTGCAGTTGATTCAATTCTTTCACAAGTTGCACAATTACGTCAAACCATTGATACCAATTCACTAAATGATATAGAACGAAATTTTGGTAGTACAGAAAGCGTGCTCTCGACTCCGGTTCGTGATGTTCGACAAGCGTTTAGAGAACGACTCCGATGGTTGCAAGAAGCCAGCAGAGAAGATATAATTAGATTGCTAGAAGAAGCTTACGAAACAATTCAAGCACCATTTGAGGTTGATGACAATGCATAGGCTTGCAATAATAAATCAGTTTGAAAAATCTCCACAGCGTGTAAGAGCATTTCTTAATTTCAATGATGATGGAACTGTTATTGCTGAACAAGGATTTAGCGCTAGCGCTGCAAGCTTATTGAATCAACAAATTGAAAGATACAGAGAAGTCTTTGATGAGTACCCTAAGTATTTAAATCAAATTTTAGATAATATTAGTACTTTTGCTGCTGTGGAATTAGATAATGAAAACAATCCCATAACATTTGATGGTGATATTATCGAAGACATAAAGTTAGATATACCTAATACCGACTCTGCAGCCTTAAGGGAGTCTGGTGGTCTTGTTGATGATTTAGCTGAGTTTGAATTATTTAAAGATCAAACTGGCTACCAAGTCGGAGGAAAAGAATGAAGTATTTCAAACTAGGTGAAGGAATGCTAGCATCTATAAATAATTCAGGTAAAGTAGCTATTTTTGCAAAAGGGCCTTGGCGCAAACAAGCAGATACTTTTAAGAACGCTATTGTGCGTTATGAAAACAATGCTTTGTCATTTCAACCAGACTTAACGTTTTTAAAAAGATTCTTTCCAACTACGAAACAAATAAAAAAGAACTCTTTTGAAAGAGGTATACGAGAAATAGACGAATACAATGAAGTATCTGATGGCAGGCTAGAAGAGATTAAGCGAATACCTATCGAAGAGGTAAACACGTACATCGCCATGTATCCTGTTCGCTATCCTGATTTGCTAACATTTCGTGAATTGGACAGAATAATACTTCTTGGAAGGTTACGTATTGATGGTGCAGAGATCAGCATTTATGATGAGGAAGACGATGCTACGTATTCACCGGAAGTTGCTTATAATGTTTTTGGCTTACTGTCTGAAGCTGCCTTAACAAGGGATAGGCAGTTAATCGAAGATGTTTTAATCCAAATTCCTAGAGGTGTGTATGAGAACTCTTTGGAAAGATTATCAAATAGCATGGGACCTACTGAAAATGTTCAAGATAGAATAAATACAGTATACACAGACATTTCTGCAGACTTAGACGATTTTGAAAATTTGAGAAGAGAGTTAGAAGAAAACGATGGCTAAAGAAAAAGACCCTATAGCAGATCAAACTTTACCGACAAAAGAATCTGCGGAGAACATTTCAAAGTTATTAGGTTGTTCTGGTGCTCATAAAAAAGGTGATTTTTGGGGTCCGTGTGAGTCCGAGAAAGATTTAATGAAGCTTATTGAATTAGGTAATCCTGCTTTTAGAGAGTGGAAGAAAAAGCAAAAAAATAGAAAAGCTATAAGTGATATAATGCAACTTAAGGCGAGTGGTGGTTCTAAGAAAACTTTTGCAACTAGAGAGCTAGCCGAAAAAGCTGGTGTTAGGTTAGGTTGCTCTGGTTCACACATGGTTAGACAAGGCGTGTGGTTGCCTTGCTCCACTCCAGAAATATATAACGCAGCGAAAGCGCATTCTTCCGTTGGGGGTTCGACAGTTTTAAGAATGCAAAGACCTACACGCCGTGTTGTCAACAATCGAAGAGTATGGGACGGCTTAAGAGAAAGAGGGCCTAAGGGGATTGAGACTTTACCCGGCGGAGGGCTTGTATCTGGGAAGTCTGTCACTAAATCAGATTCGTTTAAACCAACTGCAGGCATGATTAGGGAAGCAAAAAGAGGGCTTGCTTGGAGAAGCGAATTTGGTAGGGGAGGAACAGGTGTAGGCATAGCTCGAGCCAGAGATATATCTAACGGAAAAAACTTGCCCTATAAAACAGTTAAAAGAATGAAAGCCTTTTTTGACAGGCACCAAGTCGATGCAAAAGCTGAAGGTTTCAGGCCGGGAGAAAAAGGATATCCATCGAACGGCAGGATTGCACACGCTCTTTGGGCAGGGGACGAAGGTTATACATGGGCTAAAAATATTGTTAGGAGAGTTGAGGGTTCAGAGAAAAAAGATTTTTCTGATTTTGAAGAAAAGCGATTCTATACAAGAAAGCGCCGTACCGAATATGCTAAACGAGGTTGGGCCTTACCTGATGGATCTTTTCCTATACGAGATGTTGGTGATTTAAGGAATTCGATACAGGCTTTTGGTTTAGGTAAGAATCGTGCAGCAGCCAAAAGACATATTATGAAAAGGGCGAGACAGCTTGGACGACTAGAAGAGATTCCTGACAATTGGAAGAAGCGAACCAAAAGTGAGTTTACAGAGGACATATCGGTTAAAGCTAAAAAGTATGGTCCTAATGATCCCAAAACCCCTGCAAAACCTTCTGAGAGAATAAGAGGGTCACGAGCTAATAAACCCGGCAGTGCATCGAATACGAGAGGTAAGATTAAGTTATCTGCTCAGATAGATAAATCGTTAGCAGCTAAGGTTAAAGAGCATAATGAGAAGATGAAGAAACGAGGCAAGCCGGAGTTGAGAGTTACTCAAGGAATGCTGCGTTCAGTTTGGCGTAGAGGGGCAGGCGCTTTTTCAGCAACTCACCGACCAAAAATGGGCAGACAGCAGTGGGCTATGGGCCGTGTTAATTCCTTTCTTCATCTAGTTTCTTCAG
>Ga0315331_10003070_pt1 | contig 12572 bp, 19 predicted proteins | sample M160m34915metaG_FD_203456 | JGI IMG/M metagenome (GOLD analysis project Ga0315331, IMG submission 203456) | Ammonia-oxidizing marine archaeal communities from Monterey Bay, California, United States - M1 60m 34915 | ecosystem: Environmental > Aquatic > Marine > Intertidal zone | place: USA...
GTGATGTCCTCAATTGGTCACCTAAGGTTGATTTTGAGGGAATGATTCGACGTATGGTTCAAAATGATTTGAACATTCTTGGTAACTGATGAACCTCATCGGTATCTGCTGAACACTCCTGTTGTTTGATATAGGTGATTGCCCACCACAGTCATTATGGAGCACGAGTTCCTCACGATCAATGAAGTGGCAGACCTCCTTAGGGTCAGCGAGTCCACCATCAGATCTTACATCCGCAATGGACAGCTACCCTGCCTAAAGTTGGGCAAAGGGCGTTCTGCAGCCGTTCGGATTCGCCGATCCGACATTGATGCACTCGTGAGCCGCAAAGGAGATGATGATAATGAAGATGATTCACCAGGACAGTAATGAGAATCTAATGAGTGCGGAGGCCGTAGGCCGTGGACATCCAGATAAGGTATGTGATCAGATCAGCGATGCCGTTCTTGACTATTGTATGCGACGTGATGATTGCTCCCGTGTTGCTGTTGAAACCCTAATCAAGGGTGGCGATGATTGGTGCAAGGTTGTCGTGGCCGGAGAGGTCACCACACGAGCCAAACCATTCAATGTAGATGTTGTCGAAAAAATTGTCCGTGATACCCTCAAGAATATCGGTTATGATGACTGGTCAAAAGGTTGCGACTATCGTGGCGTTGAGGTTCTCAACCTCATTTCTGCCCAATCTCCTGACATCGCTCAAGGTGTCGATACCGGCGGTGCCGGGGATCAGGGTATCATGTTCGGTTATGCAACCAATGAAACTCTCCGTATGCAGGGTGCCGATGATGACATTCGCACATCACTCGCACCAATTCCGCACATTCTTGCTCATCGTTTGCTGATGGCTTTTGAGAATCCAGATCCTGAACACCCATTGGTTGGCAAGATCGGTCCGGATCTCAAATCTCAAGTCACAGCCGAATACGATGCTAACAATGCTTTCGTCGGCGTCAAGAGGATCATCCTGGCAATCCAACATCACGAAGATGTTTCTGCCGCTACGGTCTCCAGCTACGCCAACGGCGTGGTTCGTGATGTCATGTATGATCACTTCGGTGTCTCATCAAGACCCGAGGTCATTGTCAATGGCACCGGTAAGTTCGTGGTCGGTGGTCCGGCTGCGGATGCGGGTGTCACTGGTCGAAAGATCATCGTCGATACCTACGGAGGACTATCCCGTCATGGCGGTGGTGCATTCTCTGGCAAGGATCCTACCAAGGTTGACCGATCCGCCGCCTACGCCGCCCGCTGGGCAGCCAAGCATGTAGTTGCCGCTGGTTTGGCATCGCGTTGCGAGATCCAATTGGCTTATGTCATTGGTTGGGCTAATCCGGTTTCTGTTCACGTCGATACCTTCGGCACTGGTGTCATCTCCAATGAGGAATTGAGCAATCGAGTCAACGAATTGTTTGACTTTACGCCTCAAGCCATCATTGAACGCCTACGTTTGAGAGACACCAACTTCTCAATTACCGCATTTGGTGGCCACTTTGGACGCACATCATTAGATCGTGGTGATCAGGCTACCGTCCAATTCCCATGGGAAAGGCTTGATGCTGACATGCTTCGCGATTTGGCTTGCACACAGACGGTGAGTGCACAGAATTGATTCAAATAGGTGCCGCAGGTTGGTAAGACACATGACTACAATTACACTTGATTATGACCCAGATGAGGTTTCTAATTGGCCAGGAATCATACCATTGTTAGGTTCCCTAAATATCGATTATGATGAGGATGATGGATCTGCATCAGCTCCTAATGGCGACGCATTCCAGATCTCCCTATACCCTCGAGCCGGTTGCATCCGATTCGATTCCCCAGGTGAGGTTTGCGAAGCCGTATTCGTGATCCTCATGAATCTACCTCCTGCCGATACCAAGGTTCGTGTTCTCATCCAGGATGATGATCATGATGAAGGAGTTTCCATGGATCTCAAGGATTTCATTGAGAGCCTTTTGGAGGATGAATGATTATGTCAAAGAAAATTAGCCTATATGCCTGCCAACAATGCGAAGTTAAGGATCGTCAGACTTTCCGCTACCGTGGCCTCTGCAAATCGTGCACTACCTACGATGATGATGGCAACGTGATCGAATCCGTCAAGCGCGTCCTCTCCGATGAGTTTGGCAACGCTGTCAAGAAGATCTCTCGTGAGATCACGGGTCCTCGTCGAGGATTCCGCCAACCAAAGAAACTCACCAACAAGCAGCGTGCCCATGTCGCTGACGAAGTCGAGGTTCCCACTATTGTTGAGACACTTGCAGGAGGCGAGGAAGAATGAGGCGCCAGGATCGATATGCCAATTATGGCGAGACCGATAAGAAACAGGTTCACGCAATCCCGTTAGCACAGCGCCATCGTGAACACGCTTCCAGACACCCCAACTGCAAGCGTTCCCAGGAGATCGTAAAATATCTCAATGGAATCGTAAAGGATTGGTTGTCATGAGCAAAAAGACCATGCCTGCAACCCAAGCTATGGTTATCGCACTCGCCGATCGGATTGCCGCCCTTGAGCAGGCGCTCAAGCAGGCAGATATTCCAATCCCACCCATCAAGAAGGCTTTGATCCCAGATGGCCAGTCCAGGATCGATGATTATACGGGGTGTTGATGTGCAGGAGTTTGATTGCGATGTCTGCAAGCTTTTGAGCAAAATCTTGCATAAGGTCGAGCGTATTGAGCAGCGTTTGAGCAGGCTTGAGCAGTCATACCCGCAGAAAGGCTACGATCCCGCATGGATGGAACTTGAAACCAGGATCGGAAACACATACCAATGGCCATACCCTGGCAAGGATGGCAGCCCCGATCGCTTCGTCGTAGGAGAGATCGTCTGGGGAGGTCCCGATCAACTCAATCAATGGGTTGCCATGGACAATCTCAATGAAGATCGTTGGGCGACGTTAGGCGTTATCAAAGAACTCGAAGAACACACCCACCAACAAAACTGGCGAATGCGTTCATAACCACAGTCCCGTAGTGTAGTGGTCCATCATCGTGGACTCTGAATCCACGGACACCGGTTCAAATCCGGTCGGGACTACTCCGATTGGTTCATGTAGGTGCGGACACACCCGATGTTTATGACTGACCCATTGACCAGCATTATCGACGACATCGAAGCCCTTGAAACCAACGAATTAACCAAGCTTGCTGAGGCCATCAAGGCACTCATTGAGGATCGCAAGGAATACCCGGAGATCAAGGTCGGCGATCTTGTTGAGACTGAGATTCGCAAGGGCGTTCTCGCACGTGGAACCGTTATCGAGGCCACCAAGAAGCGATGCACCATCAAGGCTGGCGAGATCGAGGGTGAGTTCAAAGTCTCCACCGAATCCGTCGAAGTTGTCTTCTCCGCTCCCGAGGAGGAGACCAGTGATGACTGATTTCACAGCCATAGCACTCGATATTGAGACTGCAAATCTGGATATGAATGCCGAAGGTCTCGCCTTCGGAGATCCCCAGGGTTGGCGTGTCTCCTGCGTAGGTGTGCACTTCATTGGCGGATCCAAGGATCGCATGTATGTGCAGGATTATGGTTCCGTTATGGGCACAGTTGGGCACACGGACGCATACGATGTGCACCCATTAGCCATGTTGCCTATGCACATGAATGGTTGGCTTATGCGGAACATCCCGCTCATTACGCATAATGGAGAGGGCTTTGACCTTCCGATCCTTGCCAAAACGATGCCAGATGGTGGTGCCGGATGTGCAAAGGCGGTGAGCAGGTATGCAGACAATGGTCTGCATATCGACACCTGTGCCCGCTTATTGTTGCACACTGGCCTGCGTATTCACTTGTCTGACCTTTGTCGCACGCTGTTGGGTTCTGATCCCTCCAGCGAGAAGTCCATGCCCGCCGCCGAAGCTCCGATCGCCTGGTCGGAAGGACGCTACCGTGAGGTCATGGATTACTGTATCCAGGATTGTCGCCTAACAGCCCGTGTTTGGCAGGCAGCAGATTCATCTGAATCATTCGAAGTGGTTGGTCATAAGCCAGGGCAGAAGCGTCGGCGAAAAGTCGAGATTTCGAACGTTGACTTTGGAATTAGGCAGCCTTAGGTAGGAACCGCCCGATGTTCAATCATGAGCGACGAGAATCCACCGATTGAAATTGATGGAACCCAATTCACTAAGGAACAGGTAGATCGTCAGAGTCGTAGGATCTACGAATACGTTTTCATCGATGCCGATTACGATAACGAGGGCGCCTATGGTGGCCAAGTCAAGCCAGAAGTCATGGCGTGCTTCAAAGAGCATATCGTATTCGATCAGGTTATTGATGAGGAAGTCGTTGGTCGCATGGTCGGAAAAGTCATTGAGGCCGTGAGCGCCCTGATCATGGAGAACGTCAATGCGGTGCATCCACTCATCGCCAAGGTATTTTCTGCTGACTTTGTCCCGGCGGCATTTGATCAATTCTTTTTCATCCAATCGGCAACTCCTCCCTCCAGCAAGTTCGATCCTGCATACGGTTAAGTCATAGTGCGACAATAGTCATCTATGAAACGCTGTCCTCCCAATACAAAATGTGTCGTGTGTGGTCGACCCGCCACACGCCTCAGCCACCTATCGCCTGATTCTTATCTCCGTGAACGTCGGGAAGGAGCCAGAGTGATCCGTGAGAATCATGCCTACTGTGAACAGGATTACGATCGGATCGTCAGCGACTTCTGGAAGCGTGTCCGTCGCCACCTGGCTTAAATAGGTGCCAGCTTGACCTACCACCATGGTAGAAGTCGTTAATATCGTCGCCAGCACCCAATATGCCAGTAGTCTCGACCTCATGGAACTTGCCGATCACATCGGTATCATCTTTGAACCCGAGCAATTCCCTGGTATGATTTGGAAGATGAAGGAACACAGCGTCAAAGGACGTGAAGAACCAATGCCCAAGGCTACGATCCTCACATTCGCAAGCGGAAAGTCCGTTGTCGTTGGTGCTCGTGAAGTTCAAGACATCGAGGAGGCTTTCAACATCATGCGAGATCAATTGATCAGTGGCGATTTTGAGATCTGGGAGGGTCCCCACGAGATTAGCCTTCGTAATTTGGTGGTTGTCCACCAGATCGGCCAGGATCTTGATCTCAAGAAACTCTCAGTCACACTACCATTCATGCGAACGGAATATGAGCCCGAACAATTCCCAGGACTCATCTATCGCCAGGACGTCAATAACCAAGAGGCCGTTTGCCTGATCTTTTCATCGGGCAAGTGCGTTATCACCGGTTGCGCTTCCTTCGAGGATGCCGAGGAGGCTGCTTCCATGCTCGCCGACACCCTCGGTGATGCTCTTTGAGGTCGGTTAGGGGTTGGACACCCGAAAGGGTCGATCAACATCTGGACTCGTGGAAACACGAGGCTTCGGATTATGCCACCAATATCGATAAGGGGTTTCCGGTCGGGCAGTCGGATGCTTCTGGAACTTTTGACAACATCGTCGGCATGTTCCAGGATCGCTATGACAAATTGCACAAAATCATGCGACGCCAGTGTGGTTTCGTTGAGACGGGCAATATCCGCCGTATCCGAACGCGACAGTGGGAATACACCTCCCAAAGAGGCAATCCAAAATCTGTCAACCTCATAGGAATGGTCGCAGGGCTCGGCCGCACAGGCACGGGCAACCTTCGTGTCGATCTGGAGGATAAGAGTGGCAACATGAGAGTCTACATTTCAGCCTCCAACCCATTATCCGCCACCATTGTTCTTGACGATGTTATCGGAGTCACGGGATCCTACCGTCAATTTGGTGGATCAGATGGACCCACACTATTCTGGTGCGATCGGGTTCAGATGCCAGAAATCCTTCACACCAATATCAACAAGGGTGGGGCAGAGTTCGACCCCGTCTCAATTGCTTTCGTTTCAGATCTCCACATGGGCTCCAAAGAGTTCATGGAAAAGGAGTGGGACAAGATGATGGCTTGGTTGAATAGTGATGAGGAGACTGCTAAGAACGTCAAATATCTCGTTTGCTCGGGAGATGTCGTTGATGGCGTTGGGGTCTACCCAGGGCACGAGCGCAATCTCGGCCCATCCGTTTCCAAGAACCATAGCTACAAAACAGACATGACGGATGTTTATGACCAATACGAGTTCTTTGCGAGGAAGTTGGATGAATTACCAGAAGCCATCACACCGATTGTCTTGCCTGGCAACCACGATGCAGTCCGGCCAGCGGAGCCCCAGCCGGTTCTCGAGCCGTTGATCCAACAACGGTTCAATTCGACAATTCACGTCGGCAACCCTGCCAGGGTGAATCTGTCGGGCATCGATGTTCTCTCATATCACGGCAAAGGAATCGATGACATTGTTCCGCGTATGGAGCACGTCACCTATGAGAATCCAGCCGAGGCCATGAAGCTCATGTTGCAGAAGCGACATTTAGCGCCAATGTGGGGTGAACGAAATGCACTCAGCCCTGAAGAGGAGGATCAGATGGTAATCACCCAAGCGCCAGATATTTTCGTCACCGGCCACACACATGCCCACCAAGTTGAATGGCACCGTGGCATGCCGCTGCTAGTTTCAAGCACATTCCAGGATGAGACTGATTTCATGAACATGTTGGGTTATCGAGCCAAGAAGGGATTGGTGACGGTCTACAACATCCAAAATCGTGAGACTCGTGTAGTCCCATTCCACGCCGATTGAACCGATTGACTTATCAATGCGTGCCATTAGGCACCACCAACCGGCTATGGTGTAATGGATAGCATTGGAGGCTTCGAACCTCTCGATCTCGGTTCGATTCCGAGTAGCCGGGCCAAAATCCAGGTCAACACTCATAAGGGTGATTGCCAAGAGCGACACATGATGACGGAATCATCCGATAGCAACATTGAGCCATACACCGTCGAAAATAGGAAGACCGAATCGTATTCGATCGGTTGGTTCGACACCCGTATCAAACGTGGCAAAGTCGATCCAGCTCCAGTCTACCAGCGTTCATACATCCGTGAAGGCGATGAGAAGTTCCGTGTTCGCTTGATTGAATCCGTGCTGTGCGAGTGTCCAATTCCCAGCCTTTACCTTTGCGAAACCGGAGATTCCAACTACGATGTCCTCGATGGGCAGCAACGTATTCGCACCCTCATCTCATTCATGAATAATGACTTCCCGATCCGCAAGAAGCATCTCGATAATTCTAAGTGGAACGATGGTTCCCTGGAAGAAGTTCATAACATGAAGTTCCAGGATCTACCCGAAGATTTGCAGAATCGATTTGAGGACTACCAACTCAAGTGCGACATCTTCACAGAATCCGAGGAGTGGCGAGCCCGCGACATCTATACTCGTATCAATGCCGAAACCAAAAATCTCAAACCGATGGAATTGTTCAAAGCGAACTATGCAGAGTTCGATAATTGGGAGACCCTCACTACCTACGCCGCCAGCGAAGACTGGTTGGAACTCACGGGCAAGCGCAACGATAAGCGTCTGGAGGCTACGGAGCTTCTGGTCTACCATCTCGTTTTTGCAGATCCTGCATGGGGCGGTCTCTACCCTTCCGAAGAGTTGGGGCGCAACAAGTCTCGTCAGATCGCCAACAAATTGGCTTTGATCATGGACGATGATTACGATATGGAGGAATCACTCAAGCAAGTCTCTCGTTGGTGCCGCACCGTCCGTGACATCTATGGATCCAAACCGTTCGCCATGCACTCCATGAAGTTGGCTATGGGTTCCCTGGGTGGTCGACAGACCAAACCCCTCGTGGCCACATTCTTCACACTATTCTCCTCAGCCATCCCCCAGTTGATGGAGACCTACGGTGGCAAGGAGATCCGCGAGGCTGCCACTACCATTCGTGAGCACTTTGTCTACTACGTCAATGACGATGTTTCCATGATTGCGGGGCGAACTCGATACTTCCACTATGTTGAAGGTCGTCAGCAAACATTGGATAAGCAGGTTCTTCGTGCCTCCACCTACCTGGTTGCACTCAATGAGATCATGATTCCTTATGCTACGACTCTCGATCCCGAACGATGTTTCGATCATGCTACCAAAGTGGCATTGTTTGATACGGATGATACCTGTTCATTCTGCAATAACCCGATCGCAGACATCAGCGATGCCGTAGTCGATCACCACCTTGCTTGGGTAGACGGTGGCGCTACCGAGAGGAGCAACGCTCGGATCGCCCATCGCTACTGCAACTGGGATGCCGGTCAAGCCCTCGCACGTGAGAGGAACCGCAAGAGAGTCCGATTAACCGAGGTATCTCAATGAAGGTCGTGGCGTATATTCTCACGGTCCTAATGACCGTTGCTGGCCTGGGTTTTGGTTTCACCTATGCGACCGAGCCCGCCGCCGAGCCAGAGATCGAGCAACCGGAACGACCTGAATACTACGATAGGATCGACACGGCTGAGCTCCACCTTGTTCACAAGTTTGAGAACATCTCGGGCCATTCCGTTGGTTTCCGGCTTCTTCCTGAGGATGCCACCCACATGAGAGTCACATTCGCACTGGTCTCCAATGATTCATACGTCGATGTTGGCGGTCTGAATTACACAGGCTACAATAAGACCCATTGGATTCCCCTCGATGAACCCATCACCATCGTGGCCCAAGGAGGAGACATTTTCCCAGAGGACGATCGTTGCGATTACATCGTCGTCCACATACTGCCGCACCCAAAAGAGGAGATGACCCAATGAAGAGTGAGTGGAATTGGATGCTTGACAAAAAATCAACCGAAGATAAGAAAGAGAATCCGGAACATGATCACACCCCTGATTATCTCTATGGGGTTATCTACCTCATAGTCAGACCAGAGGGAGGCAATTCCGATGGTTCGTGATAAGAAAAAACGATCCGAGAATCGTTTGGCCATACTCAGATACCTTTCAAAAAGGTGGGTCAGCGGCCCCAAGAATGCTTTCGACGGCCCTGCAGAACACAGCCAACCAGAGATCGCTCGATACTTGGGAGTTGTCAGATCGAACATTAGCGGCATCCTGGATGAATTACAGATGGAGGGATTGATCGTCTTTCACAGCCTTCGGACAGTTGGCAACGCTCGTAGGCGCAAAATCTACTTCATCACCTCCGAAGGATTAGATATTCTTCAAGAGGTCGATGGACGGCGACCTTAGGTAGTCGTTCCACGAAGATCCGGATATGGACGAAGGTCTACGTCATTCCAAAGCCGAACGTTATGTTCGGAATATGGTTGATACCCCCGATCGCTGGTTCTATGATGGTTCCACCATCTACCTCATTTACGGTGCAGATGTTAAGAGCATTTCATTTGATGGCGAAAAGGTAGGGGAGATCGAGGTTTTTGCATCCGAAGATGACGACAATGCCTCGGAGTTGTATCGTTATCTCAATCCCAATGATCAGGATCGGGAACCGCTTGAGGAAGAAGGCATTGGCAGTGGCTATCGCATGGCCATCTCATTGGTTCCCTCCGATTACCTAATTTCTGAAAATATGCAACCTGCCATATCAGAGGTTACCAATTTCATGATGTATCTGGCTTCCGAAGGTGTCGATCCCACATCGGTCACGGTTCAGATGGATCCCGAATACAACGAGATCGATATTGTTGCCAACTATGATCAGGATTACGAAGGTATGGTGGAGATGCACGATGCACTCACCGCATTGATGGAGGATGCTCCCTCAAACGGTTATGTCTACTCCATCTTCACACACCCCGTTATCGGGATGGACTTCTTCCCCATGAATTATGGATACCCCGCCGGCAGGAGATCCATGCACACCAGAATGTTCCAATCAGAGGACGTTGATAGTGTTGAGACCTGCATTGTCTGTGGCGAACCCCAGACTCAATCCAATCGCAAGTATTGTTGCGATGTCTGCACCAAAATGGCTAATTCCAAAATTACTGGTAGAAGCAGCGTTAGGCAGTATTTGGCAGCCATGGATTTCATGAAGCGCAACGAGGGTGTTCCCGTGTATGCTCACGCGATCCGTGGTGGCATGTATGATCGCCTCAAAGGAGGCACACCCCATGTCAACAATGTCTCTACCATGATGAGGGTTGTTCGCAATCCCGAGTTTATTGAATTACAAGACAACCACAGTGCTGGGTATGATTACATCCTCACCGGAGGGGATTCCCTCCGTGATTGGCTACGACCAGATCTCTACGACAAACTTCGTGCATCCATTGAGGAAAATCTAGTTCTGGAATCTGTTGTCCCAATTCCAAAAACAGATTCGATCGTCGAGCGTGTTTTGTCTTTCCATAAAGCCATTGATGCTTCCGCTATGCAACAGAAGCTCATCGAGGCACAGTATTTGATTAGGAATAAGATAGCCAGCCCTGGGGAGGTTTTAGCCATGCTTATGGGAGAAGTAGAACCTCCGAAGGAATTAAGTGCTCCACCCCGATCGGACGACATGGTCAAATGCAGCAACTGTGGAACCCGAGGTCATAACAAGACCAAATGCCCTGAACCCCCTAAGGTAGAATACGTCGATCCAAGAATCCTTGATGACTTTGAGAAGTGGCAATCTGGCGAATCAAAAATGCAACTGTCTGCACGCATCAAGCGAAATGTCATTAGGATCCTGGAAGATCAACCCGATGGACTCGGTCGTGATCAATTGGTCGAAAGATACAAACTCAATACTGGCACTACTTCCAAGACACGTAGTGAAGTCGGCAAACTCACACGGATCGCCAATAATATGACATCTGATGTTATCCTCTGGCGCGATCGCTACTATCCACTCGGAGAGGGTGGTAAGCAGGGATTCTTCAAGACTGGCCCTGGTGCACTCCTGGGCTGATGGTTGATGGCATCTCACACACTTCCCAATAGCAATCATTGGAAAGCCAATGCCTATATCGAGGCCATCAATGGCACCGCCCAATGGGAATATCGTGCTGAGGAAAAATTAGATGAACATTATGCCACCCTATCGGAGGCACTACGAAGTTCCCTAATCAAAAACGATTATTCCATTTTTGAATTGGTGGCAGCCATATTCAGATCCCTCCTCAACAACATAATTTTGATTAGAGATCCCCAGGCAGGAGCACGCGCTTTCACAGCAGAGTATCAACCTGGTCGTCGCATCGTTGAGAATGCTTTTTCCGATGACGGCGAGAATCGGTATTCCATGGATTATATGAAAACCGTTGCCGCCATCGGTAGCAAGTGGATGATGTCACTGGGTCCACTATCACCCGAAACCCAACCAGACATCGTTTGGGACGATGTCGGTGCGGCTCAGGATGCCTACGGCGATCCGATCGAACCAGATCCTGGTTTCTTCGGAGTCACATGGACTGGTCTCGACGGCCAGGAGCACCAATTTATTGAGCGGAGTTCTGAGCCACAGTGGGAAGTTCTCCACCTTGAGATGGCCGCCGCTGGTGTTGGTATGCAGCCTTACCTTGACCCCGTTGTCAGCGAGACCTGTGGGGGCACATTCGCTGACTACATCGCTTATCTGGTCTTCCCCAAGGTCGGAATATACAATCCAGATCCCCAGTTCGTCTGGGATCAGCTGTCTCCGATCGTTCGGAAGGCATTGGCTATCGAAGCCAATCCCCATTTCACCACCATCAATCGCCATTTCTTGTCGTGATCTGCTGTAATTGACCGTTATCGCTATAAACCCGCACCCATACCGATGTCTATGATCCGACGCCTCGGCTACGCCTGCATCAACATGACTCTCGGCGGCCCTGACGTTGCCAAGTCTCAGCGTGTGACTACGAACCGCACCTGTCGACTCGCTACTGCACGTGAGCTTGGCATGGATCATATCCGTTCCCTTGTCCTGGCCAACGCCCACGATCTTCTCAAGATATTGGAGTGGAATGAGTCCCAAGGTATTCGTCTATTCCGACTCTCCTCCGATATGTGCCCATTCATCGCGCATCCAGAGATGGGTTATCACATCTCAGATCTCGGCGAAGAGGTATCCGAGGCACTCGCAGCATGTGGCCGTTTTGCTCTTGATCATGGCCATCGCATCTCGAGCCACCCCGGCCCGTTCAATGTCCTCGCATCACCCAATCCCCAGGTTGTCGACAACACCATCCGCGAGCTTGACGCCCACGCTGCCGTCTTTGACGCCATCGGACTCCCACGCGATCATAACGCCAAGATCAACATCCACGTTGGTGGCGCTTATGGCGAGCCAGATTCTGCTCTCGACAGGTGGTGCACCAACTTCGCACGACTTTCCGAGAGTGCCCGATCCAGGCTCACCGTCGAGAACGACGATCGTGCCAGCCTTTACTCCACTCGCGACCTTTACGACAAAATCTACCTTCGCACTGGCGTCCCCATAGTGTTCGATTATCACCACCACATCTTCTGCACTGGCGGAGACACCGAGGCTGATGCTCTCGCACTTGCAGTGTCGACTTGGCCAGATGGTATCGTGCCTACGGTTCACTACTCAGAGTCCCACGAGTTGCATGTCGGCAATGACAAGCCCAGCCCCAAACATTCAATCCTCATCAACGCCATCCCCGACACCCATGGCCACATTATCGATGTCATGGTCGAGGCCAAGGGCAAAGAATTAGCGATCCTACCATTCCACACACCGGGGGTGACAG